>Ga0114932_10004497_pt1 | contig 12997 bp, 8 predicted proteins | sample 2SBtaG_2_FD_87286 | JGI IMG/M metagenome (GOLD analysis project Ga0114932, IMG submission 87286) | Deep subsurface microbial communities from Kolumbo volcano to uncover new lineages of life (NeLLi) - 2SBTROV12_ACTIVE470 metaG | ecosystem: Environmental > Aquatic > Marine > Volcanic ...
CTACCAGACCTTCCTGCGCCGGGTCGCTGGCGGACGGAAGCAACCGGTGGAGGCCGTGCACGAGGTCGCCCAGGGAAGGGTGTGGTCGGGTCGCGCCGCGCACCGGGTCGGTCTGGTCGACCACCTCGGAGGCCTGGCGCAGGCACTGGAGCGGGCGCGAGCGCTCGCAGGGCTCCGGCCAGCTCAGCCTTGGCGACGGCTCGACGTGCTGGTGAAGCCCAAACGGCCGATGTGGATGCGCTTCGTTCCGGGACTCGCAGCGGTCGCCAACGGGCTGTCCTGGACCGAGCAGCTGCCTGCCTCCGCCGGGCTGCTCGCCGAGCACCCGGGCGAACCCCTCACGCTGCTTCCGCTGGAGCTCGACCTCTGACTGGAGCACCGATCGAGTCGTCTCGAGTCGCAGGCTTGCGCCGACCGGCCGTGTCCCGGTTCAGCTCGCCACGCGCTGGCACGCCTTCGTCGCCGGCACCGAGCCCGCCGGGCGGTTCCTCGCCCGCACCGAGGACGTCTGCAGCGCCTGCCCCGCTCGACGACCCGAATGGCACGCTCAGGGGCCGGTCCGCCGAAGAAGCTCCTCCCAGGACGCGCGCTCGGCGCTCGGGGCGAGCTCGACCGCCATCCGGGCGTGCGCTCGCGCCTCGTCGAGACGGCCTGCAGCCAGCACCACGCGGGCCAGCTCCCCCACGAAGGCCGCCACGGTCGGTTCGAGCTCCACAGCGCGTCGGGCTGCAGCCTCGGCATCGGCCAGCCGCCCATGCTCGCGGTGCAGGCGTGCGAGAGCCTCCCACGCGACCGCCGCGTCGGGGTCGTGGGCCAGAGCCTGCCGGAAGCTCGCCGCCGCAGCTTCCTCGAGGCCGAGCTGGCTGTAGACACGGCCGAGGCTCACCCTCGCAGGAACGTTGGACGGCTGAAGCTCGAGGGCCTGGAGCAGGTGCCCGATGGCCGCTCCATGCCGCCCAGCCGCCTCGAGCACCCGCCCCAGCGCGGTGTAGGCCTCGGCCCACTCGGGGTCGGCCTTCACGAGTGCCCGCATCTGCAGCTCGGCGCTCGGGAGGTCGCCTGCCTCCAGGTACGCCTCGCCGAGCCCTAGCGCGGACGTGCGGTCGCCGGGATCGAGGGTGACCGCTCGCCGGAGCGCCACGGCGGCCTCGGCGGGCGCTAGGGGCAGCAGCGCGCGCCCGAGCACGGCCCACGCGTCGGCTCGCTCGTCGGCGAGGGCCACCGCGCGGCGGGCGTAGGGCAGGGCTTCCGCCGCGCGCCCCTCCCGGAGGAGGAGCCGGGCGAGGTCGACGCTCGCGTCCGGGTCGTTCGCGTCGAGGTCCAGGGCGTTCTCGTACGACTTGATCGCCTGCGGCACGCGATCGAGCTCGTCGTAGAGCCAGGCGAGGTTGAAGTGGGCGGGGGCCAGCTCGTGGTCGAGGCGCAGCGCCTGCCGGAAGCTCCGGATCGCGCGCTCGTCTTCGTCGAGCGCCTGCCAGGCGAGGCCCAGGTTGTTGTGGGCCTCGGGCATCTCGGGGTATGCCTCCACAGCGCGGCGAAACTCCGCGAGCGCGGCCTCCGCGTCGCCCGCCCGGTAGTGCTCCAGGCCTCGGGCGTTGTGGTACGTGGCCTGGTACGAGGAGCAGCTGACAGCCGCGATGATGAAGCCCGCGAGGACCATGATCGGCAGCATAGCGGCAGCGGCCGTGTCCGTGGTCGTTCCAGCACACGCGGCCAGCTACGACCCGGACCTGAGCTGGCAGACGCTCACCACCGAGCACTTCCAGATCACCTTCCACACCGGGGAGGAGCAGCTCGCGTCCGAGCTGGCCGAGACCGCCGAGCGGGTGCACGAGGTGCTCACGGAGGACCTGGATCACGAGCCGAACCGGCGCACCGAGGTGGTCCTGGTCGACCACACAGACGGAGCCAACGGCTACGCGATGACGGTGCCGTACAACCAGATCGTGATCTTCGTGACCGCTCCGAACGAGACCGGCACCCTCGGCTTCTACGAGGACTGGCTGGAGGCGATCTTCACGCATGAGTACGCCCACATCCTCCACCTCGACACCGTGGAGGGCATCCCCGCGGTGCTCCGCGCGGTGCTCGGCCGCATCATCGGTCCCAACAACCTGAGCCCATGGTGGATCGTCGAGGGGCAGGCGACCTACCACGAGACGCGCTTCACCACCGGCGGACGTGGCCGCAGCCCGTACGTGGACATGATCCTGCGGTCCGCCGCCCTGGAGGACGGCTTCCCGGCCCTCGGCAACCTGGACGGGCTGATGTCCGACCCGCCCGGGGGCAACGCCCGCTACCTCTTCGGGCAGAGCTTCCTGCAGTACATCGCCGATCACAGCTCCGAGGACGCCTGGACGCGCTGGAACCACACCTACGGCAGCTGGGTGCCGTACCACCTCCCGGCAAGGCGTGTCTTCGGGAAGAGCTTTCGGGCCTTCTACAAGGAGTGGCGCGCCAGCCTCGAGGCGCACTACGCCGAGGTCCGAGAGCGGGTGTTGTCGGAAGGCCTGACCGTTCCGGTGCTGCTCAGTGAGCCCAACGACACCTGCACGGCCCCCTTCTTCAGCCCGGACGGCCAGAAGATGGTGTTCGCCTGCAGCGACCGCCGGGAAGGATCGGACGTCTACGTGGCGAACGCGGACGGTGGCGAGATCGAGGTCGAGATCGAAGGCGTGGGCGCGAAGGCCTTCAGCTGGCGCCCGGACTCCGAGGCCTTCGCGTACAGCTTCACCTCGACGGTCGATCTGTACTCGAGCTGGTACGACGTCTACGTGCGTGAGCTTGGCGGTCGCACGACGCGCCTGACCTCCGGAAAGCGTGCGCGTGACGCCGCGTTCTCGCCGGACGGCAACGAGGTCTGGGTGGTGCGCAACCGGGTCCAGGACAACAACCTGGCGAGGGTGAAGGTGGGCGGTCAGCTCGAGAAGCTCACCGACTTCGACGACCACACCCAGCTCTCCACCCCGACGTTTTCGCCCGATGGGCGGTTCATCGCCGTGTCGATGTGGCAGGACGGGATGCGGGACCTCTGGTTGCTGCACCGGGATGGGTCGCCCTACAGGCGCATCACCATGGACACGGCGCTGGATCGCGATCCGGCCTGGTCCGCCGATGGGCGCTTCCTGTTCTTCTCCTCGGACCGCTCCGGCATCCCCAACCTCTACGCCGTCGATCTCGAGTCCGAGCGCCTCTGGCAGGTCACCAACGTGCTCGGCGGGGCCTTCCAGCCCTCGGTCCGTCCGGACTTCGAGATGCTGGGCTACCAGCACTTCACCCACGCCGGCTTCCAGGCCGCCCTGCTGCCGATCGAGCCGGAGAGCTGGGCCGACCGCGGGGTGCTCGCGCTTCCCCTGGAGCATCGCGGCCCCCTGGCACCGGTGGTGGCCGGACGAGGACCGGCGCCTGGTGAGCCCGAACCATGGGCCTGGACGGCGGCGGACGCGCTCGAGGAGGAGGAGCCGGACGCGGCCGTCTCCGTCCCGTCAGCCTGGGATCCCAGCAACCCGATGGCCTGGACCGTGACGCCGGACGAGGAGGAGGAGGAGCCCTACGACTTCGACCACCCGGTCGCCAACTACAACCCCTTCCGCACCATCGTGCCGCCGCGCTACGTCGCTCCCGCGCTCTACTCCACGACCTTCGGGTACATGGGGCTGCTCTACACCAGCGGCGTGGACACGCTGCGCCAGCTCGGCTGGTCAGCCTACGGCAGCTACCGCACCGACGCCCGCTACGTCGGTGGCGGCGGCGCCGTCACGCTGAACCGGTGGAAGCCGATCCTGTCGGCTGGTGTACGCACCTACGTGGCCGCGTACGGGGACATCTACGTCTACAGCACGCCCACAGAGGGTTCGAACGTCCCGAGCATCGAGTCGGCGAACGAGCGGTACTGGGACCGCCGCATCCGGCCCTTCGCTTCGGTGAGCTACCCCTTGTCGAGCCGGCAGGCGGTCTTCGCCCGCTACTCGGGCATGTTCCGCAGTCCGCTGAACGGGCTGCCTGACAACCCCTACCAGCCTTGGCTGCCCACGCGGGGCTTCTTGAGCACCGTGGGGGGCGGGTGGCGCTATGCGCGCGGCAAGTCCTACAGCTACAGCATCTCGCCCGAGGACGCACGCGTGCTCGCCATCACCGGTGAGATCACCAGCCGCTACCTGGGCAGCTACGTGCTCGACGACACGGGCGCGCCCGCGCCCTTCGACCAGGTGCAGCTCTCGGCCGAAGCCCGCGAGTACATCGCGGTGCCCTGGTTCGCGAACCACGTGTTCGCGGTGCGGGGGGCCGGCGGTGTGAGCTTCGGAGACAGCATCCGCTACGGCAACTACCGGCTGGGTGGCAGCTACGGTGACTCGCCGTTCTACTACCTGCCGGACGAATACCGTCCGCTTCGTGGCTTCCCGTTCTCGGCCAAGAGCGGCGACAACTACTACATGGGTTCCGCCGAGTACCGCTTCCCGATCCTTCGGTTGGAGCGTGGCTTCGGTACCCTGCCTCTGTTCCTGCGCACCGTGCACGGCGCTGTCTTCGCCGACGGCGGAAACGCCTTCAACCTCGATGAGGACCCCGGCAGCCCGCTGGTGGGCGTGGGAGGCGAGCTGCGCTCGAGCTTCGTGATCGGCTGGGCGATGGGCCTCTCGGTGCGAGTCGGCTACGCAGTGGGAGTGGTGGGCGACGGCGGCTATGGACCCACCGATCCCGGAAGCGTCTACCTGCAGCTGGGGTCGAGCTTCTGACGCAAGCGGCGGAGGGCGACCGTGGTGCTCTGGATGACGATGGCCCTGGCTGGGGACCTGGACGTGGCGCGGAGTGCGCTCCGGCGCGGTGACTGCGCGCAGACCCTCGCCGTGCTGTCCGACGATGCGGGCCTCGATGCGGCGATGATGGCGGCCGCCTGTGGCAGGACCGACCGGCTGGAGGCGGCGCTCGAACAGGGCGGTCTGCTGGAGCCCTACGCCCGGCTGCTGCTGGCCCGAGAGTTCATCGAGACCGAGCCAGCACGCGCCGAGACCGTGCTCTCGGGCGTCGACCTCACCGGAGCAGCGGGCGACGAGGTCACCCTGTTGAGGGCGCGTGCGCAGGTGGCGCAGGGCAGGAGCCTGGAGGCGCGCGATGCCTTGCGTGGGCTCCTGAAGAGCGACCACGGCGCCGAGGCGCGCTGGTGGCTCGCCCGCGGGGCCGAGGACCGCGGAGACATCGACGCCGCAGTGGAAGTGTACGCCACCCTGTGGACACGCCATGTCACCTCGCCGTGGTCCGCCGAGGCGGGAGCTCGCATGGAGGCCCTCGGCCGTGGAGCGGACCTCGAGACCTCGGCCGGCCGTGCCCTGGCGCTCGCTCGCGCCAAGGCGCTGTTGAAGGCCTGGCGAGCGCGGGAGGCCGTGGCCATCTACGACGCGATCTCGGCGGTCACGGGCGACACGTCGGCCCGTTGGACGCGCCAGGTGGGCATGGCGCTGTTCGACGCCAAGGACTACCCGCGGGCGGTCGAAACGCTGGGGCGTCTGGGACCGCTGGCGGGGACCTCGGACGTGGAGGTGCTCTACCACTACGCCCTCGCGCTCTCCCGGACCGGTGACTACGACGCGGCCGCGGTGGGGTACGCACGCCTCGTCGAGCTCTTTCCGGGGACCAAGCGAGCCGACAGCGCGCAGTTCAAGCTCGGGTACCTGCCCTGGGACGAGGGCGATCTCGAGGCGGCGTTGCCGAAGTTCGAGGCCTACCTGGCGAAGCACCCGACGGGGAAGCATGCCGATGAGGCCAAGTGGTTCCTCGGCTGGGGCAACGTGCGCCTGGGGAACGACGACGACGCTCGCCGTTGGCTCGACGCCGTGGTGGCGGATCATGCCCGCAGCTCCCTCACGCCGGGGGCGCTGTACTGGAAGGCGCGCCTGGCCGGTCGAGCGGGCGATTCGGACGCCGAGCGCGCCGCACTGCAGCGCGTGGTCAACGGCTACCCGGCGTCGGGACATGCCTGGTTCGCCGCGCAAGCCCTCGGGATGACCTTTGTCGGGGTCGGGTTCACCGAGGCGCCCGAGCTGCCTCAGGCCTTCGTCGACCAGCACCCGGGCGCGCAGGAGGGCCTGGCGCTGTTCGCTGCCGGGCAAGCGGACTTCGCGCGCGAGCGGCTCGGAGGGCTCACGGGGGCAGCCAAGGCCGCGGGCAAGGACACGGCCCTGGCCTACGCGCACCTGCTGGTCAGCGTGGGCGCCTACGGCGAGGCCCAGAAGCTCGCCCGCGCCTGGTGCGGGAAGCCCTGGTCGGGCGGGGATCCGGTTGCCTTGGCTGCCTGCTACCCACGGCCGGAGGCCCCCATCGTGTCCGAGGCCGCGTCGGACCTCGGTCTCGACCCGCTGTTGCCCTACGCGATCATGACGGCCGAGTCCGCGCTGAAGCCCTGGGTGACCAGCTCCGCGGGTGCGCGGGGCCTCATGCAGCTCATGCCGACCCTCGGCGAGGAGCTGCACGGCGAGCTCCTCGGCGACGGAGCCTACGACCCGGATCTGCTCTACCGGGCGGGCTACAACGCCTGGCTGGGCACGACGGAGCTCGGTCAGCTGCGGTCGGAGTTGGCGGTGACGGGGCTCGACCCCCTGCTCCCCGCGGTCATCGCCGCGTACAACGGAGGCAGCGAGGCCGTGCTGCGCTGGCTGGGCGAGTACGACGCCGTGCCCGACGCCGACAGCTTCGCCGAGAACATCAGCTACACCGAAACGCGCCGCTACGTGCGCCGCGTGCTGGGCTTCCTGATGACCTACCGTTGGGTGTACGGCGACGTGTGAGCCCCCTCAGCCAGGGAGGGTACGCGCCGCCTGTGATACATGTTCGGCCGTGCTGATCGGCGTCCCGCGAGAGCTGTTGGAAGGCGAGTGTCGGGTCGCCGTCACGCCCGACGTCGTGGAGCGCCTGGCGAAGCTCGGGTTCTCCATCCAGATCCAGGCGGGCGCCGGTGACGCAGCGCAGCTCGCGGACCACGCGTTCGAGGCGGTGGGAGCCACCCTGGCCGAACCCGACGCCATCTGGCGCGAGAGCGACCTGGTGCTGAAGATCCATCCCCCCACCGATGAGGAGGTGGCGGCGTTGCGGGAGGGTGGGATCCTGATCAGCTTCATCTGGCCGGCCCAGAACCCCGAGCTGCTCGAGAAGCTCGCGGCGCGACGCGCCACGGTCATCGCGCTCGACAAGATCCCGCGGACCTCGGTCGCCCAGAAGATGGACGTGTTGTCCAGCATGGCGAACATCGCGGGGTACCGGGCGGTCATCGAGGCCGCGAACCGCCTGCCGCGCTTCTTCGGCGGGCAGATCACGGCCGCAGGCAAGACCCCGCCGGCCACGGTGCTGGTCATCGGGGCCGGTGTCGCCGGCCTCGCGGCCATCGGCGCGGCCCGAAGCCTCGGCGCCGTGGTGCGCGCGTTCGACACCCGCGAGGCCGCGAAGGAGCAGGTGAAGAGCCTGGGCGGCAAGTTCCTCATGGTCGACATCGAGGAGGATGGCGAAGGCGGTGGCGGCTACGGCAAGGTGATGAGCCAGGCGTTCATCGACGCCGAGATGGCGCTCTTCCGTGAGCAGGCGGCCGAGGTGGACGTCGTGATCACCACCGCCCTGATCCCGGGCCGTCCGGCGCCAAAGCTCTGGATGGCCGACATGGTGGAGGCCATGAAGCCGGGATCGGTCGTCGTGGACCTGGCAGCGTCCCAGGGCGGCAACTGCGAGCTCACGGTGCCAGGCGAGGTCGCGGTGCGCCACGGCGTGCACCTGGTGGGCTACACCGATCTCACGAGCCGCCTGCCGACCCACGCTTCCCAGTTCCTCGGCTCGAACCTCAGGCACCTGCTTGCGCACCTCGGCGGCGCCGAGCGCGGCTGCGCTATCGACATGGACGACGAGCACGTTCGGCCCGCGGTCGTGGTGCACCAGGGCGTGGTCAGCTGGCCGCCGCCCGCGGTGGAACCGAAGGCCGAGCCGTCGGAGGAGCAGCCGTCCGAGGTCGCGGTGGTTCCCGAGCCCGAGGCGGTGGTGGAGGTCGAAGCCCCCGAGGCCGGGGGCCTGCTCCACAGCGTGAAGGGGCTTGGTGGCCTCGGCGTTGCGCTGGCACTGGTGATGTTGGGGTCGGTGGCCCCCAACGACTTCCTCCAGAGCGTCACGGTGTTCGTGCTCGCCTGCTTCGTGGGCTGGCAGGTGATCTGGAACGTCACGCACGCGCTGCACACGCCGCTGATGAGCGTCACCAACGCGATCAGCGGCATCATCATCGTGGGCGGAATCCTGCAGGCGGGCTCCGGGCAGGTGGACCTGGCTGCCGCGCTCGGAGCGGTCGCCATCCTCGTGGCGAGCATCAACATCGCCGGTGGTTTCCTGGTCACGCAGCGCATGCTGCAGATGTTCAGGAAGTAGCGTGGACCAAGGCTTCCTCGTCGGTTCGTACCTCGCTGCCGGGGTGCTCTTCATCCTGAGCCTGGGCGGCCTCGCGTCCCAGGAGACCGCGCGCCGCGGGAACCTCTACGGCATGGTCGGCATGGCCCTGGCCATCGCTGTGACCTTCCTGCACCACCGCATCGACGGCGGCTACACGCTCATCGTCGGGTCAGTGGCTGTCGGGTCGGTCATCGGGGCAGCGCTCGCGGCCCGGGTCGCGATGACCTCGATGCCGGAGCTGGTGGCGATCCTGCACAGCTTCGTGGGGCTGGCGGCGGTGCTCGTGGGCATCTCGACCTACCTGAATCCCGGCGAGCACCACCTCGGCCTGGTGCTGCAGTCCGAGATCTGGCTGGACGTGGCCATCGGCGCCATCACCTTCACGGGATCGGTGGTCGCGTGGGCCAAGCTCCGCGGGTCGCTCTCCGGCAAGCCGCTCCTGCTGCCCGGGCGCCATGCGCTCAACCTGTTGATGCTGCTGGCGATCGTCGGGCTGCTCGTGCCCTTCGCGATGGCCGGTACGGGCGGCCTGCTCTGGCTGGTCGCCATGAGCGTCATCGCGGGCGTGATGGGCGCCCACCTGGTGCTGGCCATCGGCGGCGCGGACATGCCCGTCGTGGTGTCGCTCCTGAACAGCTACTCGGGCTGGGCGGCGGCGGCTGCGGGCTTCATGCTCCAGAACGACCTGCTGATCGTCACGGGCGCGCTCGTCGGATCGAGCGGGGCGATCCTGAGCTACATCATGTGCAAGGCCATGAACCGCTCGATCTGGAACGTGGTGTTCGGCGGCTTCGGCACCGACGGAGGTGCTCTGGCCAAGGTGCCCGAGGGCACCCCCGGCGAGGTCATCCCGACGACTCCCGAAGAGGTGGTGGCCCTGGCGTGCGACGCTCGCCGGGTGGTGGTCGTGCCCGGGTACGGCATGGCCGTGGCGCAGGCGCAGCACCGCGTGCGGGACTTCGGTGACCAGCTGAGAGCGGCCGGTGTGGACGTGGAGTACGCGATCCATCCGGTCGCGGGTCGGCTGCCTGGCCACATGAACGTGCTGCTCGCAGAGGCCGGCGTGTCCTACGACATCGTGCTCGAGATGGAGGAGGTCAACCCGGACATCCACCGCGCCGACCTCGTGCTGGTCATCGGGGCGAACGACATCGTGAACCCTGGGGCGCTCGACGACGCGTCGAGCCCGATCTACGGCATGCCGGTGATCGAGGCCTGGAAGGCGGCGACGGTCGTGGTCTTCAAGCGCAGCATGAACGTGGGCTACGCCGGAGTGGCCAACCCCCTGTTCTTCAAGGACAACACCCGGATGCTCTTCGGCGACGCCAAGGACTCGATGGACGCGCTCGTCGCCGCTCTGCAGGAGCGCGCGGGGTAGCCTGTCGGCGTGCAGTGCCTCTCGGCCGACGTCGTGGTGATCGGGGCCGGAGCGGCCGGCTTGGCGGCTGCGGCCGCGGCGGCGGAGCTCGGGGCGTCAGTCTGGCTCGTCAGCAAGGAGCCCCCTGGAACCGGGGACACGAAGATCTCGACGGGTCTGATGTCGGTGCCGAGCGAGCCGGTGTCCCTCGTCGACGACATGCAGCGCAGCGGGTGCGTGGGCGATCCCGCGCTGATGCAGTTGGTGGCAGGCGGGGCGGTCGAGGCGCACGACTGGCTGGGCCGCGTTGGGCTCCGGGACCGGGGTCCCCTGGAGGACGCGATGGGTGGTCACTCGGAGGCGCGCTCGGTCGCGCACGCCAACCGCGGCCTGGACGTTGCCTGGGCGGCGTCGAGGCAGGCCCTCCGTCACGAGCGCGTCCGCTGGCTGGAGGATGCTTGGCTGGTCGCACTCGACGTGGGCGACGCGGTCCGGGGCGCCTGGATCTGGCACGCCCCCCGCGGTGTCCTGGTGCATGTGGCCGGGCCGGTCGTGCTCGCCACGGGCGGTTTCGGCCACCTGTACCACCCCCACAGCGACACGATGCGCAGCAACACCGGGGAGGGGCACCTCGCCGCGACCACTGCAGGCGCAGACCTGATCGACATGGAGCACATCCAGTTCACGCCCTTCGGTGTCGTAGCGCCTCGAAGCATGGTCGGGTTGCCTCTGGGCGAGGCGGTGCTCGCGGGCCCCCGTGGACGGCTCCTCGACGATCACGGCGAGGTGCTCGCCGAGGGCTTCGCAACGTGGAGCCGAGCGGCAGTTGCGGGTCGGATCGCCCGAGCCATCCACGAGGGCCGCGCCAGCGCGTCGGGTGGCGTCTGGCTCGACCTAGGGCCGAACCTCGACGAGGCGTGCTGGGCCGACACGTTCCGCGGAGCCTGGGGGCACGTGCTGCGGCGTGTTCGGCGGTCCCAGGGGCCGGCCGCAGCGAGGTTCGAGCAGCCCTGGGAGGTGGCGCCCACCGCTCACTACTGCATGGGCGGTGTGGCCATCGATGGCCGCGGGGCGACGGCGGCGAAGGGCCTGTTCGCGGCCGGGCAGCTTGTCGGCGGCGTCCATGGCGCCAACCGACTCGGAAGCACGTCGCTGCCGACCGCCGTGGTCACCGGGCGCCTGGCTGGCGCCGCCGCTGCGGCCACGCGGGTGGCGGGCCGCGGCGAGCCGCCGCGCGTGCGTCGACGGAGCGACGCACTCCGCGCGACCCGCCGGCTGCAGCAGACCTGCTGGGCGGGCCTGGGCCCCGGTCGGACCGCCGCAGGGTTGCTTGGCGTGCTCGAGGTGGTGGCTGAGCTGCGAGCGGGCGCCGGCGACGAAGGCGGGGGTGTGTGGGACACCACGCTGCTCGCCTCCCTCGAGCTCGACGGCCTGCTCCACTGCGCCGAGGTCACCGCCCGAGCGGCTCTGCGCAGGACGCAGAGCCTGGGCGCTCACCTTCGCCTCGACGAGGTGAGCGCGTGACCTTCCTGGTGCTGCGCGCGAACGGACCGGTCGAGCTCACGGTGCCCGACGGCGACACCACCATCCTCCAGGCGCTGCTGGACGCGCAGGAGCAGGTGCCCGACCTGGCGTTCCGCTACGGGTGCCGGAACGAGCGCTGCGGGACCTGCACGGTGGAGGTGGACGGTCAGCGTCGGCTCGGGTGCCGCGACCGGCTGCGCGCGGGCCAGGTGGTCGGGCCTCTCTCGGGCTTTCCCGTGATCAAGGACCTCGTGGTGGACCGGTCGCGCGTCGCAGAGCAGCTCCGCTCGGTTCCGGTTCGGCCCGCCGTGGGGACGGCGGATGGTGCCTGGGCATCCCTGGGACGCTGCATCGACTGCCTCGCGTGCGTGGCGGACTGCCCCCTCTTCGCCGCCGGCCGGGGCACGCCAGTGACCTTCCTCAAGCTCCAGCGGGCCGCGCTCGAGGGCGCGCGGTCGGAGGCGGTCGACGCGGCCGTGGCCCTCGGACTCACCGACGCCTGCGCGGACTGTCGGGGCTGCAGGTGCAGCGTGGGGATCCGACTGATCGATGAGGTCATCGACCCGCTGCTCGACGCCGCGTCAGACCTTCCGTAGGCCGAGCAGCAGGGCGTCGTACCTGCTGGTGCGCCGCCCGTGCACGTAGACGCCCCATGGATGGTCCTGGCGGGAGCTGACCGCCAGGCTCTCGGGCAGGGCGGCTACGAGGCCGTCGGGGTCGAGCCACGCGCTCTGTGGGGTGACGTGGGGGGCCCAGTCGAAGGGTGTGGCCAGCACGGCGTGGCCGCCGGGGGCCAGCACGCGGCCCAGCTCCTCGAGGTGCAGGGGTGGACTGGGGACGCAGTCGACGAGGTTCATGCTGATGGCGGTGTTCGCCACACCGTCGGCCAGCGGCAGCGTGCTGGCATCGCAGCACCAGAAGTCCACGCGCTCCGGATGCTCCAGGCCGATGCGCCGGTCGACCGGGCGGTAGCGCACGCCCAGCTCACGCACCGGGAACCGCGCGACGCCAGACCGGAGCACCTGGTGCGCAAGCCGGAGGAGCCCCAGGTGCAGGTCCAGGCCGAGCACCAACTCGTGGTCCTTCGCCAGCGCATGGGTCGCCGCGCCGGGACCGCAGCCCAGGTCGAGCGCGAGACCGCCGCCGGGAGGGCGTGCGGCCTCGAGCAGCGCGGTGGCTCGCCCGCCCTCGGGTCCGTAGTGGTCGTGCCCGTAGCTGGAGAGGTGCTGCCGGTTGGCGTCCCAGGCGCTGTTCTGTCCCGACGCCTCGCCGATCCACGCCGCCAGGGGTTCCGGCAGGTCCCGCGCCACCGCGAGCAACACGTTCTGCGCGAGGAAGCTCCTCGGGTCTGGGACGAGCACGGGGATGCCGTCGAGGACGGGGAAGCTGGCGCCGCACGCTTCGCAGCCGAGCATCCCGTCGAGGAGGCGCTCGTCGTTCGCCGACGCGGTGTGGGTGATCTCGAGCGGCGCGGAGCGGCAGGTCGGACACACCGGCGCGAAGGCCTCGAGGTGGGAGCGTCGCAGCCCGCTAGCCCTTGAGCGTGACCGTGCTGGCGCCCGTGATGACGGAGCCCACGGGTGATGGGATGGGCGCCACGCACGTCGGGTGCGAGGTGAGGTCGCCCACGCAGGCGATCGCACGGTTCTCCGCGTAGACCACGCCGGAGCCCTGTGAGATGGTGCCCGGCCCGGCCGGTAC
>Ga0114932_10004508_pt1 | contig 12988 bp, 2 predicted proteins | sample 2SBtaG_2_FD_87286 | JGI IMG/M metagenome (GOLD analysis project Ga0114932, IMG submission 87286) | Deep subsurface microbial communities from Kolumbo volcano to uncover new lineages of life (NeLLi) - 2SBTROV12_ACTIVE470 metaG | ecosystem: Environmental > Aquatic > Marine > Volcanic ...
TGGAGACAAAGGCCGGATGGGTCGTACCTAGTCTGTCTGGATTCTGTTGGCCATCAAAGGAAGTGCCCTCTTGTTCCTGGGTTTGTGAGGGGGGACCTACACGGTGTGTATCTTATCTCCCCCAGGAAGTCCTCCTCCCCTCAGTATGGAGGGTTTGGTGTTGGCTTGCAAGATTCAGACAGCGTTGATTTTGACTCCTCTGAGGAAACTCTCATCACCTTCATTGGGGAGCTGAACCCGTTTGGGTGGATTTGGAAGAGCTTGGGGTACCAAGGATCCTTCTTATCATGGTTTATGGGTCATATGTTCGATTTGAGGGATGGTCTGAACGATGGCAGGTTCCTCCATGTGAAGGTGGATGCTGATGAAGAAAGGGTATTTTCCTTTAATATAATTGAAAACTATTTTATCTTCTTTATTAGGCTTTGTCTTTGAGAGAGGAGCTTTCCCAAAACCAGTCTCCAGAAGAGAATATTTCAAGGATCCCACCTCCCACCTGTCCCTTGGATGTGTGGAGCGTAGCTGACGCAACCACATTTAGAGTGAGAGGGCCCAACTATCTTCAAGATAGAATCAAAATACAATCCTCCCCCTCCCTTTTCAAGTTGCTGGCTGTGGATATTTATGAAACAGATGAGCCTATTTTTAACATCGCCTCTCATCCCAAGCTGAGGCTGCAATCTGCTGTTCAAAGGGGGGATTGCCCGGACTTTGTTTGGGTTGTGAACATCATGATTCCAGGTCCTCCCAACTACGCCTTCGTGACATATTCCACCCCAAATGACCCCCATTTCTTTGATGAGAGTAGAGACAATGATCCTGTGAATAGGATCGCCAAGAGGTTTTTCTTTGGGGACGATGACTCTTTCCGAGATCACAGGTTCAAGCTCATTCCGAAGGTCATAGATGGGAATATGGTTGTGAAGATGGCTGTGAAGGACACCCCCGCCATCCTAGGGACGAAACTCAAGCAATCCTACTTCTCAGGCCCCAATTACTTCGAAATGGACGTTGACGTGGCTTCTTCCAGGTTTTTGTGGTGTCCTTTCTCTATTATTTGAATGTGTGTTTGTAGTGTGGCGGCTGGAATCACAAGGATCGCTCACAGCTACTCAAAGACCCTGGTGGTCGACATGGGGATGGTGCTGCAAGGGAACGAGGAGGCTGAACTGCCTGAACATTTGATTTATGGGGTGAGATTGAGTCACATCGACTTGACTGCTGCTCAATATTTGCACCCACCCTCATTGTAAAAAAAATAAAAAAAAAACAACTTAAAAACAACACAACAATTTATTTCATAATCACACAGTGTATTTTATTATTATTTTACATTAAATTGGCAACCATCTCAACTATCTCAATTTGAACTTTCAGATAACAAAAGTTCGAACCAAGACCTCAATCCGTCTCCAAGGACGATGGGGAGGGAACTAATATCGGATATGGGCAAGTAACAGGGGAAAGGGAAATCTTGGAGATAGGGAGTAATTTGAATTTTCCCATCCTCATCGAAGGTAACTGACTTGGTCTTGAAGATGCTTGATTGTTCTCCACTATCACTATCGGGCAGCAGAAACACGACTAAGATGCCGTGCTGCTTCATGGATCGGATCTCCCTCCCCAACTCTTCCCTCGAATCGGAGTCTATCCTGGCATCGGAGACGATGAAAAGAATTTGGTGAAACACTGTGGAGGAAGTTGAAGAGAGGGAAGTCATGGAATCCATAAAATGAACATGGGCTTGATGGAGAGAGAGAGACAGATTGGTGGAAGGATCGTCAAAATCAAATTCTTGGATGAGGTTCCTGCTAGATTCTTCACTGAAAGGAGATGAGAAGGGATGAATGATCCGGAGGGAGTCAGAAAATGAAGAAACACACACCTCCCCAACCTCTGTTTGAGATAAACTGAGACCAAGAACACAGGCCGCCTTCAGAGAAATCAATCCCACCCCATTATTCCTCATTGAAGATGAGTTATCGGTCATGATCATCACTTGATATCGTCTTTTGGATAATTTCTCTTTTCTGAACCAGATCTTATCCTCCCTGTATCCACTGGCTATAAACTGAATCACCCTTTTCATATCAACTCTTTTTCCAGATCTAAATCCAGACGAAAGTCGGGAGGCATGAGTTGGAGAAAATATTTGCTTTAATTGAGCAGCCAAAATCTCAGAAAGCTTCTTCACCTCCCCTCTAATCTCTTCCCAAGATGGTGTTTGATTTACTCCCTCAACTTCCTTTTTCTCATCATCATCTTGATCAAATAAACTGAATTCTTCATTTATTTCTTCATTATCTTGAGATTTCATTACACCATTTCTATCTTCTATTTCATCACAATCATCCTCAATTTCATCCATTATATCCTCATCTATGTCCTCTTTTCCTCCTTCTTCATATCTTTCATCATCATCCATTTCTCTCAATAACTCTTCATTCTTCCTGTCTTCATTATTGTCTTTTGACTTTTGGTTCTCTTCTCTTGCTAACACATCCTTCTCTTCACAATTCTCCTTGTCATCTTTTTCCTTCTGATCTTCGGATTTTGACAAATCTATTTCCCTCTCCTCTTGATTGTTATATCTCTCTTCTGATCTTTCAAACAACATCTCATTCTCATTCCTCTCCTCCTCCATCCCCTCTTTCTCAGCACTATCTTCTCTTTTCTTCTCTTCCTCACTTTTCTCATGATCCACATCCTCGACATCTTTATTTTCTGAATACGGATTTCCAACCATTCTTCTAAAAGAAGACATCACATCTTCTTCCTCTTCCTTCTTCTTCTCTTCTTTCTTCTCTTCTTTCTTCTCTTCTGCATTTTGACTTGATTCATCCTTCATTTTATCATCTGCTGCTTCTTTTCTTCCACCATTCCCCATATTCTCATCGTCTCTTTCATCATCCTCAATTGAGGTTTCAGGATTGGGTTCATATTGAGTTTGATTGTCATTCTCTCTATAATACGAATCCAATTCTTCTTCTTCCTCTTCTTCCATTTGGTCATCAATCGAATCATCAATATCATCATTGTCTTCAAACTTATTCTCCTCCACATCTTCCTCAATATCATCCACCTCTTCATCCTCCAAGTCCATCATCTTACTCATCTCTTCTTCATTCCCATCACTGTCTTCTTCATCATCTTCCTCTTCCTCCTTCAATTCAATCCCTTCTTCAGTTTCTTCTCCCAACTGATCTTGAATCTCATTTTTCTCCTCCTCCTCCTCCTCAACACCCTCTTCTTCCTCATCCTTCATCTCCCCAGGGTCAACCTCTTCTTGGTCTTCAACCTTCCCCATATCGACCATGCTGTCCATAATCTCACCTTTCTCTTCCTCTTCCTTATTCTCCCCCTCTTGCTTCATCTCAGAATCATCAATATCCTCGTCCTCTTCGTCGTCCCACAATTTAGCATCAACCTCTTCTTCCCCATCTTCATCTCCCATCTCTTCATCTAACTCCTCTTTTCCATCCTCCTCTTCATCCCCATCTTCCTCTTCCTCACCATCTTCATGAGGGAATGATTCTGCTTTTTGATCATCCAACCCATCTTCCATCTCAATTCCCTCTTCCTCCTCCCTCCCATCCCTCATATCATCTTCTTGGTCTTCTTCCTCTTCATTTCTTAACCCTTCCACCTGCCCTTCCTCTTCTATTTCATTTGAAATATCTTCATCACCCCTCCCCTCACCCAGACCAGTCCCCTCCTGTGCCACCCCAGACATCAAATCCGATCCTTCCAACTCTCCATCCTCGTTTTCATCTCCCTCTTCCTCTGATTTGCAAAATCCACTTAAGCATAAACATTTAAAAATGTTCACCACCAATCTGACAAACCTTCCCAATTGACTCAATTCCTTCAAACCATAAAAAACAAGAAGGAGTCTACTTAGTTCACATTGTCTCTCAATTGCAGTTACACCATCCTCAGAATAATATTTGGGATGGTTTTTAAGCAAACTGACCAACTTCAAATCAAACATAGAATCCATATTTTGATCATCCTCATTCTTTGATTGACAAATAGAATGAATTGACTGGATATAGATCAAACAATTATCCTCACTTGATGATTTCCCATTCAAGACTGAATTTGATGAAATTGGATTCTCATTTCCATCATCCAATTCTTCAATCGATTTTCTGAAATAAGTCTCAAGTTGTCTAAGATTTTCAATAAGAGTTCCAAATAAGAATGAAGGGAGGGTGGTTGACGATATTTTATTTTCCCATTCCAACAATATAGAGGCTAGTTCAGAGCTAAACTTGTGATAAAATTGATGAAGTTCATTCTTTAAATTGTCATTATACAAAAAGATAGATCTAGAATCGTTTGAGAAGACCATCTTGACGAACTGAAAGAATTCAATCCCATGAAGAGATATATCACACCCAAACAACTTATTCAAGGATTTTTCAAATTGGGAAACTTCCAAACTTTGAATAGTTTGTAAAACATTCCCGAAAAACGCTGAAATGGTCATCTTCATTTCAGAAGCCAACTTTACTTGGTCAGATGTCAACACTTTGGTAAAATCGTTTTCTGTAATTACTGGCAACTCATCATTCAAAAATGCGATGGTAGCTCTAATATGATCAAAAGATGTACAATACCACTCCACAATTGGGTTATTTGATTTGAAGATAGATCTACTGGATATTTCTTCCATAGAATCACCAACAGCTGACTTTAGCATGGCCAATTGAGAGATGAGCAACTTACTATATCTTACCATCTTCTGGTAGTCAGCTGACGGCAATTGAGGTGATAAACCTTGGTGAGACTCTATTCTTGATCGCAAACTGGAAAATCTGGAGAGGGAAGAATGGAAGTAAGTTTCACAAGATGAAAGAAGGTGAGTCAATTTTGGACATGAAAATTGATCATTTGTTTGAGAAAATAGAGGTTTGATTGTTTTGAAATATACATCTAAAGATTGGTAGGGTTCTATCAATAAACTTTCCGTCTTCTTTTGGAGAAACTTGAACAAATCAACCAAACTTCTCTGTTTCATCATTTGAGTTGCTCCAAAACTTCTGAGGTGGCAGATTCTGGATTTTACAGTCTCATAATATTTATGACAACTAGAATTATTCGAAAGCAAAGTGGAAAAGGAATGTTTTAAAATTGATTGAGACTTCGTTTCTCTATGATTGAGACTGAAAAATTGACTTTCTGGGATTTTACAAATAGTTGTGAGATCATCAACTGGTTCTTCAAAATCAAATGAGGAATCACAGGATTGTTCTATCATTTCAAAACTAGGGATGAATTGCCCTTCAATCATCTTTTCTTCATTTTCTAGATCATTGTGTGATTGATTAGGTGGAGGTTGAAACTCAAGCCCTTTCCATTGCATTTTATCCATCCAATCACAAATCTTAGCCTCTGTGCCTACTAGTTTGTATTCATGGAGGATCTTCACTATCTTCATGTGGATTTTAGTGGAAGAAGTTCGAAGAGCCAGAGATGTTTGAGAATCCCATTTTGAGAGCTTTATCAAATCTTTTAATTTTCGAGTTGAAGGGCTTCTTAAATTGGTCAGATGAGATTCAAATTCAATTGAAAACAACAAATTGTAGTGCATACATAGGTTTTCCAATATATTTGAAAGGAATTGAAGATCTGTGTTCTCATCCTTAGATATTCTCGATATGAAAGCTGAAATAACCTCAACTATCTTCAATCGAGATGAAAATTCTTGAAGACTCGCTCCCTGAACAAATCCATCCAAAGTCTGAAAGATATCACCCATTTCATCTTTTTGATCATTATTTGGATTAGTAAAGGGTCCGATCAACCCCCAAATATAGTTCCAATAGATCATAGAAGACTTCCAAATTTCCTCCTCATGATGCAATAACAGTCCGCTCCATGATTTCACTTCCTTGTTTCTCCAAGTCTGGATAATGGAGGAAATGGACTCGTAATCATCCCTAGCAAGCCCAACCTCTTCGCATTTTTCGTGAAGGTAATGAAGAAGAGCGAGAATCTTCCCTGGAGCTGTTGATATTGGTTGTTGTAGGATATGGGTCACAAGATGATAGAGCTGAATTAAACTTTCATTTCCATGATCATCACTCAACAAATCCTTCAGAAATGATAAAAACATCTCCAAACTATTTTTCAAAGATGAAAGCAATTGGGGGTTTGGAGAAGATGAAAATTGATTTGATTGGTGATGAAGAGGATTTTGAGAAAATAGTTCCAAATGATCAAATGTTTTGATCATAAATCCATCATCTGCATCATTTTTGGTAGTTGGTTTCTTTAGCAAAAGAGATTGAGTATGGATTTTGAACCAAATATTTGATAGCAGAGCTTGGCAAGTGTCTTTCTGAAAAAAATCAATTTGATCTTGAAATTTTCTTTCTTGAATTAAATAACTTAACCCTTCATTTATTACTGAGGTTATTAGAGGATGAAATTTTGAACTCCCTTCCAATAATTTAACATTGTGCTGTATGAGAGCTGGGAGGATCATTATATCATCTACCTGCCAGCTCTGGTTCAACCTTAATTGGTCAAATTTGGTTGTTGTTTTCTCCTCATCTCCTCCTCCTTCATTATTCAGGATCTGGGTGTAATCCATTATGTGATCTTCGTGAGTTTGAAAGAGATTCTTTGCCATTTCTTCCAATAGCTCCTCTTGTGATTTACTTTCAAAAGAAAATGTTTCATTTGACTTTTCCTTCTTCATTCTTTGTTCTTCATCACTTCTTCTGATTTCTTCCGACAGAACATTGACTATATTTAAAGAATCATATCCTCCTCTGGGTGACTTAAATCGACTTGTCAGATACAAATATTGAGAAGAGAGTGCTTTGATAAGTTGTTTTCTTAAATGAGATGTTGAACCATCATCCTGAATACTTGTTATCATCTCATAAAGTTCATTCAAAAACTTTTGAGAAGTTTCTTGGAGTTTGTGATGATCTGAAAAGTCTAGAGAAGTGCTGGGAGGTAGTAATAATGGAACTAATTTTGAGGCTGTTTCCTCTTCATTGAAAGTTAAGTCGTCTTTCTTAGAGGCATTCATCAAACAACCATGAGAGATGAAATGAACAGACAATTTGATAACTTGAAAATAATCTGGATAGATCAAATTGAATTTATTCTCATCCAACACCTGAAGAATAGAATATCCGATAGAAATACGATTTCTGAGCTCATTGATTGGATATGTCTTTTGTGAATGAGAATAAAGGAACTGATCAAGATTCGAACAATCAAAAGATTCATTCTTTAGAGACAAAAGATGAGGAAAACACATCTTAAAGCAACCTTGATTTGAATTCATCTCCTCATCCGCTCTCTTTACTCCACATCCTAAATCATTCCTGGATGAATCAATCCATTCTTCATAACTTTTCTGTGGTTCTGAAATATATTGATCAATCTTTTCTTTTTTATCACAATTGAATCTAATTTTAGATATCTGCTCCCTCACCTTACATTGCTCCAGAATCTTATCAGCGATGTTCCTCTTCACTTCTGAGAGCTCACAAGGAATTGAGGTTGGATCAATGGGGATATCAGGAACGATTAAGTGAAGCATTGAAAATCCAGCAACAACCAAGCAATCCCCTTCTTCATCTGAAACTTTGGTATCCAAATCAGAGATCATACCTTCAAGGAGCTTGAAACAATAATCAGCCTCATTATTATTTTGAACAACAAGATAAAATATCTTTTGCAACCAAAACTCACAAAATTTACTCATTGATGGACTGGGCAGATGGGAGGGAATGTGGTGAATGGATTGAAAAAGCAAAACTTCTTGTAATAATGGGACTAAATGGTCTGCATTTTGAATTGTGAAGAGGATATGGTGAGATGGAAAATTGTTAATTGTTGAAGGAAGAATTGTCCCTGGAAGGGGAGGGAGGGAACTAGATTGGGAAAATAGCAAATAAGGGTCAACTAATCTGGCAAGGTGAGGCAAGGTGGGTGATTGATTGACAATCAGAAAGTGGGATGATTGGTCACTTTCATAAAATGATTTATTCTCAACTCTGGACACCAATTCTCCATTATCAAACAATTGGGGAAAATAGTGAGGAGTTAAAGGGAACCCTTCAGAACAATTGACACTCTTTGATTGATACTTCCCTAGGTTAGATAAGGAGTCAAATATCGTCAAAGACAAAGGTAAAATCAGATCTTTTAAACATGAAAGATCAATTTCTTCAGATCTTGACTCTAACCACCAATAGAGGGAAAAGATTGGTTTAAAAATATGAATTCCAATCAAAAGAGCTGCTTGATGTGTTAAGGCTAAATGTACTATTTCCTCACAAATATTTAGAACTTTTATCATAATGGGATCCTCTTTTCTTAAACAACCTCCATCAAACATCAATAATTCTGAAACACAATTTCCCAATTCCACCATATTATATGAAAGCCAAATTTGAATAAACGGCTCCATTTTCAACCTGTAAAATGCCTCAAGAACCAAATTCCTCTCCTTATTCCCTCCTAATTGATGGTTTCCGTACTCAAAATCGACTTGAAAATGATCCAATGTTACCTTTGATTCATTTTCAATGTTTTGAAGAAGATTCTGGCAATTTTGAATATCCAAATCAGATAAAGACGAATTAAGCATCAAAGATGATGACATTTTAATAAGTTTTGGGAATAATGTATTCTTCAAGTTTGGAGAGAGGATGATGGCTTCTGATTCGATTATCTTTTGGATTGTGATTGGACCATCTTCGAAATGGTTTGAAAGAATACAAGATTCTATTTGATTCAGTTTGAAATATTGATCCCAATAATAAGATTGGTCAGGTGACTTTGGAATGAAAAATAGCTCTTGAATGATCTTAGGATTGCCAATTAATCCCCAAATTGAAGATAAACTAGATAAAAGATCCTCTTTAACTACATGATCAAGATCCAACAACTTTATCATGTTGACTAATTTTAACTCCAAGTTTCTCAATTTTATTTCAGGACTTTCTTCTGCAGAAGAATCTTCCAAACCTTCATTCAAATGATCGTTTAGATAATCATACTGCAGAATAAATTCCATCCTTTCAGGATCTTTAGAATCTCTTAAGGCTATAAATAGGTCCAACAAACAGATAAAAAGCATAAATTCCCGCCATTTTGATCGATCTTCAAGCCCCTCCTTAGTAAACTCTGATTTAGGAAAATTTTGCACAAGTAAGCTATTAAGAACTAATATTTTATTTAAAACATTTTCATTCTCAAAACACTGAATCCTAATTAAATCCTCAACAATCTTCAACGAATCAATAATGAAGGGAATCACTGGAGAGGATCCATCATTATATTGTAAATTTTGTCCACCTCGATTTTCCTTCAGGTCTTTTGCAACTTGATAGAATGTAACCAGTTGAGAGGTGAACATTTTGTCAACAGGTTTTCGTTCTTCCAAATATTGAATGAATAAAGAAAACGGATTTAGAGATCTCCTACTATATTCAGAAAATTTCATTGTATCAATATCATAAGCTCTAGATAACCCATTTAACTTGGGAATTGGGTTAATAGACTCTGAAAAATCCCAAATTTCGCAAGTAAAGAGTTTTCCAATCTCAAACAGAATGCAAAAGATTGTGTTTGGATGAATTAGAAGACTTCCATTCGAGGAGATAACTGAATTTAGTTCAATGATTTTCCTCACCAATTGGTGATCATTGAAATCAGAAGATTTTGAAAGATGAGAAAGGGGGAAATGTCGTAAGGGAGATAATAAACTTTCTTTTGGAAGTTTGAAAGCAAAATCAGAAAGATAAATATCATTCACTGATGGTAAATTGATGAAAGTATATTCAGGATATAAAATATGGAGCAATTGTTGGGTTTGATCAGAGTTGTTTGTGAGATGGAGAATATTGGAGATGGATCTTGTCATTCTCTGAAGGCATCGGTTATTTCCTAGTTGGTGATCAAGAGAAGAATGAAGTTGATTCAAGATCTTATGAGAGTCATTGTCAAACGAGGGTACTTGAGCCAAAAGTCTCTCGCTTATCTCATTGACCTCATTCTCTCCGCTCTCACTAACAATTGCAACTTCAACACATCGATTCCTGAGAGCTCGTGAAACCTCCCCATGTCTGGGGTCCATCAAAAAGAAGATTCTAAAGTCCTCATGTGCTATTATTTCAATTCCATCATTTCTCATATGTGAAGTTGCTGTCCCTTTCTCAGGCAATAAAAGTTTCCTCCCATCCTCTAACATTCCATTTAGTCTATCTAAAATAGAGGAAGGACAGAGATTGACATTATGGCAAACAATCCAACATCCCTCCTTCATTGCTCGAACTATAGGTCCATCTCTCCATACAAAGAGGGGGGATTTCCTCTCGTTCTTATCTATCTTGCTAATTTCCTTGATTTTTCTTAAACCTTGCGTAATTTTGTGCTCTTTGATAAGAAGATCACTTACATTGTCTTGAGTCTCTACACAATCAGAACCAATCCACATTTCACTCATATCCCCATCATCTGAACTAAAATTAGGCAATAACACCCTTCGCAGCATCTTTAAAACTTCCTTCTCACAAAAACAAGTAACTAGATCAATGAATGAAATCGAATTTGAAGTCTTTTGTGCTTCTAACTCTTTCTCAAATCTCAAGCATTGACTCATCATAGCATGATAAGTTGAAACAAGATGCAGAAATTCATCCTTAGAGACTTCATGTTCGATGGCAACAATCAGAATAGACATGTATTGGATCAAATCAAATGTATCGTGAATGATATCACAAACATCTCTCTTCCAATCTTTCTGCTCGAAACATCCCAGCAGATCACTTACATCAGTTGTGGGGGTAAGATAAACATCAACCAAACGTTTTGAGGAATAAACAGCAAGAGATCTCACAACAGATGATTTTCCACTTCCATTACATCCAGTCACGAGAGCTGGCAACGATTGCTCAACTGTGAGAGCCAGGGCATAAAGAGGGTTTAAATGGGATCTTGGTAAAGAGTAAACGGAGGGAATAACAGACGGGGGTAAGTTTGGTGGAAAAAATTGCTCAATCCTAGCATATATACCATCTCTAAAATCACAACTATAATCCTCCTCCATAAATTTCCCACTGTCAGTGATTGAAGACAACACAATTGGGTTTGAAAAATGAGATATCGTACATTTATTGGAATTGTGAGCTAGAATTGGCTTTGACTTGATCCAATTCTCTGATTTGTTTGTCATGAAAATCTCATCAAAACAGTGACCAAATTGAATGATATCGTCATTATTTCTGAATTTACACCCAATAGAATAATAACAAGCTTCCCATAATTGACATAAATTTTCAGGATTAGCCTCTTCGTCTTGAGAACAAGTAAAAAACCTCTGTTTTATCATACCAACTCTCAATTCCTTCGATTTGTGAGACTTTAACCAATCATAAGTTAAGATCCATTTCTTAATATCCCTCAAATTAAACTCCCAAGGACTCCCTTGAATCCCCCAATTCCTCTTTTCAAATACCTCTTCGTTCAATTTAAATAAAAATGATGTCATTAAATGAATGAGAGATAGTTCGCTTTCATCCCTTATTTCCTCCTTTGAATTGTTGTAGAAGTCCTTCCATTTACTATAAGTATTTCTATTTTTAGACTTTCCCCCTATCTCTTTAGTTAATAAATTAAAGGATGTGTTTTTCATAGTTTCAGAGAATGAATTTGCGATGTTTTCAACATCTGAAGCCTTGAGAGGAGATACCCAAACTTGAGAAAATCTAGAGAGATAAGAGAGAGGAAGCCCTTTCCTCCCCCCTCCTTCGTTTAAAGGATTTTGAGTGGCAAACACCCTAAATGATTCATGGCACGTTTGTGTTGCCTGCAATTGTGGAAGATAAACTTCCTTTCTGTGATCAAAACATGAATTTAGGCCTTCTAATACAGTTTGAGGAGCCAAATTCAATTCATCCAATAAAATCCAGGATCCCTCCTTCATTGCTTTCAAGAACGGACCATCCACCCAAGTAAACCCAGAAGGTGAGTTTGGAGAGGGCATGTCGCTACCCAACAAATCATTTATGTCAGATTGATCAGATAAATTAACTCTCTCCAAATTAACTCCAAAGCTCCTTGCCAACTCAACTACAATTGATGTTTTTCCAACACCAGGAGAACCTTCTAGAAGGATAGGCTTTTCTTGAATCATAGCTCTCACTATTCGATGCATATTAGATCTGGGAGTACCCTCCTTAAAAACAAAAGATTGGGCTGATGACTCTAAAATAGAATATCTCCCAAAGCCTTGGGGTTTGGGTTGGGAAAGAAAGGAAAAGTAACCAAGTTGAATGCAATAGTCATCACTTTGTCTACCTCCATCATTCAAGATCTTAGATTCTTGAAAGATGTCATCAAAATCAAATGAATTAGTAGAGAATATTTTCATCATGATATCCTTCAAGAAATTCCTATGAATCTTGTCAGAACCTTGTTCATTATTTGATAGCGAGTCTAAGAAAATGAATTCAGCACCATTCAATATCATATCACAAATATTCATTTCACTACACACTCTAATTGAACTATTTGATAAAGACGAAAACTCTGTAGTTTGTGACCTCTTATTCTCAAGACAAACAATAAATTTTCCCCAAGAAATAAGATCTCTAAGAGTTAGAGGAGATATTGAAAGGGACTCCAAAGAAACAGTTCTAACATATTCATAAAATTCTATCATAGTTCGAATGATTGAATCAATATTCGTTTGGAAGTCTTCACAATCAGGAGAAATCAAATTTCGCTCCATATTCTCTTTAAGGATGATGTATAGGTCCTCAAACGAACAAACAGAATCCATCCAAATTTCAGTAAATCTTGATCTCAATGCTGGACTGAGCTCCCTCTTCCCATAGTCTCCACCTGGATTCATTGAAGCCATGATTCTAAAGTTTGGATGTGGTAATATTGTGTATGATTCATCATCTTCCCTCCCACTTTCTGTGACGACTAGCTTCCCCCCCTCCTCCAA
>Ga0114932_10004509_pt1 | contig 12984 bp, 9 predicted proteins | sample 2SBtaG_2_FD_87286 | JGI IMG/M metagenome (GOLD analysis project Ga0114932, IMG submission 87286) | Deep subsurface microbial communities from Kolumbo volcano to uncover new lineages of life (NeLLi) - 2SBTROV12_ACTIVE470 metaG | ecosystem: Environmental > Aquatic > Marine > Volcanic ...
CCAGCGCCTTGACCGGATGCTGATCCAGCCGTTCCTTGACAGACCCGGCGATTATCCAATTACTCGGGGCGACCCCGGCGACACCCCTGAGAGATAGTGACCCATGACCCGCAAACAGAACCAGTTCGATTATCAGACCCTGCGCCATCTGCCGGAAATCCGCCTGTGCATGGAATTGCTGCGCGGCCGGCTGGTTGCCGCTCAGGTGCCGGCCGGCGGGGTCGACTGCCTTCCTGAATCGTAATGCACACTTGAACGGCGGCGCGAAGGACTGAGTTATTTGGGCCGGCTCAGAACATATACCCGTAACGCATACCGACGGATTCGATGCCTTCGTTGACGACGACGGTGTGACGGCCTGATTCCGAGCCGTCGGAAGTATTCTTTTCGCAAAGACTGGCGTTTGAGCTGTGATCGATATGAACCATCAGCGCATGGCGCTTGTTAAACCGGTAACCGGCGTTAATCGATTCCCGGAACAAGAACCGGCAACCCAAAGATTTCGATTTGCCGTCGACGCCGACAAGATGACCATCGTGGATCATGCCGCCCAGGCCGAAGCCGGCGAACCAGCCGCTCCAGAACGACCATTCCCAGGTCAATCCGGTATAGGCCTGGCTGGTATCACCTGAGGCGCTATAGCTGACCCCGATATGAGGTCTGGGCGACCACATGAAGTCAAAAATTCCGGGTGAGGCAAACAGCAATTCGACGTTCGCGTCGACACCGCCTTCGTCGCTCGCGGAAAACGGGCCGGTGTCGTGCATGAAGGCACCGACCCGGATTTCGGAAAACATGCTGGAAAATTTCCAACTGTCGTCGGCGGCCGGCATTTCCGATTGCGCCGCGGGCGCTGTTCGGCGCGGCGCAGCCGCAGCGGGTGCCACGGTTGGACGGCGGACCGGCTGGCGGCCGGCTTGTGGCACCACCGGCACGGGGCGGGCCTGGCGGGCGAAGGGGTGCCCTTGGCGCAGCATCCCGTCCATGTTGTATAAACCGCCCCACGACTGGGCCGTTGCCGCCGGCGGCACGGCAAGACAAATCAGGGCCGCGACAACGCCAGCCTGGAGAACCAGATATGGATTGATCCGCATCAACGGCACAGCCCCGAGCATCCCTAAAATCTTATTATTGGCGCTAGGAAAGACGATTCAAGGCGTCGGGACAACGGTTTTTTGCACTCCCCCATGAATGTGCTATGAGAACAGCAATAATAACGAATAAGGGAAGGGATGGTCCTTGGCGACAAATCTCGCCGGCAAAACCTATGAGGTGCAAACATCCGACGGCATTCGGTGGACCGTCATGGATGTCCACGAATCGCGCTCGCCGGCCATTCAGCAAGCCGAGGAACTTCTTGAAACCAACCGGTATTATGCCGTCCAGGTCATTGCCGACAGCGAACGCGCCGGCACTGAGGTTGTTTTCGAAAAGGAAGCCGAAAACAAACCGGAGAAAAAGCAGCTCCAAATTTCACCCATTGAGGAAGCGGCGTATTGCAAGAATATCGCCGATTATTACGGTTTTGAATCGCGCCGCACCGTCGGTCGGCTGATGCGTCAATACCTGGATGAATATGGCATGACCGCCCTTGAGCTTGCCTTCGACGCGGGGCATCTGAAGATGCTGGAACGCAACGACAAATTGTTTCCGGCCGCAGTCCAAAAGGTCGCCCAATTGCAGGCCAAGGAAGGCAAGGTAAATCCCGGCGAGCGGGTCGATGAGATCTGCGCGATGGTCGAACAGATGAAAGATTTCGCCGTGAAAACGGCGGATGCCGATGATCTGGCGGCGACGATCAAGGGGAATGGTTTGAATGCCGCCATTGATGCGGTGAATATGTCGGTCGCCAAGGGCGACAGGAAGACCGCCGTTCGGTTCGGCTTGGCCCGCTATCTGTCGACGGCCGCCGATTGGAACGACAAATTCGGGAAGCTGGCGGAACTGGGCGTCGACGATCTGTCGGAAAGCGGCGTTGAATTTCTCGACGAGGCGCTGGCCGAGTTGGCGGACGCCGCGTCGGCGATCATGGAATTGCTGGGCGGCCAACCCGACCGGGGCACCGCCAATCGGATTATTGTCCAGTTGGCCGTTGGCCGCTGCCCGGCGCCGAAAAATCCCCTATCGTGTATTGAGGCGGTCAACGGTGTTCTGGCGCGGCATGCGCTGCCGTGCACGCGGCGCATGCTGTATGAGCGCTTTGCCGGTGAAGTCGGCGGTACACGGCCGCTGACCCGTGAAGGCCGGGATACGGACCGTGACATGTTCGTCACCTTGATCCGCGATCTTGTCGAACTGGCCGGCCTGGAAGGCGGACCGCCGGTGGCCGAGGCGATGACCCGGCGGGCCCGCATTGTCTTAAGTGTCGGAGAAGATGACCTCACCTTGGAGGACGCTGTCGGCAGGATCCTCGATCTGTTGCCGCACCGGGCCGTGCGCATGGGCTATCTGCTGGATCTGGTGGTATCGCCCATGGGCCAGGAAAACCAGGGCGCCATATTTGCCATGTTGGGACGGCTGGTTCAGCAATTGTCTTCCGTGGCGTCGTTTCTGCCGAAGGGGTCGAGCCCGGAACTACGGGATCTGACCCTGGACTCGCTGAAACGCCGGCTGACCTCCGAGGGGTTGCCGAAGGCCTGGCGCGAGGGCATCTCGCAGGCCCTCAATGAGTTCACGAAACGCGACGCTCCATCTCAATCGTCTCGGCCGGCGATGGCCGATGCCAAGCCCTATTTCCTAGATGAAGAAACCAAAAGGATCATTGCCATGAACCCGGATCAGGAAGCCTTCAACGCGGGGGAGATATTGTTCGAAGAGGGCGACGCGGGGGAGACCGCCTACCTGATCCGTTCCGGCGAGGTAGAGATTCTGCACCTGATCGGCAACGAAGAACGAATATTGGCCCGCTTGGGGCGCGGCGAGATTTTCGGCGAAATGTCCTTGATCGACAATCAGCCGCGCATGGCGACGGCGCGGGTTTCCGCCGACGCGGAATTGTCAGTCATCAGCCGCGAAAATATTCAGGCCCGTTTGGGGCGCCTGGAAACATCCGACACGGTGTTGCGCCGTCTCATCGATGTCTTTGTCACCCGCATCCGCGGCGAGGCACGCCTGCACGAGTAGGGCGAATTGGGTCAATGTCGGCGGTGTTATTTCCAGGGGAATTCGGAACGCGCCGTCAGGTTTCCATCGACGGGCAATGCACCGCCCGTCGCATTGTGGATGGCCTCGGCGATGCGCAGACCCTCGTTCCATTTGGCCATCCGTTCGGACCGGGCGAAGGAGCCGACCTTCAACTGCTTGACCCCCCAGCCAACGCCCAAATGAACGATCGTGGTGTCCTCGGTCTCACCTGAGCGGGCCGAGATGATCGCCCCAAAACCGGCCTTCGTTGCCGCGTCGAATGCGGCCTTTGTTTCGCTAATGGTGCCGGCCTGGTTCGGTTTGACCAGCACGGCGTTGCCGCTGTTCGTCTTTGCCGCCGCCGTGACGCGCCCAGCATTGGTGACGAAAAAGTCATCGCCGACAACCTGGACGCGTTTGCCGACGGCCCAGGTAAAGCGGGTCAGCCCTTCCGGATCGTCTTCGCCCAAGGGATCTTCGATCGACACGATGGGGTAGCGTTCGACCCAGTCGACCAACAGGCCGCAAAGCCCATCGCTGTCCAATTCCTGGTCGTCGCGGGCCAATCGGTAGCGTCCTGCGGCGCCGAATTCGGACGCCGCGATATCAAGCGATATGGCGATGTCCTGGAGCGGCGTATATCCGGCCTGTTCGATGGCCCGGGTCAGCAGTTCCAGACCGTCCTCATTGCTGTCAAAGGCAGGCCAGAAGCCGCCTTCATCGGCGACCCCTTGCAGGCGGCCCGATTGGCTCAACAAGTCGCCGGCGGCGCGGTAAACCTCGGCAGTCCAATTGAGGGCCTGCGCGTAGGAGGCGGCACCGACGGCGATGATCATGAAATCCTGAATATCCACCCGCTTGGCCGCATGGGCGCCGCCGCCAAGTATTTGGATTTCCGGCAAGGGCAGGGTTTCGCCGGCGCTGGCGCCGCCGAAAGGCCCCAGATATTGCCACAGCGGCAATTTCTCGGCCGCCGCGGCCCCATGGGCGATGGCCATCGACGTGGCGATCAACGCATTGCCGCCAAGCCGGCTTCTGTTTGGCGTGCCATCCAGTGCGATCAGCACGGCGTCGATGGCAGCCTGTTCTCGCACGTCCATGCCCTTCAGGGCGGCATGTATCTCACCATTGACGGCATCGACGGCGCCGCTCACGTCGTAGCCGGCGAAGGCGTTTCCGCCATCGCGGCGTTCGACGGCTTCACCGCTGCCGGTCGACGCGCCGGCCGGCGCAATGGCGCGGCCGATGGCGCCGTAACGCAGGGTCACGTCGACCTCAATGGTCGGCCGGCCGCGGGAATCCCATATGCGCCGGGCATGGACGCGCTTGATGATGTTCTTGCTCACGTCAATTCCTCAGTTCTTCGTGCCAGGCCCGGCACACCTCCAGGGGATGATCAACGGGTTCCACCAGCAGGGCCTTTGCAACCCGGCGCACCCGCGCCTTGTCGCCGTCATCGGTCACATACTCGACCGGGGATTTACCGTCGACGCGGGCAAGAAACAAGCCGGGCAGCAGACGGGCCGTGCGGACGCCGACCTGGGCACCGACGCCGGCGGCGCCATCCTCGTCCATGGTGTCGATATAGGCCATCGTGAACGCATGGAAACAATCCAGATATCGCTCGGTGAATTGCCGATGCCACAGGCATTTCAGCAAGAAGTGCTTCAGGCAAAAGGACAGATCAAAGGCAGGATCGCCGTACCAGGCGCATTCGGCATCCAGAAATACCGGTCCCGCCGGCGTCACCAGAATGTTCTTCGGGCTGACATCGCCGTGCACCAAGGCAAGTTTGTTGGCGGCGGTCACGGACACCAGATGGGAAAGTTGTGGCGCCACGTCCGGATGGCGCCGCGCCGTGGCTTCCAAGTAGGGCTCCAGGCGGATCGCATGAAAAATCTTATCCGTGGGAAAGGCTGCGGCAATTTTACTATCGCCCAGGGTGGCGCCGTGAATGCGCGCCAACACCGTGCCGCATTGTTTGGCGAATGCAGGATCGGCGTGGCCCTGGCGAAGCTCGTCCTTCCACAATCGGCAGGATTCCGGGTCCATGAACGGCATGGCGAACATGCCGGCCGCTGCGTCCTCGGCCAGAACCGCCGGCGCACTGCCCGGCTCAATACGGTCTGCTATCCGCATCCAAGCGACTTCATAGGCGTTACGTTCTATGGGGGCGTGCCATTCATCGGCAACCTTCAGCCTGCCCAAAGCCCGTTTGACACAGATCGCGCCGTCCGGCGTTTCAATCTTCCAAATGTCCGATGACACGCCGCCGGTCAGGGCCACGCCGACGGGTGTTTCCATGGCGCCGGCAAGCCCGGAACGGCGCAAGAACTGAAGAAATTCGCGGGGAATTGCTGGGTGGGGCATGAGCAACGAAATTCCGAAGGCAAGGTCTGTGGACAGATGTTTGAAACACCCTGAAACAAACCGACATACACTTGAATTCGTGTCGACACAAATGGCAGCTACGGTGTTTGCACTGAGCGACCGCTTACCCCAATAAGCAGTGGCTCATGTCAGGGGCATGGCCCCCCTCGCCCCTGACAGCCTCCCTGTGAAACTTGCCGGACCCCAAAGGGTCCGGTTTTCTTTTTGCTTGGGACCGTCATTCCAACAAGGCGCTTGTGATCGCCGCCGGAAACCCGAAAAATATCAACTATGGATATTTATGCGGCCGGCACCGGCAGTTTTCAGATGTGGGTCATTTTCGCCCTGATTCTTGGCGCCCTGGCCTTTTACATCCGCGAACGGGCCTCCATGGAGTTGACCTCGCTGGGTCTGGTCTGCGTGCTGCTGATATTTTTCCACTTCTTTCCGGTCATTTCCGACAACGGCGAGGTGCTGGTGACACCGACGCGGATTCTCAAGGGGTTCGCGAATCCGGCGTTGATTACGGTGCTGGCGCTTCTGGTCATCGGCCAGGGAATGGTGCGCACTGGCGTACTTGACCGGGGCGCTGCGGTTTTGCTGGGGTGGTGCGGCAAGGACGCCGGCTTGTTTGTTGCCCTGCTTCTGCTACTTGCCGTCGCCATGGCCATCAGCGCCTTTCTCAACAATATCCCCGTGGTCGTGATCTTCATACCGATCATGCAGGCGTTGGCGCATCGCTACGGGGTTTCGGCCAGCAAGTTGATGATGCCACTGAGTTATGCGGCGGTGCTGGGCGGCATGACGACGTTGATCGGGTCGTCGACCAATCTGTTGGTCAACAGTGCGCTGATCGAAATGTCGGTGCGGCCCTTCGGGTTCTTCGATTTCACCGTACCCGGCCTGGTCATGGCAGCCGTCGGGTTGGTCTATGTGTTGGTCGTGGCGCCCCGGCTGCTGCCCGACCGCAGCGGCCTGGTTGACGATTATGCCGATGGCGGCGGCAAGCAGTTCATTGCACAGATGCGGGTGGCCATGGATTCGCCGCTGATCGGAAAAGGCGCGCCGGGCGGCCATTTCGCCAGCCTGCCCGATAAGACATTACGCATGGTTTATCGCGGCGACGAAGCCATTTTGCCGCCCTTTGAGGATTTTAAGGCGGAGGCGCAGGACGTTCTTGTCGTGGCGGCGACCCGCCGGGCCCTGACCAAGACCCTATCCAATGACCCGGAGGCGTTTCATCCGGAACTTCAAGGCGATGATGGCATAGAGCACCGTGGCCTGGAACTGGATGGCGACGGCGGGCGCTGGCGGAATGGCGAACAAATGCTGGCCGAGGTGATGGTGGCGCCGGGTTCGGGGCTGATCGGACTGACCTTGTCGCAGATCGGCTTTCGCTACAAGACCCATTGCGTTGTGCTTGGCATTCAGCGCCGATCGCGCATGTATCGATCGCGGATCACGGATATTCGCCTGGAGGCCGGCGATGAATTGTTGGTCCAGGGACAACCTGAAGACATTGCCCATCTGAAGGCGTTTCGTGATGTCGTCTTGCTGGAATGGTCAGCCCAGGAACTGCCGGCGGTGGTGCATGCCAAACGGGCAACGTTGATCTTCCTAACCGTTGTCGGCCTGGCGGCAACAGGTATTCTGCCGATCGTCGTTAGCGCCTTGTGCGGAGTCGCGGCCATGGTCGTCGTCGGTGTCATGAACGTGCGCCAGGCCTTTCAGGCGGTTGATCCGAAGGTGGTGACAACCATCGCCGCCGCGTTGGCCCTGGGTGTCGCCCTGCAGGCCACCGGGGGCGCGGCCTATCTGGCGGCGAACTTGGTGATGATCACGAAAGGCGCGTCGCCGGCCGTCATTCTTTCCATGTTCTTCCTGTTGGTTGCCGGCCTTTCGAATATTATCAGCACCAAGACCGCCGCCGTGCTGTTTACACCCATTGCCGTGGATATTGCCCGTCAGCTGGGCGTCGCGCCCGAGGCCTTCGCGGTGGCGGTCGTGTTCGCGGCAAACTGTTCTTTCGCGTCGCCACTGGGCTACCAGACCAATCTCCTGGTGATGGGACCGGGACATTATCGGTTTGGCGATTTCGCCCGCGCCGGCATACCGTTGATCCTGATTATGTGGCTTGTGTATTCGTTGTTCGCGCCGGCTTATTACGGCCTGTAGCGGCGGTCTTCAACGGGACCCGAAGATTTTGCCGACAAATGGTGCCAAACCGTCCAGGGGCAAAATGGCGCTGCAAATGCCGGCCTCGGCGACGGCCCGCGGCATGCCCCAGACAACGCTGGTTTCCTCGTCCTGGGCGATCACCATACCGCCGGCATCAACAACCTTGCGGCTGCCCTCCAGGCCATCATTGCCCATGCCCGTGAGGATGACCGCCATGACGCGGCTTTGGTAAATTTCCGAAATACTCTCGAACAGCGGGTCCACGGAAGGCCGGCAGAAATTGACCGGCGGGCCGTCATGGAGACGGATTTTGGCGCTGCCCTTGGCACCCGTGGCGACCATGTGCCAGTCACCGGGCGCCAGATAGAGACGGTTCGCAACGATCGCTTCGCCGTCAACGCCCTCGCGGCAATCGCGACCACTGTGTTTGCTGATATGTTTGGCCAACAGTTCCGTGAAGGTCGCCGGCATGTGCTGGGTAATGAGGATCGGGACCTTCAGCTGCGGCGGCAAGGACGCAATAAATGTGAACAGGGCCTGGGGGCCGCCCGTGGAACTTCCGATCACCAATATTTCCGGCACGATCTGCGGCGCCGGGCGCAAGGTGATGGGTTTTGCCGTTTTGCCGGATGCACGCGCCTTGGCTGGGTCGGGACGTGCTTCGACCGTACGCTCGCTGCGTCCCAAGGCCCTGATCACGGACGTCAGCTTGTCGGCGAATTCCGTTTCATCGGTGGTTTTTGTATGGGCGCCCGGGGTCGGGATATACTCAGCCGCGCCCGCCAACAGTCCCATCATGCTGGTCTTGACGCTGGCGAAGGTCAGGCTGGAGACCATCACCACCTTTGCCGCCGGGTCGACCTTGAACAGCCGCGACAGGGTGACCTTTACATTGTTTGCCGTGTCACCGATGTCGAGGACGATGGCGTCGACGGATTGAAGGCGCAACGCGCTGACGGCGCCGACGCCGTCGGGGACTTGCGCCGTGATGGCGATATCGGCAATTCGATCGAGGACATCATGAACCCGTCGGCCGACCACATCGGAGTGGCCGACAAGCATGACCCGCAACGGTTCACCCTTCGGCGTTTCCGGTTTTGATTGCTGATCAGTTGCCAATTGACTTCCCACATATCTGACGGTCCCCCCACCCGGGCCGAGATTGCCGCAAGGCGTCGGCGCGTGCAATCGGGATTTCTCGGAAGCCGGCGCCGGTGTTTGATGTTGCGCTGCAACAATCCAATTGACGGCCAAAGCCAGGGCGCCTATAAGCGCCGTGGGCCACGACCTCCCAACGGGTCGCGACCTTCTTGGAATGAGAAGGAGACAAAATGACCATTCCCGCCAAACCGGCCACGAGGCCGGCAAATTCCCATTTTTCTTCCGGTCCCTGTGCGAAACGTCCCGGCTGGTCCTTGCAGGGCTTGACGGACGCGGCTCTTGGCCGTTCCCACCGGGCCGCCGCCGGTAAATCCAAACTCAAGGACGTCATCGATCTGTCGCGCCGTATCCTCGGTGTGCCGGACGACTATCTGGTCGGCATCGTGCCGGCATCGGATACGGGCGCCATGGAATTGGCGCTGTGGTCGCTGCTGGGTCCGCGCGGTGTCGATATGCTGGCCTGGGAAAGTTTCGGCAAGGGCTGGGTCAGCGATGTCGTCAAGCAGTTGAAGTTGGACGACGTGCGGGAAATTTCCGCCGACTACGGCCAGCTGCCCGACTTGAGCCAGGTCGATTTCCAGCGCGACGTAGTCTTCACGTGGAACGGCACGACGTCGGGGGTTTGTGTTCCCGACGGCGATTGGATTGCGGGTGATCGTCAAGGCCTGACCATTTGCGACGCCACGTCGGCGGCTTTCGCCATGGATTTGGCCTGGGACAAACTGGATGCGGTCACCTGGTCATGGCAGAAGGTGATGGGCGGCGAGGCGGCCCACGGTATGCTGGTATTGAGCCCGCGCGCCGTTGAACGGCTGCAGACCTACACGCCGCCCTGGCCGATGCCGAAAATTTTCCGTCTGACCAAGGGCGGCAAGATCATTGCCGGGATTTTCGAGGGCGCGACCATCAATACGCCCTCCATGCTGGCCGTCGAAGATGCCCTGGATGGGTTGCGTTGGGCGGAAAGCCTGGGCGGCCTGGCCGCGCTGTTGGCGCGTGTCCAAGCCAACATGGCGGCCATGACGGACTGGATTGGCGGCACGCCGTCGTTTGCCTTTCTGGCCGAAGATGAAGCCAGCCGGTCATCGACCTCCATATGTTTGAAAATCACGGCGCCGTGGTTTTTGGCCCTGGACGCCGCCGACCAGGCCATCGCGGCCAAGGCGCTGGCCAACCGCCTGGACGAAGAAGGCGTTGCCTTTGACATCGGCGCCTACCGCGACGCCCCTCCGGGTCTGCGCATCTGGGGCGGTGCGACCATTGAAACAAGCGATCTCGATGCGCTGTTCCCGTGGTTGGAATGGGCCCTGGCCGACATCGCCGCCGACCACGCGGCCGCGGCTTAAGGGCGAAAAGGAGACAATCATGCCGAAAGTCCTGATATCCGACAAAATGAGCCCCTTGGCCGAACAGTGCTTCAAAGCGCGCGGCATTGAGGTCGACGTGAAGACGGGCATGACGCCCGAAGAGTTGATTGCCTGCATTGGCGACTACGACGGCTTGGCCGTCCGTTCCGCGACCAAGGTAAAACCGGACGTGTTCGAGGCGGCGGAAAATTTGAAGGTCATCGGCCGCGCCGGCATCGGTGTCGACAATATCGACACGGAGATCGCCACCCAGCGCGGTATCGTTGTTATGAACACGCCCTTTGGCAATTCCATCACCACGGCCGAACACGCCATGTCCCTGCTGTTGGCCCTGGCCCGGCAAATTCCGGAAGCCAATGCCTCGACCCATGCCGGCAAATGGGAGAAATCGCGCTTCATGGGCGTCGAATTGATGGGCAAGACGCTGGGTATCATCGGCTGTGGCAACATCGGTTCGGTGGTCGCCGACCGGGCCCAGGGGCTTAAAATGAAGGTCATCGCCTTCGATCCGTTCCTGTCCGTTGAGCACGCCACGGAAATCGGCGTCGAAAAGGTCGAACTGGATGCCCTGTTCGGGCGCGCCGATTTCATCTCTCTGCACACGCCCCTGACCGATGCGACCCGCAATATCATCGATGCAGAGGCGATCGCTAAAATGAAGGATGGGGTGCGCATTGTGAACTGCGCGCGCGGCGGTCTGGTGGTCGAAGAAGCCGTCAAGGACGGCCTGGAAGCGGGCAAGATCACCGGTGTGGCATTGGACGTGTTCGCCGAAGAACCGGCCAAGGAAAACATCCTGTTCGGCCACCAAGGCGTCGTGGTGACGCCGCACCTGGGGGCCGCGACCACCGAGGCCCAAGAGAAAGTCGCCCTGCAGGTCGCCGAACAGATGGCCGACTATCTGTTGACGGGGGCGGTCACCAACGCGCTTAACATGCCGTCCGTCTCGGCCGAGGAAGCGGCCCGGTTGAAGCCCTATATGATCTTGGCCGAACAACTGGGCAGTTTCGCCGGGCAAGCGACGACCAGCGCGGTCAGCGAGGTGACCATCGCCTATGAAGGCATCTGTGGTGAATTGAACTGCAAGCCGCTGACCGCCGTGGTGCTGCAGGGGCTGCTGTCACCGCAAATGGTCGGCGTGAACATGGTCAACGCGCCGGCCATCGCCAAGCAGCGTGATATGGTCGTGCGCGAGGTCCGCAGCGACGAAGCCGGCGCCTATCAGACACTCATGTCGCTGACCTTGAAGACCGAGAATCAGGTGCGTTCTATCCGCGGTACCTTGTTCAACGATGAGCCGCGGGTCGTCGAAATCAAGGACATTCCCATCGACGCCAAGCTTGGGCCCAACATGCTTTACATCACCAACCGGGACAAACCGGGCCTGGTCGGTCATTTGGGGTCGCTGTTGGGCGACGCCGGCATCAACATTGCCACCTTCCACCTGGGCCGGGCCGAGGAGGGCGGCAACGCCATCGCCTTGATTGAGATCGACGGCACGCCGCCTGATCCGGTGATCAATGACATCTGCGCCCTGGAGCACGTGGTGCAGGCGATCCCCATGCGGTTCTGAGGTTGCCGGCGGCTTCACTGAACAATGGTTTGGGTTGAACCGGGCGGTGAAGGTGCGGGCCGGCGATCCGACGTTTTGCTGATCGATTATCGAAACAGATCGGCCATGCTTTTGCCGATCTGTTTGCTGGCACCAAAGACCAGAATCAGCGTCAGGACGATGGCGATTGTCCCGACCGCGCTGGCTTGCTGTATTTCGTCGCTGGTCAGAAACTCGAAAATGGTGATCGAAATGGTCTTCCATTGGGCGGAGAACAGCATCACGGTGATGCTGATTTCGGTGATCAGGGTGGTGAACACCAAGATGCCGCCGGCCAGAATGCCGGGCGCCACCAGGGGCACGGTAATTTTACGCATGGTTTGCGCCCAAGTGGCGCCGCAGACGCTGGAGGCTTCTTCCAGTTTGTCGTCGACCTGTTCAATGGCGGCCGAGACGGCCCGGAACATATAGGCGATGCGGCGCACGAAATAGGCCAAGATGAGGATGGTCGCGGTGCCGGTCAGCACGATCAATCCGGAATTAAAGGTCGTCAGGAACGCCACGCCGGCGACGATGCCGGGCAGCACGAAGGGCAACATGATGGTCATGTCGATGGCCCACTTGCCGGCGAAGCGTTTTCTGGCCACGGCGTAGGCGGCCAGCGTGCCGAACACCATGCACAGCAGCGTGGCACTGCCGGCCAGCACGATACTGTTGACGATGGGCTGCAGAGAGTCTTCCCAGACCGACGCGTACACGCCGAAACTGTATTTGTCGGGCAACAAAGACGCGCCCCAGCTTTCGGCAAACGATGAGAACACAATCACCATCTGCGGCGCCAGGGCTGCCGCCAGCAGACCCCAAACATATATATTCGCGCCCAAGCGCGCGCCGCGGCCGGTGAGCCGTTGCGAGCGCCGCGTCGTGCCGGTGACGGTGACGAAGTTCTTGCGCCGGTTGATCCGCGACAGGGCCAGTACGGCCAGCAGGGTGATCAGCACGTTGACCAAGGCAATGGCGGAGGCGGCGTTCAAATTGAAGAAGCCGTTGATCTGATAATAGATCAACGTCGGCAGCACGGTGAACTCACCGCCCAGGATGGCCGGTACACCAAAGTTCCCCAACGCCTTGACCAGGACAATCAGCGCCGCGGCGCCAATGGTCGGCACCAGAAGCGGAAAGGTGATGGTGCGGAGGATGCGCCAGCGGCTGGCGCCGATGATCCGGGCACTC
>Ga0114932_10004510_pt1 | contig 12984 bp, 9 predicted proteins | sample 2SBtaG_2_FD_87286 | JGI IMG/M metagenome (GOLD analysis project Ga0114932, IMG submission 87286) | Deep subsurface microbial communities from Kolumbo volcano to uncover new lineages of life (NeLLi) - 2SBTROV12_ACTIVE470 metaG | ecosystem: Environmental > Aquatic > Marine > Volcanic ...
CATGCATCTGACAGTGCTGGATAATGCGGAGATTGTGTATGTTAGGAACTGACAAACAAATCTACGAGAAGTTTGTAGGCATCACAACAATTGTGAAGATCCCTGCACTCAAGTTCACGATTTTATCTGGAACTATAAAGTTCGAGTGGCAAAGCGGTCACCTTCTTGAAATGGACATGAAGATTTACCAGGAACTGGAGCCACTGGAAATTGTCCAGCGGTTGGAGTTTGAGCTGGAGAAGGATTACCAAGTTAAACCAAGAAAATATCGGACGGATTTATCTGGCTATAGCAGAAATCCATTTTCATCACAAAATTAAAGAGGAACCATGAAAAAGAAACACGATATCCCCGAACAAGTTGTCGAAGTACTCAAAGAGATCGGCATGAGTTCAGCAGAAGCTGGATGGAATTGCCACGGCACCTATGTGCTTTTGCACAAGGCTTTGGAAAAGGTTGCCGCAAAACGTAATGTGGTCTTTGATCCCCCACAGGTTCTTAGCGCCAATGTCACCAGCAAAGAGGCAGTTGTCTTATGCACTGGACGGATGGGAGACAAGCAAGAATGGAGTATCGGAGAAGCTGCTCCCTACAACAATAAGAACAGCTATCCCTTTGCTATGGCTGAGAAGAGAGCTAAGGATCGTGTAATCCTGAAGCTGGTTGGTCTGCATGGAGATGTCTACTCTGAAGATGAGGCAGATGCCTTTCAGGAAAGCGCACCCATAAACATGGCTGGTACTACCCTAGCAGGGAAGGGTGATCCTGTTGAAGAAGAAACCATAGAGCCTGCCAAAAAGGTGGAGAAAGCAGAGAAGAAAAACAATCAAGAGAAGGTGCCATCAGAGGATGAGATGGTATCTGGAGACAACCTTCCAAGCGCAAATAATGTCGAGGAGTGGGATGACAAATTTACTCAACACATCGTCACGACGATGATCGAGTGGATGCAGGGTCTGGAAACATTTACGGAAGTAGATCCTCGTACTGGTAGAGAGGGGAAAACTATAACCGCAATTGATCAGGCAAAAGACTATCACCTTGCAAACAAATCTTTGCGCGAGGCGATACAAAAACATAAACCAGAATTTCATGCACAGTATGCCGCTGCGCTAGAGATAATCAAAAAAGAAAAACGAGGAGCATAAGATGGAAAACCAAACAGCTAAAGGCGAAGCCTTTTACATTAACAACAACAATTTCAAGAGAAATGATAAAGGCCCTGACATGGTGGGCAAGCTGATATTAACTAAGGATCAACTTCAGGCCCTCATTCAGATCTACGAGCTTGCAAGAGAGGAGAACGAGCATCCTCAATTGCAGATTGATATCGCAGCATGGAAGGGGAAAAGCAAACAGGATGGCAAGCCGTATTTGTACTGCAAGCCTGAGGTTTATTTCGGGCAAAGGAAAAACAAAAAAGCTGCCCCCGATGAACATCCAGAGGATGAATGGTAGTGATCAGCTTCGACGTATTACCCAGCGACCATGACCAGATCATAGATCTTTCTAAGTTTGTTTCTGGGTTAGGTGACAGAAGGAAGGGGGAGCTATCTGCTCTCCTTTCCGATATGCCCTTAGGTATTAGGATAAGCTTTGAGAAGATAAAGAAATCCAGGTCACGGCAGCAAGAGAACTACTACCGCAAGTGGGTCAATGAGTTCGCTCGATGGTGCGGGATGACTCACGATGAACTGCACGAGGAACTATTGTGTCGGGCGTATGGGAGTGAGGAGATCTCAACTAAGTTTGGGATCAGGCGAAGGCCGCTGAAAAGAAGTAACGACACTACCCAGAGCAAGTATGGGGAACTGATCGACCAGTTAATTATCACTGCCGCAGAGATTGGGTTTGCAGTGCCAGAGCCAAGAGATGGAAATTAATTATTTATCTTCTGGAATTTACTTACTGATTGACAATCCTTTTGTTGTCTATGTTGGTCAATCGATAACTCCATTATCAAGGATTGGTCAGCACCTTAAGGAAGGCAAAAAGAAATTCACCAACGTCAAAGTAATACCATGTTCTAAAAATAAGAATGATCTGATCAGGCTGGAATCAATGATGATAAGCGTATTAAAGCCTATCTATAACAAGACAGGTTATGCGGGTGACCCAAGAAGGGTTCCCATAGATGAGGTAGACATAGATGGGTTTTTGGAAAAGAAAGAGAATCTGGATAACGAAAGAGAGTTAAACAAGAAGTACGAGGAGTATAAGGGTACTTCTGTGAGCGGCCTTCTCACGTTTGGGTTTAGCGGATCAAGCTCTTCTGGAGTGATTACTTCAACTGGTGCAGGATTGCAACTAGCCCCAGATAGCGGTGTTGGAATTGGTTTTTCTGCTCCTATTAATGCCTCAACAACAGGACAATGGGGGCCAAACATTTGGATTAATGATGACTAATCTGGAGTTAAGGATTTAAAAATGAAAACAAGAAAAGAAGAGATGAGAGAACAGGTAATTGCTTTCCATGAAAAGAACCCAGATGTCTGGAAACTGTTTGTTATTTTTACAAAACAGATGATCGATAAGGGCTATGAGCATTACTCAGTTAAAGGAATTTTTGAGAGAATAAGATGGGAAAAAGATGTTGGCGGTGATGGCGTTAACAGTTTTAAGTTAAATAATAATTACACGGCATTTTACGCTAGGCGCTTTATGAATATGTACAAGCAGCATGAGGGATTCTTTCGGCTTAGGGAACAAACTTCTGAGTCTAAAGACGCTACTGGTCTTTCAGAGCTAACACCAAAAGACTATGAAAGCGTGGTGTCGATTAAGTGAGCAAGCTGGTGGTAATCGAGGTCGATGAAGAAGACTCCCAAGAGGCTGTAATTATTTTAAAGAATATTGTTAAAGAGCTACAAGGCATAAACGATTCACTGAAGAAGCTTGTAGACATGATTGAAGGAGAAGTTGATGAGCAAGAAAGATAAGAGTGACGAACTGGCAAATATGGTAGATGAGTTTGTAAAAAACGGTGGTGAGATAGAGCAGATCCCCTCAGGGATCAGTGCTGATTACCTTAGGTTTCACGGACACAGAACAGCGAAAACCAGAAACCATTTATACAACTTGTCGGAAAAAAGTAACGAGAGCAGAAAGAGGGCAGGCTTCCACAGAGAATCAATCGTGTTAACTCGTGAAAGTTCTTGATCTGTTTAGTGGGATCGGTGGATTTTCTGTGGGTCTTGAGGGCGCTGGGATGGAAACAATTGCATTCTGCGAGAAAGATCCCTTCTGCCAAAAGGTATTGCAAAAGCATTGGCCTGATGTGCCGATACATTCAAATATAGAGGAACTAGATGGAAGACAATACAGAGGATCAGCCAGACTTGTTTGCGGGGGATTTCCTTGTCAGCCCTACAGCTTGGCATCCAGGGACAGACTCGGCTCGGAAGATGACCGTGCGCTCTGGCCAGAAATGTTTAGGGTTATTAAAGAGGTCAGGCCAGACTGGGTTGCTCTCGAAAATGTTGTTGGAATCATCGATATGGAACTCGACACGGTGCTATCTCAGTTGGGAGGTGAAGGCTACACCACAGAAGTTTTTATTTTGCCAGCTTGCGCCCAAGATGCACGGCACATCCGTAACAGAGTTGTTGTTCTGGCCCACACCTACGACGAGGGAATACAAAGGGGCGAGGAGCCAAGAATCAATGGCCAAAACTGGCAGGAACCCGATGACAAATACATTGAGCGATGCGGTGGAAGCGGCCTCGGAGTACAGTACGGAGAATGGGAAGCTGCGTGGATCCCTGAACCCAGAATTTTGCGAATGGCTCATGGGGTTCCAGATCGGGTACACAGAATTAAAGCCCTAGGCAACGCCGTATCGCCGCCGCTTATAAGAGTTTTAGGTGAAGTAATTATGGAAGCAGACTGTTACTTCAGAGATGATTACTGGTATCTGCCTGATGAGTAAGTCCAGATTGAGGACATCTGCCAGAGGCAAGATGTGTACATTGCAGATACATCCATACTGCAACAACAACCCAGAGACCACTGTACTTTGTCATTTACCAAGTAATAGTGGTATCGCTTTGAAGTCGCCAGATTACTGGGCGGTCTATGGCTGCTCCTCGTGCCACGATGTGATCGATGGCAGACGGAAAACAGATCTCTCCAAAGAAGAAATACTTAGGTGTCAGATGAGGGGGCTGAAGAAAACATGGGAGCAAATGATGTTGGACGGATTGATCACTATTAATTAGTATCTTTGATGCCGTGGGGAAACGGGTCAGGCAATCGGTGGTGTCAGACCTTTCCTAGTCTTGGCTAAATTGGTTAAGACAAAAACAAATAGAGAGAATGATGTATCGGCCTCGGCTACCCTCGGCAGGGTATTTTCATCCGATCAATTCTCTTAGCCACCGAGTTTTACTTTGTCCTACCTACGATCTTGTCGTACTCTTTATTAAATCGGTTATATACTGAATTCATTTGGTCGTATACAGCTTCTTCTATTTTTGCATATTCATTGGCCATCTTGGGAGACATTGCAGCGTCTTCTTTGTAGGAATTTCTTTCTTCTCTTAAATCTCTTAACTCAGATTCAGCATCCTCAAGATCGGTAAGCATCTCAAAGTAAGGCTGATTTTTTTCTAGATACCTAATATGTTCATCTCCGTAGAGGCTATCTCTTTGTCTTATCTTTTGTCTGATCTTGTCTTTTCTTTCAAAGAAGTCTGACATACTTTCACGATCATCAGGCTCTCCTTTTATTCTTCTGTAAAACGGTATTTCATTAAGCTCTATGTCTTCTTTCTTGGCTGCTTTTTCAACCAAGTTGAGAGACCTCATTCCAAACGTACCAGCACCCCCAAGAATAAATTCAAAGTAATGCTCTAGAGTATCTGGTGATATGTCTATCAATCCTGGTTCGTTGACGTTACCGCCTTCGTATCCTGGGAAAGAAAGCTCATTCAAATATTTTGCTGTAGCTTTGAATGCAGTACGAGTTGTGGATCTGGCCAATGAAGACTCTGGGTATGGAGTTCCTGTTGGAAAGTTTTCTCTTTTAATTGGTGATCCAAAAAAGTTTTCGTTCCTCAGAATCTCAGCAGCAGGCTGGGCCACTGTAGGAACTGGGGATAACGCAGAAACCCCTACTGGTGAAAACGATCCAAAGAATGCACTTAATATGTTTGCTGTTGCAGTTTCTCTGGATATGTTTTCTTGCATCATCTCATAGGTGCTTTGACCAAGAACATGGAAGACGTTGTATCCATACGGTAGTGGGATCGTGTAATACTCCCTGCCATTGTCAGCCATAACCACTATGTTTCTTTCTTTAATGTAGTCGGGTATTTCCGAATAATAGGATCTTCCTGTCTCTGGATTTTCTTCGCTCTCTTCTTCTGCTCTCATGGCAGACAAAGCGCCAAAGCCAATTAACCCTGCAACAGCGCCTTGCTTGGCTCTGCTTGCCTCCTTGCTAAATGGATTTCCTTTAGGCCCAAACAATCCTCTGGCAAAGTTGGCTGTTCCTTGGACGCTTGCATTAAAAAACAAATAAAAAGCATTTATAGAATCGCCCATCATTCCTTTGCGATTAAAGTTTATCGTTAAATTCTTAGCAAGGCTTGACGCTCTTGCTACAGCATCTTCTCTTGAGGCCCCAGCTTTTAACAGCTCATCCCTTGATGCCTTGAATGTTGCAAACCGAACAGCGTTTTCAACGGCAGAATTGCTATCTTCAACAAAGTCCATTATCTGTGTGTATCGTTTTCTAAAGTCTCCTGTAAAAGTTCCACGAGACATATCTATTAATGCATTAATAGTTTTTACTTGTTGCTCTGGATCCCTTGAATGAAACCAATCAGCTTTTGCCCCAGAAGCCAAATACTCTTTAAAGTCTTTTTGATCCTGTGAACTAATACCAGACAAATTACCTTTAAGGGTTCCATCTTTTAGATCGTACCTTCTTAGTCCTTTGTAGAAAGTTCCCATAGACGGAATGACATCTTTTAAAACTCTGGTTATCAATTGCTGATCTTTTGCTTTTCCCTGAGACATATTCTGCTCACCAAGGATGTTAAAGATCGCCGTTTGCAAATCTCTTGAAAAGTTGCCGACAACAAACTCAGGGTTTAAAGAAGTATTAACCATAGAAAGAAAACGATTAACCATTGCAAATTTCTGAACAAATTTGCCTACAGTGCCTGTATCCATACTAACTATGGCATCTTTTAGTCTTGCATCCTGTAACTCTACATAAACTTGCTTGCCATCAATCTTTACGCCTATTAAGTCTTTATCGAAAGCTGGTGTCAGGTTGTCTGGTACTAATTTTATTTGCTGAATAAAATCTTTTTTACTCATTCCTTCTGGGATTTCATTAAACTTTTGACCTTGAAGGTCTGGATCGGATCCAATGTATGTGTATTTCTTTTCAAAAGCTCTGATGTAGTTAGGATCATCTGGGCTAATAACTCTCCAGTAATCTGGATTAGGATTATTTTTTACAAGATTAACTAATTTTTGACCAAAGTTTTTATTCTTTTCTGCTCTGGCTATTGATCGTTCAGCATTTAACAGTATGTGGCCGAGCGGAGATTGTGCGGCAGACGTTCTACCCATTGCCCTTAAAACATCTCTACCTTTTGTACTTAAGCTTGCCCCAGTAATTACATTTTCAGCGTAGTCATCTTCAATATCTTTTCCCCTAAGAGGAGAATAATATTTGTAGGTGTTTATTATTGCATCAGCAGAATCCTGATCTATTAAACCGCCTTCAACGGTGGTACGCATGGTTTCTTGAACGATCTGGTCAGCGTCCTTTGCAACATTAAGTAATTTTCTTGCCCTTGCGTTACCTCCAGACCATTCCCCTGTTGCGTCATTCCATTGCATATCATAACGCTGAGACATTTTTCTTTTGACAAAGCTGTTCGTTAACGATTCACCTGTCTTTAATTGACCAGATCCAGGATTAGACTCAACACCTCTTTCGCTGTCTCTCTTTTCAATTAAATTATTTCTTTCAATTGCATGACGCAATATTAAAAACTCATCAACCTCATCAAGTGTTAAACCAAGATCCGCAAGTTTTTTAGCCAACGGCTTTTTTCTTTCTTCTTCAAACTTTCTTGTCTTAAATCCAATTTTGCCAGGAATAGATTCTTCACCAATATAAGGATCATCTTTGATATGTATTGGGGGAAGCCCTGATCTATTTCTGTACTGATTAATTTGATCTCTAACATTTTTTAGGCCAACAAATTTGTCCTGTATTTGATAAACAAATCTATCAAAAGCTCCATACCCTTTAAGGCCGTGACTCATTGACTGCCAAGAAAAAGGTTCTTCATCTAAAAGAGTTTGATCGGAAACAGATTTTTGTATCTCTGGGTTTTGATTGGCAATAGAAAGAAGTGGGCTGTCTGGGCTTCTATTACTTAAATCATTAACCGCTCTTTCAGAGTCATCTATTCTTGACTCAAGGATGTCGTCGTCTATCTTTTGTTTTGAAGCCTTCTCTGCTTCTGTTTGTACTTGGCCAGCAACTTCTCCATCGCTGCGTCCCCTGCTCTTCTTGCGTTCTCCTCTAGGTCGATTGAGGTATCTGTCTGTGATTTCTGAGATTGTTTCATTGGTTGATGCTCCTGAATATCCAGCTCTTCTTGATGCGTCTATTATATAGAACCAGCGCATTGCTTGAAGAGCAGATGGTGCTAGTTTAATTCCATTTAATCTTTCATATTCTTCGCCAAACTTTTTTGAAAAATCCTGAAACAACAGACCTTCATCAACAACTTCAGGCAATCCAGTTCGCTCTTTAAACAAACCATCAAAATAAGTTCTTATGAATCGAGACTCCCAGATATCTATAGTTGTATATCTATGATCTCCTGTAAGATTTAATGTGTATGCCCCAACTTTTTTACCAAAAATAAACATTCTTGGAATTAATTCGTCTTGTCCAGTTGCTTCCATAACAAGAGATTTTATTTCTTTAATGTCAGTTACATTGCTCTTATAGCCCATCTGTCTGTTAAATTGCTGAAGCTCTTTTAATGGAACCCCTTCATGTAGGAAATCAACAGTCGCTTGTACAGGGTTTTTTCGATTACTGTTAAGTTTTATTAATCTATCAACAGCCTTTAAGGATCGCCCCTTGATTGGAGAAGATGTTCCTGAGATCTGAAAAGGCGAATCAATGATAACGACATTGCCTTTCTTACTCAGACCTAAAACAATGTCATCAAGATTTCCTTTCTCCTGAAACAAATTAAAAACATTTATGGCATCTCCAACATTGGAAGACAGTTTTGTGTTGGCAGAATTAAGACCATTGAATAACTGATAAAGACGCAAGTCGTCATCGGTGACATTTTTTCCATACTTTAAGCTTAGGTGATTTCCTAAAAGCTTGCGAACAGCAGCCATGTCCTGATTGTAATAATCTCTATACCTTGGATTATTATGTACAAATTTCTTAATGTCTTTGTTTGCACGTTTAGCGGCAGTTCTAACTTTATCTGTAGAAACAGTTCCCTTCACTTCAGACAAAAGCTTAGGCCAGAACCGCTTGAAAAATTCTTCTTCTATCCTTGTGTTGTAATCAGAATACTTTTCATTTGCTAAATCTACTGCACTTTCAATGGGGGTGCTGGACTTCCTTCTGCTAAAAAGAACGTCATCATTATCGCTTGTTAAATCTTCAGGTCTGTATTTTTTTCCAAGTCCAAAAACCGCTTGGTACTTTCTGGGCTTGAGAAGTTCTTGGGCCTTTGTGCGATAATAACGGCTTTGCCTCCTAATATATCCCTCATTTCCTGTGGGGTCTTCTTGCGGGTTCGCATAGTCATAATCCTTTTTTTCTGGAAACGCAGTGTATGCATCTCCTTCTGCAACTTCATAAACGCCATTAAGCTTTTTATCTACCAGATCTGCAAGCTGATTATTCGGCAAGCCTGAATAATTAAAGATAACCATTTGACCATTAATGGTTGATTGCCCACCTATTGGCTGGTCACCTTCAACTGTAATTCCTCTTAGCTCTTGATATATTTTTTGAATTTCTAGTGGGCTGTTTGTATTAACTGAAACAATAACAGATTCTGTTTTGTCTAACCCTGGGAATGCATCACTAGCGACAGTCATCATTGATTGCTGGTTTAACATAAAACCAATTTGTTTGGTTATTCCTAGTGGATCGTTTGTATCTACAGAAACAGCAAACGAGGGATTTGTGTCTTCAAGATAAGATCCAACTTGAATTGAAAATGAAGAAGGAGCATTTATGCTGCTTAAAAAATCACCAACAACTTCTTCGCTTACAATGTTAGATATTTCTTCTTTGGCAGACGGCTCTAGTTCGTTCCACTCAGATGTCAACTTAACATTGTCTGGATCTGGGGCAACTTCAAATATAATATTCGGAGGGCTGTCTTCAATCCTTGAAGCTAAGATCTGAGATTCTTCGTCGCTTTCCCAAAGATCAATTGGCAGACCTTCTTCTTCCCTTCTGATTCTTTCTTTTTCTTCTATCTCTAATACATCAGCAACATCCATTTCTTTGCCAATATCTCGTTCTGGTAAAGCGCCTATCTTCTTTTCTAAGGACTTGAGTGTTCTTATTTCCCCTCGCTTTCTTGCGCCTATATCGCCTGATTCAAGGCGATCCATAACATCATTAAAACTTTGGAATCCAGAACCCCTTAATGCATTGTTTAGTTTTTCAATAAACTCATACATTTTTTCTATCAGACTTCTGGGTTTGCCTGTAACAAAGCTCCTGTCTTTTCTTGCTGTACGAATTAACTCGGCAACGGCTTCTTCCATTTGAATGACCGCGCTTTTGTCGTCGTAAAGTCTTTGCGCTTTATCAAGAAAGGTTTCATTAGTTCCTTGATGTGTTTTTTTTCTAACTAGGTTTTCAAGTAAAGACCATTCTTGCTCAGTCCATAAATCAAGATCCCTCATTGCATGAAGAATTTCATGGTCTAGTGTGTCGGCAAGAGCAGATCTTCTAGACTCTGGGGTATCATCTCTACTGTTTGTCTTTATATCGTTGATGGCCCTGTCTAAACCAAGAAAAATTGACCTGATCTTAGGCTGATAATAACCCTCTGCCCCAGCAACCTTAGACGTTTCTCTCGGATCACCAATGAGAATAACTTCGCCTTCCCTAGTGGTTGGGCCAATCTTTAAAAGATCCATAACTCTTAGGCCAATATCCTCTAAACCAAAACCTTTCATGGTTTGTTTTAGCTGCTCTTCAAACTGCCTAGCTTCTTCTGATACACCCTCATCGTATGGTCTTATAGTTAGCTCATCATCATCTGGCTTTGGAAGACCAATAGGCTTTACGGTTGCTAAATCTGAATCATCAATAAGGCCAGACTTTTTCAAATCATCGTATATTGACTTCGCAATAGTAGAAGTTTTGTAACCAACAAACTCATCTAAGAAAAGTTCACTGATAATTGTTTCAATGTTTGCTCGGCTACCATCTCCTGTAGCAATGACATCTCGTAAGATTAGATCGTATTGTTTGGCGGTGTAAGGCTTGGGGTTAAAATTTGGGAGGGATACTGGCTCTGCAACTTTTGGAAATGTTCGCTGTATTTCATTAATAAGATATTGTCTTTGAGATGGACTCATCTTATTAATATCAGGTTCATTAACTATTCTTTTGAATATGTATTTTATTTCTGGGGAGTCAATGTCTGAAAGAATATTCTTATCAACTAAGGCTTTCTTTAGATCTTCTCTGGTTCTTTTTTCATCCTGATACTGCTCTCTGCTTCTGGCAACATCGACACCCACTGTGCCAAAAGCTTCTCTAACATCTTTCATGTCTGGATATTTGGCATCCATAAGGACATCAAAGAGGTTTGAGTATTTGTCGCCTAATATTTCTTTGGCTTCATCAAGAGTAAACTCATCTACCTCTCTTAAACCTTGTCTGACTCGCTTAAGATTTAACTCTTGAGAGGCCGTTAAGTTAGGAATATCTTTGTATATCTTTTCCCCTCTATCTCTAAGAGGGCCAACATTATATGTCTGAATATGAAGATTATCTAAACTCATATCTTCCATGTACTTAGACTTAGGCGAAGTAGTGGTGCCTGCTGCTTCATTCAATGCAGCACTAGTAACTGTATATCTTTTTGGTCTGTTAAGTATTTGACCTATTCTGTATATGCTTTCCCCTTGCTCCTCAGTATAGGATTCTGGGGATATGTCCATAGCATCTAAAACAGCACTATTTATTTTTCTATTAATTAGCTCGTTGTTTAAATTCGATGCCAAATGAATAGCAAACTCATTTGTCCTTGAGTCTGTTCCATACTGCTGATCAGACACAGTGTGGACAACCTTAAAAACAGAACCTTCGGCACCTCTTTTTTCTTCAACAACTACAAAACTGCCAACCTCAGGAAATGTATCTGTTTTTCTTATTGCATCTTTAGCTAATTGACTAGCGTAGTCAGCCGCCTTTTCGGAGTCTTCTGTTTTATTTCCCTTATATTCAGCGGTTGGATCAAAAGAATCATAGAGCCTTCTTCTTTTTTCATTTTTAACGGCACTGAGATTTGTTGCCAAAGCATTAGATCTGACCTGATCAATTTCTTGGCCAGAGTCTTTATCTTCTTTTGAAATCCTTGAGATATTAGACTCAAGCTTATTAAGCTCTTCATCGGATAGTTCAGATACTTCTTTGTTGGCAACATCCTTTACACCAAAATTAGACAACATGACAAAACTAGGATTGCTTGCATTTTCTAACGGAGTATCAAAGCCAACTATCTGACGCTGACCATCCAGACCTTTAACAACCAAACCGCCATCTTCTTCAACATCAATAACATCTGTTGCTCTAGCGTTGCCATCAGCATCAAAAACAATTATTTCATCGCCAACTTTTGTGGCCTCTATACTTTCATAAGGATTTATTGAAACTGGCAGCTTTTCTGGAGAGCCAACCATTCCAAGCATTGTTTTCTGTTGCTTATCTGCAAATGCTCTGTTTACTTCAAAAGCAAGCTTGGCCTTATCTGCTCTGTCGTAATACTCTTCAACTTGAGTATCTTCTTGTTTGCGTAATTGCTTTTCTTTTTCTTCTTCTACATCACGGGTAATCCTGCTCCTTCGATTAGCAGAACCAGTAGCAATAAGATCGAGCAATGCACCAGCGCCACCCCCAACAGTAACATCATCCCACAATGAATCGCCAAAGCTAACATCTTCATCATACATTCCAAACTGTATTGCATCTTGAGCTAATCCAGCCCCAGCTTCCTGAAAAGCCTCAACAGATCCTTCTCTAACAGCACTTGATAATCTTTGATATCCATCTTTTATTTTGTTGATCTCTCTGCTTTGCCTGTACATATCATTGCGAATACGAGCCGCATCGAGTTCTCTACCTTCTTTTACTGCATTGTCATAATCTTTCTTAAGACCTTTAAGTTTTTCTTCAGGTTCTTTTATTCCTCTTATCTTCTTTAATACCCTTAAAGGACTCCAAGCCTCACTAGCTCCGACAAGTCCACCGGCAAGAACAGAAAGATCAGCGTCATCATCTGATATTTCTATGCCTCTTGCTCTTGCAGCCTGTATTCTATCAGCCTGTTCTTGACCCCCAAGGCCAACACCCGCTGAACCAGATCCAATTAAACCAGAATACTTTGCAGCTTTTGCACCAGAAGCAGCTTTGCCAAGCAAACCAGCGGCTCCACCAGGAACAAATATGGATCCAATAGATCCAAGACCCTCGCCAAGCTTGACTAGATAACTGTCCTTATACTGCTCATCAATACCAAGGTTTTCATCTATCGCTTGTTTGCCTTGATTGGCAAGATTTATTAACCAGTTTTCGTTGCCGCTATCTATAAGATCTTCAGCGCCAATATAATCTGTAGCAGCGTCTGCTATTTCTGCAAGACCAGAAGCTGAAGAAAGAAGACCCTTGGTGAATCCCCTAGTAACTCCCTTGGTTACCTCTAAAGGCATTCCAACAGCATAATC
>Ga0114932_10004511_pt1 | contig 12982 bp, 7 predicted proteins | sample 2SBtaG_2_FD_87286 | JGI IMG/M metagenome (GOLD analysis project Ga0114932, IMG submission 87286) | Deep subsurface microbial communities from Kolumbo volcano to uncover new lineages of life (NeLLi) - 2SBTROV12_ACTIVE470 metaG | ecosystem: Environmental > Aquatic > Marine > Volcanic ...
CACGACTAATATCGTCACCGGCGGTTTTCTCCAGCCGCTGCTGCACTTTACCCGACAATTGCTGTTGAAGGCTTTGCAGATCGCGCCCCTGATTCACCAGTTTCTTGCCGTCAAGAATCTTAAAGTTCATACGTAAATGATCAGGCAGCGAAGACTCATCCCAGCTTTCTTCCGGAACGGTTACGCCGGTCATACGCCGTAACTTAGTCGCCATAGCGTCGGTTAAGCGCCCTTGCAACGGCTCAATATCGGCTATAATCGCGCCAGCGAAGTTAGGCGCCGGTACAAAATTACGGCGTAAGGTTTTTGGCAGCGACTTAATTAAGTGAGCAATACGCTCCTCGCGTAATGCAGGAATATGCCAGTCGAAACCTTCGGGCTTCACCTGATTCAGAATACCCAGCTGAATATTCACACTGACACCGTCGTCTTCAGCGTTAGGCTCAAAATGGTAACTTAACGGCAATCGCAAGTTATCTTGTCGCCAAAACTCCGGGTACTCATTTTCGGTAATGTGTTCGGTCTCACCGGCGATAAGGTCGTCACGCTCAAAAAACAGCAGTTTAGGCTCTTTTTTGGCCGCCTTATGCCACCAGCCTGCCAGCAACTTTTCGTTATAGATGCCTTCGGGTATGGCGCGGTCATAAGCCTCGAACAGCACCTCTTCATCCACCAGAATATCGCGCCGCCGTGACTTCGCCTCCAGCACCTGAACATCTTCTATCAACTTTAAGTTGTGTTGAATAAAAGGCAGCTTGCGCGTTAGCTGTGAATTAACCAGCCCTTCGCGAATGAATATCTCCCGGGCTTTAACCGGTGAAACCGGACCAAACTGGACACGTCTTCTGGGTACCAGAATAAGTCCCAGTAACGTGACCTGCTCATCGGCAATAACACTGCCTTGCTTCTTCTCAAAATGAGGCTCAAGGTATTGTTTTTTCACTAAGTGTGGCGCGGCTTCTTCTATCCACAGCGGGTCAATATCGGCATTAATACGCGCATACAATTTTGAAGTTTCCGCCAGTTCAGCAGTAACAACCCACTTGGGCGGTTTACCAAACAAACCTGAGCCCGGGAAAATATGAAAACGCGTTTGCCGTGTTCCCTGATATTCGTGTCGGTCTTCTTTAAAGCCCACCTGAGACAATAAGCCAGTAATTAAAGCCCTGTGTACTTGCTCGAAAGTGGCAGGTTCTTCATTAATGGATAACCCCATTTCCCGAACCGTTTGTCGGCTCTGCGTGTAAATATCCTGCCACTCACGCAAGCGCATAAAATGAATAAACTCACGACCCATTTGCTTACGGAACTGATTCCCTGACAAGGCCTTCTGCTGCTCTTTGACGTAGTTCCATAAATTGAGAAACGCCATAAAGTCAGAGCTCTTGTCACGAAAACGCTGGTGCCATTCATCGGCTTTTTGCTGCGCATCGTGTGGCCGTTCACGCGGGTCCTGAATACTCAGAGCCGCGGTAATTATCAGCATTTCACGGACACAACCATATTGCTGTCCAGCTATGACCATTCTGGCCAGTCGCGGATCCAGAGGCAGCCGTGACAGCTGTCGTCCTGTATCTGTTAATTTCGGTTGTTCATTTTTACGCCCGGGTTTAATGGCATGCAGCTCTTCCAATAAGTTCAAACCGTCTTTAACAAAGCGTTCGTCGGGCTTTTGTACGAAAGGAAACTGACGAATATCACCCAGACGCAACGACGACATTTGCAGTATCACCGCCGCCAAATTGGTACGGAGAATTTCCGGGTCGGTATATTTCGGACGCTGCAAAAAGTCCTCTTCACTGTATAAGCGAATACAAATACCCGGACCAATACGGCCACAACGCCCCTTACGCTGGTCGGCGCTGGCCTTTGAAATTGGCTCAATAGGTAAGCGCTGCACTTTAGTGCGGTAACTGTAACGGCTCATGCGCACTGTGCCCGGGTCAATTACACAGCGTATGCCCGGCACGGTTAATGAGGTTTCTGCTACGTTGGTGGCAATAACCACCCGGCGCTGACTGTGCGACTGAAATACACGGTTCTGCTCGTGCGACGACAAACGCGCATACAAGGGTAACACTTCGGTATTGCGCAGTTGCAAGTCACCAATAGCGTCAGCGTAATCGCGGATTTCGCGCTCACCGCTGGCAAAAATAAGAATATCGCCTTCACTTTCACGTTGCAGCTCTTCCACCGCCTCACAAACACCCTGCAATACGTCTTCATCAGCAGCTTTGCCATCTTCTTTAGGCGGACGATACCGGACTTCAACCGGATAGGTTCGCCCGGTTACCGTCAATACAGGGGCATCGTGAAAGTGTTTGGAGAAACGTTCGGTTTCAATAGTCGCTGAGGTAATAACAACTTTAAGATCACGGCGTTTGGGCAGCAGCGTATGCAGAACACCCAGCAAGAAGTCGATGTTCAGACTGCGCTCATGCGCTTCATCAATAATAATGGCGTCGTATTGCAGTAGCAGAGGGTCTTGCTGCAGTTCGGATAACAGCATACCGTCGGTCATTAGTTTTATTGCCGTAGTCGGTGCGGTCTCATCCTGAAAGCGGATTTTATAACCCACCTGCTTTTTCGCGTGATCCTGCAGCTCATCCCCAATACGGGCAGCAACGCTACGAGCTGCCAGGCGTCGTGGCTGAGTATGACCGATGGTACCTTTGCGACCATACCCCAGTTCCAGCAACATTTTCGGTAACTGCGTGGTTTTACCCGAACCGGTCTCGCCGGCAATGACCACCACCTGATTCTGCTCAATGGCTGTTTTAATGTCACCACGCTGCTGGGCAACCGGCAACTCTTCGGGGTAACTGATATGAAACTTTTGCTGCTGACGCTCCAGATACGCCAACTCAGCAGTCTCGATATCTGCGGCTATGCGCTCGAGCACCTGCTGCTGTCGTTGCTCATTTTTTATTTTGCTCAGGCCACGCAAACGACCACGCAAAAGCGCGGCCTGTTGTGTTGTACATTGCTCTAATTGTGTCTGAAACTTCTCAACAAAAGGGTTACTGTGCGATTTTTGACGACTCATAGACTCCGAACTTATTCATCCTCGTTATAAATAGCAATATGGGCATCACCTTCGCCCTTAATATAGCCACGATACATACCTTCGGTATTAAATGGCATAGCAATATTGCCTTCTGCGTCAATAATAATAACGCCTCCGGTACCACCCGCTTGTTCCAGCACACCGTGAATGACTTCATCGCCGGCTTCACTTACCGAAAGCCCTTTATACTTAACCCGTGAGCAGATATCAGCCGCCACGTGGAAGCGAATAAAATATTCACCGTGTCCAGTCGCAGACACCGCACAGCTGTCGTTATCCGCCCAGGTACCGGCGCCAATAATGGGGGAATCGCCTATTCTACCATAACGTTTGGCTGTCATGCCGCCGGTTGACGTACCTGCACTTAATAAACCGTTTTTATCAACGGCCACAGCACCGACGGTACCGTATTTGTAGTCTAAATCCAGATACTCCCAGGCTTGTTGCTCTGGCTGTTCACTTTTCTTAATGGTTTCTTTGGCTTTCTGTAGCTGCTGATAACGGTGCTCTGTATTAAAGTAGCTGTTCTCTACCTGCTCCAGGCCTTGTTGACGGGAAAACAGCTCTGCGCCTTCACCACTTAGCATGACGTGTACCGACTCTTCCATTACCTCGCGAGCCAGTTCTATTGGGCTTTTTACCGTTTTCACGCCAGCAACGGCCCCGGCATTGCCGTTCAGACCTTCCATTAACGAAGCATCCAGCTCATGTTCTCCATCCCAGGTATAAACCGCACCTTTGCCAGAGTTAAACAGCGGCGACGCTTCCATTACCTGAATAGCCGCAATAACTGCTGTGGTGCTGTCACCGCCTTCTTTCAATATCTTACGCCCAGCCTCTAAAGCTTCCGTCAGTTTATCTTTGTAGGCTTGCTCTTGTTCGGCAGTTAAATTCGCGCGAGTAATAGTACCCGCTCCACCATGAATGGCCATTGCGTATTCAACATCATGATCATCCGCCTGTACGGCTGGTAATAGCGATCCAAACGCAGCGGTGGCAAGTACTGCAGATAAGTAAAACTTTTTCATTCTGACCTCGATTTTATTGTTATAGGCTAGATTGTTAGTCATAACATAGTCGCAGGAAAGCAACGAACTGACAACGAGGAGATATTCAGATGCCGACTTATCGCGTTGAGTACACACACTTAGGCGACAGACAGCAAATTACGCTGGAAGTCGATAATGAAGCATTAGATAACGAACAAAAGTTCAGAGACGCCGTTGCACAGCGTTTAGCCGATCGCATTCTGCCGCACGCTGAACTTGCTTTTCGCCACGAAGATGACCGCACACTGGAGCAAAAGCTGGACAAAGCTTACGATGTGCAAGTGAACAAGATTGAAAGAGAGTGAGTGGCTGAATTTATCTGCGGGCTCGTGCTATAGTTTTCCTTTTCCGCTGAGCAATTAGGCTTATGGCACAAAACGAACAAGAAACCTTTTACTGGCACGATTATGAGACATGGGGCGCTAACCCTTTAGTGGATCGCCCTGCACAGTTTGCCGGCTTACGCACAGACACTGATTTTAATGTTATCGGTCGGCCGTTAACGCTATACGCTCAGCCCACACCAGACTTTCTGCCGAATCCGGAAGCCACTTTAATTACTGGTATTACGCCGCAGCTTGCTGCGAAACAAGGTGTCGGTGAAGCGGAATTCAGCAAAGCCATAGCAAATGAGTTTCAAAAGCCCAATACCACCATTATTGGCTACAACAACATTCGTTTTGATGACGAAGTCACCCGTTTGCTGTTCTATCGCAACTTTTATGACCCTTACGAATACAGCTGGCAAAACGGCAATTCACGCTGGGACTTAATTGATGTCGTGCGAGCCTGTTTTGCGCTGCGCCCTGACGGTATTAACTGGCCGGAGAACTCTGACGGACAACCCAGTCTAAAACTGGAGCATTTGAGTGTTGCCAATAACATTGAGCATGGTCAGGCGCACGATGCTATGTCGGACGTTTATGCGACCATTGGTCTGGCAAAGCTCATTAGCGAAAAACAGCCGAAATTGTGGCAGTGGGCTTACAGTATTCGCCGTAAACAAAAGCTACTGAACCTGTTTAACTGGCAGGCACCGGAGCCTCTGGCACATGTCAGTGGTTTTTACGGTACGGCTAACCGCTATTTGTCGGCTATATTGCCGCTGGGTTTTCACCCTAAGCAAAATAGCAACGTTGTTGCCTGGGACCTGCGCGTTCCGCCCATGGATTTTGCCGATAAATCGGTAGAAGAATTAACGGAGCTAACCTACACGAGTCGTAGGGAACTGGAAGAGCAAGGCTTACAAAAGAGCGGCATACAAAATATTCACCTCGGTCGCTGTCCTTTCTTAGCGCCTATTAAAACTATTTCTGCTGAAGCTGCTGATAGTGCCGCGTTAGATACAGCCGCCCTGGAGACAAACGCTAAATGGTTACAGGAAAACAGCGACTTTCGCGACAAACTCATGCAGGTGTTTGAGCAGACCAAAGAATTTGCCCCCAGAACCGACGTTGATCACCAGATATACGACGGCTTTTTCTCTCCTCAGGATAAAAAGCATATGGAGATTATCCGTTCGTCAGAGCCACACCAACTGGCCGGTCTGGAACTGGATTTTCAGGACAAGCGTATGCCTGCACTGCTGTTTCGTTACCGGGCGCGAAACTACCCGTCAACTCTTAGCGATAAAGAACTAAATAAGTGGCGCCTGTTTTGTCAGCAACGTTTAATTGAGCCGCCAGAAGGCTTATTGTCCGCCGAGGGCTTCGCATTGAAGCTGGAGGATTTAGCAAATCAGCATCAGGAAGATGCGCATAAGCTGCGGTTGCTGAAATCACTGTATGACTACGCCGCATCTCTCTGACGCTAACGCGTCGTTCGATTACATTATAGTCGGAGCCGGCTCTGCCGGTTGCACCCTTGCGAACAGACTCACAGAATGCGGCAAGTTTCGGGTGTTGTTACTAGAAGCCGGAGCATCACATGGTGGACTATTTTCTGACATGCCCTCAGGCTTTGCCCGCTTTATGCATAGCCGCAAATTTAACTGGCTTTACCGAAGCCATAAAGAGCCGCAACTGACTAACCCCAAAGGTTGTTATACACCGCGAGGGAAAATGCTGGGTGGCAGCAGCGGCATTAACGCCATGATTTATACTCGGGGGCTCTCCAGTGACTACAACTCCTGGGCAGCTAAAGGTAACGTCGGCTGGAGTTACAATGATTTATTGCCTTATTTTATAAAAAGTGAAAATAATAGTCGCGGTGCCTCAAACTACCATGGAAACAGCGGCCCCTTAACCGTATCCGATGTATCCCCCTTTTACCCGGTATCAAAATGTTTCTTAGAAGCCTGCAGCGAATTTGGTTTGCCGCCTAACCCCGACTTTAACGGCGTACACCTGGAAGGACACAATTCATACCAGTTCACAATGAAAGATGGGAAGCGTTGCAGTGCTTACCATGCCTACCTGAAGCCAGCACTGAAACGAAACAACTTGACGGTAATATCCGGATGCCTGACCGAGCGAGTGGCTTTTTCAGGGATAAAAGCGACCGGAGTCTGTTATCAGCAGAATGGTCGCCGATACATAGCCAGCGCAAGGAAAGAGGTTATCCTTTGTGCGGGGGCCTTTAACTCCCCCCAAATTCTCATGCGCTCCGGTGTTGGCTCTGCATCAGAGCTTGCAAAATTTGGAATAGAAAGCGTTTATGACAACCCGGCTGTCGGTAAGAACTTGCAGGAGCACGTGGACGTTAGCATACAATGTAAAAACAAAATGAGAGACGGCCTGACACTGAGTCCTCTGGGGTTAATCAAGCTCTCAGTACCTTTTATTCAATATATACTCTCTAGCAAAGGCCAGCTGGCACACTCACTTGCTGAAGTCGGAGCTTTTTACCGCTCATCGAATGAAGTTAAAGAACCGGACATTCAGGCTCATTTGTTGCCGGTCATGTTTAATGACAGCGGCTACGACTGGAACCCTACTTTAAAACACGGATTCACCTGTCATGTCTGCTTGTTACGCCCAGAATCACGTGGTGCAGTGCACCTAAACCCAGAAGACCCAATGGCTAAACCGCAAATTACTTATGGCTTTTTAAGCGAAAAGAGTGACCAGAAGGCCTTACTCAACGGTATAAGAAAAGCGTTAGAAATACTGAAGCAACCGGCTCTGGCAAAACATAATGGTGGGATCATGTTTCCCAATCCCTGCTTAAGCGACGCCGAACTTCTGGAGCAGATAAAATCCAAAACTGGGCTTATTTATCATCCTGCGGGGACTTGCAAGATGGGGCCTAAAAACGATACCGGGGCTGTTGTAGATCCTGAATTAAAAGTAATAGGTGTTGAGAAACTCAGAGTAATAGATGCATCCATTATGCCTACCGTTATCAGTGGTAACACCAACGCTCCTACTATCGCTATAGCTGAAAAAGGCGCCGACTTAATAAAAGCCGACGCCTTAATTCACTAACTCAAGTTATAAGGTAAGAGCTAAGCTTTTTTATTCCCTACTCTGAATAACCTTGCCAGTGCCGGAATTAAGATAAGTGCACCCAACATATTCCACAGGAACATAAAGGTCAGCAATATACCCATATCGGCCTGGAATTTAATGGGTGAGAATATCCAGGTAGCGACGCCTATAGCCAGCGTTAAGCCAGTAAAGCCGACGGCCTTGCCGGTGTTATCCAGCGAGTACTTGTAGGTTTCCTGCAACGACATGCCCTGCTGCAAGCCCTCTTTCACTTTACTGTAAATATAAATGCCGTAATCGACACCAATACCAACCCCTAAGGCAATAACCGGCAAGGTAGCCACTTTAATGCCTATGCCTAACACCGCCATAAGTCCCTGACTCATAACAGTAGTAAAGGCCAGTGGTAGTACAATACAGGCTACTGTGCGAACGCTACGGAAGGTAATAAAGCACAGCACGATAACGACACCATACACCCACAGCAGCATCTTGTTCTGGGCTGCTTCTATAACTGAGTTGGTTGCCGCTTCAATGCCGGAGTTGCCTGCCGCCATCAACAGCTCTAAACCTTCCTGCTGATAGTTCTGGTTAAACTCGTTAACCGAACCAACGACATTCTTTAATGTTTCCGCTTTATGGTCGTCCAGGTAAATAATGACCGGCGCCATTGAACAATCGTTGTTGATCAAGCCATCCGGAATACGGCTTAAAGAGGCGTTGGTAACGTATTTATTACGGTTTAAGCTAAACCACTTAAGGTTACCCTCGTTTATGCCGAACATGCCCATTTTAGAAACGTAGACGACAGACTTAACGTCTTGAACACCGCTGGTATTTTCCATATGCCAGCTAAAACGTTCCATAATCTCAAGGTTATCGTAGGCAATACATTGCTCAGGCGCGGAAGCCGCCATCACCACAAAAATATCGGTACTGGAACTGTAGTTTTCAACAATAAAGGCATTGTCCTGATTGTAGCGACTGTCCGGGCGAAGCTCCGGCGCGCCTTTATCGAGATCCCCAATTGCCATATTTTGACTGTTCACCAGGCCCCAGGCCAGCATAATAAGAGCAACAACTAGTGCCGAATAGGCCCATTTAGGCTGAGTAAACTTAGCGAAGAAATCAAATAAAGGATGACGCTCGCCTTTTATTTTCTTCTGATAAGCAACGCCGTTGTCCGAGGTTCCCAGGTAGGACATCAAAATAGGCAGTAACCCCAGATTGGTCAGCACCACCACGGCGACACCAATACTGGCTGCTATAGCCAATTCTTTTATGACTTCAATATCGATAACCATCAAGGTCGTAAAGCCAATGGCGTCACTTGCCAGAGCCGTTAACCCTGCAATATACAGACCGCGGAACGCTGTGCGAGCTGCAGCGACTTTATCAAGTCCGGCAACCCGGTTAGTACCAATTGCATTTATAATCTGTACGCCATGCGAGACACCAATGGCAAAGACCAAAAATGGCACCAACATCGAGTACGGATTAATACCACTGCCTATCAATTCAATAATGCCAAGCTGCCAGATAACCGCAATAATTGAGCAGCTAAGGACCATAAAGGTACTGCGCCAACAGCGGCTGTAAAAATAAAGCATGACTAGGGTAATGGCTATGGCCAACAGAAAGAACAGCCCCACCTGCTCGGCACCTTCAATAAGATCGCCTATCAGTTTCGCAAAACCAGTAATGTGAATTTCAATATTTTCACTTTGGTATTTATCGCGGACCAGAGTTTCCAGCTTTTCAGAGAACTCTTGATAATCCAGTTTCTCGCCAGTTTCAGGGTTAACTTCATCCAGCGGAATATAGACGATGGTTGACTCGAAGTTATTTGCAACCAGATTCCCTACTTCCCCCGAACGCAGAACATTGGTTCTTAATTGATCTAATGATTCTTCACTACCGTCATAACCATCGGGAATAACCGGGCCGCCAACAAAACCTTCTTCCGTTACCTCCATCCAGCGAACATTGGGTGTCCATAAACTGCGAAGCCCGGAGCGGTTGACGCCCGGAATGAAGAAAATTTCATCTGTAATTTTTTGCAGTTCTCGTTGAAAATCGGCTTCAAAAATATCGCCGTCTTTATTTTCAACTGCCACCCTAACAACGTTCCCCAGGCTGGCTAAGTCGTCCTGATAATCAAAATAGTTTTGAATAAATGGATGGTTAGTCGGGATCATTTTGCTCAGGCTGGCGTCAGGGCGAACCTGCGACGCGTGATAGCCCAGGAATAAAGTCAGTAACAAAAAGACGATTAGCCAGGGAGCACGCACCGTGAACAATAACTTCTCCAGCACTCCAGCTGGTTTATTCGCACTCGGATTATCCATTACTTCGCTCCTTGTTGCGTTGCTGTTGCCATGGCTTCTTCTTCAGTGATTTTGGCCGGCCAGTGCAACAAACCACTACGCCCAGTCATAATCCATTCACCGTCGGTTAGTTCAATAATATCAGTCATAACCGAACCGCTCGGGTGAGTTCTCTTTTTAACCTTGAAGTTCTCGTCAACTTCAAGAATGGTTCCTGAATGCCCGACAATTAGCTGAGTACCATTTTCAGTGTTTATTCCCGCAGAAAGATTCACTCTGGTGCCTGTATCAACGGTTGTAAAGCTTTGTCCTTTATCGTCTGAGACAAAAGCATTGCCACGCAAACCGTAAATCCATACACGCCCCCCGGCATCAATATGTCCGCCAAAAAGCGAGCCGCGATAAGGCGAGTCAAGGGTCTCCCAACTCTCACCACCGTCGTGGCTAGCGAAGGCTAACCCGGCTTCTCCGACAATATATAAATCATCACCCTGACCAAAAATAGTATTTAAATGATAACCGCCCGGGTTTTCCAAACGACCCGAGATAACCTGCCAGCTTTCGCCTCCATTTTCGGTTTTCAGGAAAGTACCATAAGCGCCAATCGCAAATACCGTTTGATTGTCTTTAGCATAAAGGTCTAAAAAGGGCTTGCTGGGGCCTTCCTCCTGGGCGACTTCTATATTACTGATCTGAAACTGAAGTTCTTCAAGCTGCCATTCAAGCTCACCTATCACGTCTTCATCGTCAGTTGATTCAAGTTCTTCTTTCAGTTTTTCAATACGCTGTTCAAAATAACGTTTTTCTAACGTCATTAGTTCGAAGCCATCTAACTGCCGTTTCCAGGTTTTACCACCGTCTTCGGTTTTAATAATGACACCATGATGCCCAGTCGCCCATCCGTTCTCTTCACCGGCAAAATCGACACTCGTTAGAAGCACACTGGTATCTACCTTAGCCTGCTCCCAGTTATCGCTTTCTTTCCAGATAATATTTCCATGCGCGCCGACGGCTACAAGCCGCGCCCCAACAGTCGTGACTTCAATAAGCACTTCGCTTTTAATTCTGTCTGATGACAATGCTGGTGCACTGATCACGTCATAATCAGTGATTGTTGTTGTGTCGCTATCCTGTGCGAGCACTGTGGTGCTAAAAATAGCTCCCAACAACACCCCTAATGGGGTTAAAGACAAGCGCATGGAACCTCCCGGGTACTAAAAATGTCATAGGATTGTATAAGCTCAAGAATATTTGAAAACCTTTTTTCGTTAAATTCGTGCTTTTTTTCGTTAAAGTATTGCTTGAGAGGTCAGTCCTCTGGCAAAGTGATGTTGGAAAGTAGAACAACAAGGAAAATTATAATGAATAAACTGATGCTAAAAGCTGGCGTTTTTGCCATGTCGGTGATTTCCGCGAGCGTTGCGGCTAAGGTATCACCGGAAGAAGCCGCAAGGCTTGGTCAGGATCTAACCCCAATTGGTGCTGAAAAAGCAGCAAATGCTGATGGCTCTATCCCGGCCTGGAACGGTGGGTACTCTGATCATTCGGTGGAAGTTGTTCGCGGTAATAACCCATTTGCCGATGATAAGCCGTTATTTACTATTACTCATGACAACTTAGATGAGCACAAAGAACACCTGAGCGAAGGCCAAATCGCCATGTTCGATAAATACTCAGACTATAAGATGATTGTCTATCCAACCCGCCGTTCGGCAACATACCCAGACGAGCTTTGGCCTAAAATTAAATCAAACGCTGAAAGTGCAGAAATGGTCGCCGGTGGTAATGGTGTCGAAAACTTTGATACAACCATTCCGTTCCCTATCCCTGAAAATGGCTTAGAGGCCGTATGGAATCACATTACCCGTTACCGTGGCGGTGCTGTAACTCGTAACGTTGCCCAGTTCCCGGTGCTATCTAACGGTGACTACGTAACTGTTGAACTAAAAGAAACTTTGGTATTCCCTGAGTATCTTGAAACAGGCCGTCAGGAAGCCGACGACAACGTTCTGTTCTATTTTATGCAGGAAGTTGAAGCCCCTTCTCGCTTAACTGGCACCGTTCTATTGGTTCATGAAACCATTAACCAGGTCAAAGAAGGTCGTCGCGCATGGATTTATAATGCGGGTCAACGCCGTGTTCGCCGTGCACCTAATGTAGCTTATGACGGACCGGGCACAGCAGCAGACGGCTTACGTACTTCTGATAACCTGGATATGTACAACGGAGCACCGGATAAGTACAACTGGGAATTAAAAGGTAAGAAAGAAGTTTATATTCCTTACAACAACTTCAAAATCATGGATCCTGAACTGAACTATGACGACATTATAAAAGCTGGTCATATGAATCAGGACTTGATCCGCTATGAAAAACACCGTGTTTGGGTTGTTGAAGGCACTTTAAAAGATGGTGAACGCCATATCTATTCTAAGCGTACAATGTACCTTGATGAAGATACCTGGACGGCGTCACTGGTTGATCACTACGACGGACGCGGCGAGCTATGGCGTGTTGGTGAGGCTCTGAATACTCAGTTCTATAACCAGGACGTTCCATGGATGGCTGCCGAGGCATTATATGACCTGAATTCCGGTCGTTACATATCTCTTGGGTTAGGTAATGAAGAAGACCCTTACATGGAATGGGATATTTCACCAAGCCGTGAAGACTTCAGTACTAACGCATTACGTCGTAAAGGCTTCCGTTAAGCGAAACTCGCTTAGTGGAACAAAAAAGGAGGCAACTGCCTCCTTTTTTTATACTTATAATTTATACAATAAGCTAGTTACTTTTCCAGACGAGCCAGAAGACTGGATGTATCCCAGCGGTTGCCACCCATCTTCTGAACATCAGCATAGAATTGGTCGACTAATGCTGTCGCCGGCAGCGACAAGCCCTGACGGTCGGCCTCAGCCAAGGCTATTTTTAAGTCTTTACGCATCCAATCTACAGCAAAGCCATGCTCGTAGTGGTTATCCCACATAGTCTTATAACGGTTTTCCATCTGCCATGAGCCCGCAGCGCCCTGACTAATAGCCGCAATAAGCTTATCGGGATCTAAGCCGACTTTGCGCGCCAGTTGAAGCCCCTCCGACAACCCTTGCAAAA
>Ga0114932_10004512_pt1 | contig 12980 bp, 11 predicted proteins | sample 2SBtaG_2_FD_87286 | JGI IMG/M metagenome (GOLD analysis project Ga0114932, IMG submission 87286) | Deep subsurface microbial communities from Kolumbo volcano to uncover new lineages of life (NeLLi) - 2SBTROV12_ACTIVE470 metaG | ecosystem: Environmental > Aquatic > Marine > Volcanic ...
AACAGACACTGGTAAGAAACCCATTACTTCGGTCGCATATTTTAAGAAGGTTTCCCAATTGCCCCATGAAATATGCTTGCCACCCGGCGGGCCCCAAACGCCGAGACGGTCCAGACCTGGTACCAGGTAGCCGATACCAATGGCAATGCGTAAATACAGTTGGCTGATTTGAGCAGATTTTTTCATAGCAGGTTTTATTCGTTGATTAATATTTTTTCTGATTCCCGGAATAAAAGTAGCATTACCCAGGCATATCTGCCATGGCTACCTGAGGAGAGAGCCGGCGTAGTGATCAGCCATGCAAAAATGGATCAGAAGATGGATATTCTGAAATCCATCATTCATGATTGCTAAAAAAAAGCCCCATTTATCGGGGCTTTGCTATCAATGATTTTGAGCGGAAACTTTTATAAATGCTCTTTTAAGGATACCATTTTCTTCTACAGCTTTTACCTGCAAATGCAGTTTTTGATCCCCTGCATCATAGAAGACTTTACTGTGATATTTTTTAATGTAACCCAACAACGTATCATTCTTGTACACCATAACGGCATACTTATCATAAATGTTGCCCTTATCTAATTCGTAGCGTAAAACATCGCCAGATTTGATCGTTCCCCTAGGTGTATTATATTTCGACAATCCAGCAAGTTCGGTCAGGAAATGCAGACTCGGCTGGTAGATATACTCGGCAAGAAATTCAAAGTTATCGGTAGGAACAAGTCCCTGTGTTTTTCCAAGCAGGTAAAACTTATCGTTGGCTTTTTCAGGATCCACTTCCCAAAATTTGTAGAAATTGGAAATATCAGGTCTGTCGGACTTGGTTAGTCTTTGTCCGAAAATTTCTGCGACATTCCCGTTGTATCGGGTCTTCAGGTCCTGAAATTCCGTGTACGGGGTAAAACCTTCCTCTTTAATTAGGTCGATTGCCCTGGGAAGATAGTAGAACTCGTTTTTGCCTTCAGAAGTTTTCTCAAGCACACCAATGGCATGGCGCCGCGTACCAGCACCTTTTCGCCATACAAGAAATATTTTTTCAAACTCCGTCATAATATCAACTTCTTCAGCTTTTCAGCGCGCAAAGTTACTAATTTACAAATCAAGTCCTTACGTGATTGTGGCAAACGGTAGTCTTTCCATGCATCCGGGACACAATCATCGATCGTCTGGATGATTTCCTGGCTCTTTTCTGGTCTGAATCGCGTCAGGAACTCAGCTGCTTTCCTGACCCCTTCAATGTACGAAGAATTAAGCATTTCCCCTATTAAGTCGAAGTGACTTAACTTTTTATTGTTCCAGTGAAGTTCAGACAACCCACCGTCTACATACCTCTGAAGCAGTGGCTCATTTTCAAGAAGTTGTCTCACTCTTTCATCGCTCAATTCCCGTGCCAGCGAGCTCCCACTGTCGTAAACCGGTGCCACACGTTCCAAGTTGATCAATTGCAGGCGTATCTGCTCGATCTCTTTTGATAATACTTTTTTCTTCCTGTCAAAGAGAAACCCGATAGTATTACGTACAAACCAATTATCAAGAATAGCAGGGACCTCTTGAACATCCTTTTCAATTTCACCAAGCTTCCGTGAGATTAATGAAGATTGGCCAATAAATGCCCAATTCTCCTGGTGGCGATCAGTGTTCCCAATAACCGCATCAAATAACAAAGTCTCGAAAAAGAAGCCCCAATGCCCAGCCAGGCTGAAATGATCCAACGTTTTGGTTAGAAGTTGGAAAGTGTATTGATCCCTTGTCTCTTTATTGTCCGGGATAAAATCGGAGCTGATAGCCGTCATGAACCTACCTACCTCGATCAGTTGCTGTTCACCAGTACGGTGCATACTTTTGCTGATACAACCAATCTCACCATTGAATACCGCTGGGTCATACCGCAGTATGTCCAATCCCCACTCTTTCCCCAACTGGTGAGCCATTACCTCCGACCAGAATTCATAACGGTAATACTTGGCCGGTTTATTGTCCTTTGCCTCCTTCTTCTCAGAACATTTAAAAAACCACTGCTGACCGTCCTCATCCTGCAGGATTTTTTTCGCGCGGGTACCACCGCTATTCAGCCAGAACTGCTCGTTCCAGTTTGATGCATCAAGAAACACAACATCCATCCTCAAAGTTTGGGTTAAAAGTAACAAACAGATGAAGATACAAACAATGCGAGTGAAAATAATGAAAGAAGAGTGATTGCCAGGAAATGGGAATGATCTATAAAGGTAAAAGCACGTATAAACAGGCCTGCTTGAAACGCAGGCCTGTTTAATCAATTACACCTCACGCAGTAAGCCCCGCTTCTGCACCAAACGCATGGTCTATCAAGACCTTCCAGGTGCCATCTGCCTGTTGCTTCATCACTTCCACTCCTTTGGCGCTCACCTTCGTTTCATCTCCTTCTGTAATGCTCCACTCCGATCTGCCCACTGCAACATCGCCGGATTGAAGGCAATAAACAGTTTTAATTTCCATCTTCCCCTTGATGGCGAGGATGGCTTTTACTGCATCGGTGAATTGTTCTTTTCCCGATACTGGGCTGCCGGGTGCAGCTACAATAATTCCGTTTACATCGTACATGCTTAACACCGTATCGATGTCGCCTGTGTTATAGGCTGCCGCCAACATGGCATGCGTGTCTGTTGCTTTTTTAGATACAATCATAATAGTGGTTTTAATGAATGAATTAAAGAATAGAAGAAAAGTTTGCTTTTTCAATAACCTTTTGTGCCAGCTCTCCTGCTTTCTTATATGTTTTATTGAACAGGAAAGGCCCCATGCTGGCGCGTTTCACGCCAAGCTTATTCAGTGTATCAAAATCGGGAAGGCCCGGTATGCACATGACATTGATGGGGAGTTTGGTGTTGTTCACAGCTTCATTGATATCTTCTTCCCGGCTGATGCATGGCAGGAAAATACCGTCGGCCCCGCTTGTTTCATAAGTCTTTAACCGGCTGATTGTTTCTTTGGATGCATCTTTTACATGGAGAATATAAGTGTCGCAACGGATATTGATAAAAAGAGACAGGTTTTTAGCAGCCAGTCCGTTCTTACTATATTCAATCGTTTTTGCAAATGCTGCTGCGTTTTTCAAAGAACGCTTTGACTGAATGATCTCAGAATCTTCGATATTAATGCCGGCTACGCCCAGTTCAGCCAACTGCTGCATGTTTGCAAAAATCTGCTCATTGGTTTTCCCATACCCCATTTCCATATCAACAGTTACCGGAACATGTACAGAAGCCAGTATCCGTTTAATGATCAGCAGGTAATCTGAAAACAACATTCCTTCTCCATCTTCGTAACCCAGGCTGGCAGCTACGGCTGCGCTGGATGTACCAATGGCGGGAAATGCATTTTCCTGGAAAAGCTGCGCACTCCTGGCGTCCCAGGCGTTCGGGAGTACGAATAAATGGTTCGCCTGGTGCAGTTTCTTGAATTTTTCAAAATGTGATGACATGGTTTTCTATTTATGCACAAAGTTGGACATGCATAAAAAAGAAAAATTGTACAAAACGGAACAGCTTATTTGTTGGGAGAAGCGAGTACAGCCGTAGTATTGGCAAAGTCGTATCCAGATGGCACCGCACCGGTAAAACGCCTGAACTCTTTTATAAAATGTGATTGATCGAAATAACCGCACTCGTACGCAATGGAAGTAAGGGATTGATTTTCTTTTGATAGGAGCAAAAGGCTGTTCTGAAAGCGGTTGATCTTGCTGTACAACTTGGGTGTGAGCCCGGTGTATTGCAAAAATATTTTCTGAAGATACCTCGAACTGATACCATACCTGGAGGCTACATTTTCAATATTATCAAAAAAGTCCTCTTGCTTCAATTCGTGCATCACTTGCTGCACAAGGGTTATTTTATCGATCTTCCCGGCCGTTAACAACCTGTTCAACAGAAAAGCTTCCACGCAATCAATTCTTTTTGCTAACGATTCCGTTTCGAGCAGCTTTGAGTGCAATTCTTCAATGGGTTTTCCCAGTACATCTGTAAGGTTCAGGATCTTGTCGTTGAACAACTGAATATCTTCTTGTAAAAAAACAGCAGCTGAAAAGGGGTAAAAGCGGATGCCTAACATGCAATTTTTACCCGCCGTTCTAAAAGAAAGCGGGTCCAGAACCTGTCCCCATAATTCAACTTTCGGAGTAGCCGCAAATGCGCCATTTGCCTTTGTTTCCCACTGAACACCACTTAGATTAAACATCACTTCAACACAGCCGGTAGCAAAAGCGTTATCCTCCATTACAGTATCTGTATCAGATTCATAAATGTAATAGCATTGAATGTATTTCCTCAATGCTTCAGAAGGTATGTATTCCTTGTAATGCAACTGACATATCAGTTTATCGACAAATTATCAGTAAAGTTATGACATGGGGTGAAGTGCACATTGTAAAAATCGGAACAAAAATTGGTAATTTTAAAGGGGTTCCTTATCCTCTACTACTTCCTTTATCTACCCTTGCAGCAAACGCGGAAGAACTTACCTGCATCGTGCTTGATTTTCGCAATAAATTCTTTGAAATTTATAATAAAAGAGTGGCAAAGAAAAAATATCTTTATAGGCATCTCTTACAGTAATATTCATCGCATATGATTTCATTAAACGTAAACCGGCACAACTATGAGGTAGATGTAGATCCGGATATGCCATTATTATGGGTCATACGGGATGTGCTGGGACTTACCGGCACCAAATATGGCTGCGGCGTAGCCCAGTGTGGCGCCTGCACCGTTCACCTGAACGGGGAAGCCGTTCGCTCCTGTGTTACGAAAGTCAAGCGTGCCGAAGGTCAAAAAGTAATCACCATCGAAGGTTTATCGGAAGCCAACAACCATCCGCTACAACAGGCCTGGGCCGAAATTGATGTGCCGCAATGCGGGTATTGCCATTCAGGCCAGTTGATGTCGGCAGCGGTGCTGCTCAGGGAAAATCCCCATCCTACCGACAAGGATATCGACGATGCCATGGCAGGCAATATTTGCCGGTGCGGTACCTATCTGCGCATCCGAAAAGCCATTCACCTGGCGGCAGAGATGCAGCAAAAAGGAAGCTAGTGCATGAACATCGACTGGTACAGTTTTGAATACAAATTTGATACTGTGAAATTCATTTATACTTTATGAAACAACATTCGGAACATAAAGCGCATTATTTCCAGCCTGTAAAAACGGCTACTGTTTTATTGATCATGCTTTCGGTAATTGCAGTGGTAAGTTCCGGGTTCAATAACTACAGTGCAACAAATAGCAAATACAACAATAGGGATAGCGTTGAATCGGTGAAAGCTTTTATGCAAGTATATCAAGTGCTCATGAGTCCCCGTTGCATGAACTGCCATCCCTCGGGAGATGTTCCGTTGCAGGGCGACGACAGCCACCTGCATACCATGTTCCCCAAGAGAGGAGCCGATGGCAAAGGTCTTTATGCCATGAAATGCGCGAATTGCCATCAACCAGAGAATACAGTCGGCGTGCATACACCACCGGGTAATCCGAACTGGCACCTGCCCCCCGCTAATATGAAAATGGTATTCCAGGGCAGGTCGGCACATCAATTGGCCAAACAACTCATAGATCCAAAACAAAACGGTAATAAAAACCTCAACCAGTTATTGGAACATGCCCATGATGGTTTGGTGTTAGCAGCATGGAGCCCCGGTGAGGGCCGCTCGCTGCCGCCGATGAGCCATGAGAAATTTACCAAAGCATGGACCACCTGGATTAAAAAAGGAGCCTATGCTCCCAAACAATGATAATAACCTTCATCCACTAAAAGATATTGTATATGTCTGTGCCAGCCAGTCCTAAAAACATATCGAGAAGGGATTTTCTCAGATCATCCGGCCTCACCGGGGCCGCGCTCTGCCTGGGTTTTTATTTCCCGGCAAGCGCTGAAGCGCCAAAGATCATCAACCAGGCGGAAGCGGAGCAATTCGGTATTGAGATGAATTCCTGGATATACATAGATACTTCCGGAAAAGTGACGCTCGTAAGCCATCGTGCAGAAATGGGACAGGGTGTTTATCAATCGATACCCCAGATCATTGCAGAAGAACTGGAAGTGAACCTCAACGACGTCAACATCATATTCGCCAAAGGCAACAAAGAAAAATACGGTAACCAAATAACAGGCGGCAGCTCCACCATCCGCGGTTCTTATAAGCATTTATTGAACCTCAGCGCAACAGCACGCGAAATGTTGATAGCAGCAGCAGCAGCCAAATGGAATGTGCCGGCTTCGGAATGCCATGCAGAAGCCGGTTCCGTTATACACAAATCTTCAGGCAGAAAATTACACTATGGCGAACTGGTAGTGGATGCATCGAAATTACCGGCGCCCAAAAACGTGACACTCAAAAAAACTTCGGAATATAAATTGATCCGTAAACCGCTGCACCGGCAGGACACTGCTTTGAAAACAAGCGGAACAGCGGTGTTCGGACTGGATAAAAAAATTCCGGGTATGCTCTATGCCATGGTAGAGCGCAATCCACGCTTCCTTGGAAAAGTAAAAAGCTTCGACGATACGGATACCCGTAAAATACCAGGCGTTACACATGTTTTCAAAGTACGCATGGGTGTTCACAATACTTTTCGTGAAGGCGTAGCAGTAGTAGCTAATTCCACATGGGCTGCTTTGCAGGGAAAAAAAGCGTTGAAAGTAGAATGGGATGACAGCGGGTTTGATCATGTGAGCACGGAAGACCTCTACAGCCGCATGAAAACCATTTTGAACACACAGGAAGGTTTGTCGTTCCGCAAAAAAGGAGACCCGACCCCCATCATTGAACAGGCGCAAAAGAAGATCGATGTGCTGTATGAAACGCCCTACCAGTCGCACAGTTGCCTGGAACCTTGAACTGTGTAGCGCATTACCAGGGAGATCAGATCGAGATCTGGGGGCCGATACAGGCGCCCGACTGGATACAGGATTATGTGAGCAAGGACCTGGGACTACCAAAGGAAAAAGTGATCGTTAACATGACTTTCCTGGGTGGAGGATTCGGGCGGAAAGCTTTCATGGATTACCCGCACGAGGCGGCCGTTATTTCAAAAGAGATAAAAGGGCCTGTGCAAGTAGTGTGGACACGCGAAGATGATATGACCCAGGGCCCATACCGGCCCGGCATCTGTTACCGTTGCGAAGGTGTGGTTACCAATGGTGAGATCGATGCTTTCAAAGTACGGTTTGCCGGACAAAATATAGGGCATTGGCAGGGAGCGCCGAAGGATAAACCCAACGGAAGCACCACCGAAGGATTTCTCAAAGCTTACTACGATAACATTCAAAACATCAGTTTTGCAGATGTGCCTTTTGAAACACCCGTCCCTCCGCTCTGGTGGCGTTCGGTGTATGCTTCCACCAATGGATTTGCGTATGAAAGTTTTATGGATGAACTGGCCATTGCAGCAGGAAAAGATCCGTTGGTGTTCAGGAAACAATATGCAAAAGAAGAACGCTGCCAGCAACTGATCAACAAACTGGAAGAAGTATCGGGCTGGAAGAACAGGAAAAAAGGATATGGCGTAGCCATCACCGAATGTTTTGGCACTACCGTAGGCCAGGTGGTAAAAATATCGCGGCAGGCCGATGGAAAAATAAAGATCGACCAGGTATGGGCCGTGATCGATTGCGGCTGGTATGTAAACCCCGATACGATCAAAGCACAGGTGGAAGGAAGTATCGTGATGGCCCTCGGCGCTGCTACCATACACGAGATCACATTCGACAATGGGATGGTAGTTCAAAAAAATTTTTACGCATACAATATGCCGCGTATAAGCGATGTGCCTCCTGTTGAAGTACATATCATGGAGAATAGCGCAGATGCAGGTGGCGTGGGCGAACCCGGACTGCCTCCTTTTGCGCCTGCACTTACCAATGCCATTTATGACCTCACAGGCAAGCGGATAAGAAAACTTCCTTTCAGCATGGCCGCGATTTAACATTGTTCGTTATACCATGACGAAAGAAATAAGCGATATCCTCACCGCGTTCAAAGAAGCGCAGTCCAACGGCCGGCAGATGGCCCTGGCAACTGTTGTGCATGTGGAAGGTTCTTCCTACCGCAGACCGGGTGCGCGCATGCTGGTGGAAGACAACGGAAAAATCACCGGCGCCATCAGCGGCGGATGCCTTGAAGGTGATGCTTTGAAAAAAGCATTGCTCGCCATCAACCAGCAACAAAACAAACTGGTTACCTACAATACACTGCACGAAGACGATGTAGAGTTTGGCGTGCAGCTGGGCTGTAATGGTATTGTTCATATTTTATTTGAACCCATTGATCCCATGCAAGCCAATCACCCCATCGCCCTATTGGAGAAATGTTTTTTGCAGCGGAAAGATGCCGTGGTAGTTACGCTCTTTTCATTGCAAGACTATCATGGTCGCCAGCCAGGAACCTGTTTCTTTTTCAATGGAGAAAATACATACAGTTCCATCAACGATAAGAATCTCAAAAACGCTGTACAGGAAGATGCGGCGTCTGTGCTGGCCCGCAAAACTTCGTTGCACAAACAATACCCCGAAGGTAATAACCTTACCGCCTTCATTGAACTGTTGCAGCCGCCTGTTTCATTGATCCTTGTTGGAGCAGGCAACGATGCTTTGCCCATGACAGCAATGGCTGCTGTTTTGGGCTGGCAGGTAACAATAGCAGATGGAAGGGCTACACATGCCAACACACAACGTTTTCCCAACGTGCACAAGATCATTGTTGGAGAGCCTGCAACCATTATCAAGCAAATAACAATAGATCCAAGAACTGTTTTTGTGTTGATGACGCACAATTATAATTACGACCTGGCCATGCTGGAGCTGCTCCTGCCCATGCAATGCAGATACATTGGTACCCTGGGACCAAAGAAACGATTGGAGCGCATGATGGCTGCATTTCAGGAACAGGGCATTCATATAGGCGATGAACAAAGTGCAGTTATACATGGTCCAACAGGTCTTGATATCGGTGCAGAGGCAGCAGAAGAGATCGCCTTATCGGTGCTGGCAGAAATAAAAGCGGTGCTGGCAGATTGCGAAGGCGGTTTTCTGCGTAACAGGTTGGTGAGCATTCACCCGCGCACAGCATTCATGCTGCTGGAAGCAAGTACTGCACACTAAACACCAGATCAATGGCAGAAGAGAAAATGCATACCGGCAATATTGGAGTTATCATACTCGCCGCAGGAGCTTCTTCGCGATTGGGTACTCCCAAACAGTTACTCTTATATGCCGGCAAAACACTGGTACAACATGCATGCGAAGCAGCCATCAACGCCAATGCAGGTGCTGTTACAGTTGTTTTAGGAGCCAATGCCGGTCTTATCCAGGAAGCACTTAACAACAACGCGGCACATACGGTCATCAATACTGGGTGGCAGGAAGGAATAGCATCTTCCATTCGTCATGGGATAAAAACATGCACACAACTGAACCCGCTTGCAGAAGCAGTGGTGCTGCTATTGGCCGATCAGCCTTATGTAACCACTGCATCATTGAAGCATTTAATCACCACCTATCAGGCAACCGGCAAGCACATTGTTGCGAGTGCGTACGGTGACAGCTTTGGTACACCCGCGTTGTTTCACAAAAATATTTTCCCCGAATTACTGCAACTGACCGGCGATGCGGGAGCCAAAAGCATCATACGCCGTCACCTGAATGAGGGTGCGTTCATCCCCTTTCCCGAAGGGAACATAGATGTAGACACGCCAGAAGACTACCAGCAACTGATCAGCTGATTGCAAAGTTCACGTATCGTACAGCCGCTACTTCGATGCCATTTTCAACCAATGCTTTTATAACGGGCGCTACTTCCGACTCCAGCATGTTGAATCGCCGGCTACGGCCGCTCTTTCAGGAGAAACCCAGTGCTGGAAATTAATTTACCGTTTAATATAAACACTATACAACCCGACCCCATGCCTGTTGATCTCCGGTGTAAATTCGTCTGAAAAGGCACCCAGTTCCTTGCCCGTCCACAAGTCTTTGATGAAGCAACGGGAGCTGAAACCCAACGCTTTTAAATTAACGGAGATTTTATCGGCACCATTTCTATCGGCCTTGTTGAATACCGCCAGGTATTTGGCGCCGGATGCGGGATCATCGGCTATCCAGGCCGCTTTATCGGCCTCATTGAATAAAGGTTTGTTATTAGTGCTCTTCTTTAAAACATCCAGCACCGCTTGATTGGTGATCAAAGAATCGGTGAACGCATCATTATCGGGAAGGTTGCCACCGAACATCAATGGCGATTTAAAAATGCTCCACAAAGTCATCAATGTATATTGTTCATCTTTGTTGAAAGCGGTCATGCGCGTATCTCCGTTCTCTGCGCGGATTCCGATGCGTCCGAGCGGCAACATATCTCCATCGGGATATGCTCCGTAACTCCTCCATGGGTTCCATCTTTCGAACACTTCGAAATGCTCTTTCAACTGTTTCCAGTTGTCCCAGAAATCACCCACCGTGCGCCACATATTGGCGTGTGCCTGCACGTGGGCCGCATGCTGAATAGGTGTTTCGCCGGGAGAAGTGCTCAACACAATCTTACGCCCGGTACGATCGATCGCCTGCCTGATCATTTCTACCTCGCCATCAAAATAAATAGGAGAAGAGAGATCATCTACTTTCACAAAATCCAGTCCCCACGATGCATACAGCTCAAAAAGCGAATTATAATATTCCTGTGAGCCTGTTTTTCCGGGAACGATGGTGTACATATCGCGCAGCCATTTGCACTGGTCTTTTTCGGAATAAATATCCGCTGCATGTGCAGTGCTTCCTTTGATGGGCAAATTTTGTTTCACCGCCAATACCGGAATACCGCGCATGATGTGTATGCCGAATTTCAACCCTTTGCTGTGCAGGTAATCGGCCAAAGGCTTGAAGCCCTTGCCTCCTTTTGAAGAAGGGAAACGGTTTTCGGCGGGGAGCAGCCTCCCGTAAGGGTCTATATTGTATTGCGGATCTTTTTGGTTGTAACCATGCGATTTGTCGTTCGCAACATACCATCGTATATCCACTACGATGTATTCCCACCCTGCTTTTTTTAAATGAGCAGCCATATAATCTGCATTGGCTTTCACTTCTTTTTCGGTAACAGTGGGACCAAAACAATCCCAACTGTTCCAACCCATGGGCGGTGACGCAGCCCAGCTATGAAAATCCTGTTTGGGTAAAATACCTGTATGGGTAGGTATCACCTGGCGGATGGTGCTATCTGCATTGAACTGCAGTTTATCGATACATACTTCTCTATTGTATCCTGCCGCGTGGCCCAATTGAATGCCATTGGGATAATTGAAGCGGTGATACACCATATACCATTCATCTTTGCCCGGCGCCTGTATCACTGAATTGTGGCCTGTTGCATAAATACCCGATGCAACTGATTTTTGCAATACGATGTTGTTGGCAGGTATATGAATGGGACCTTGCGGCGCATCGGCAAAGCCATAACGCACACGGTAATTTTTACCGGATACGGGATCGGCAAATACAACCGGGTCGATCGTTTGCCCATGCGTAATACCTGCGGGAAGCTGGTCTATCAACGGTTTGCCCGAATCGGTGAAAGGTCCTGCCGGATCATCCGCCACCGCCACACCGATCTTTTGCGCGGCAGTGAAATAGAAATAATATTTATACCCGTTGCCATGTTTTTTCTCAATAGCCGTTGGAGCCCATGCATTGCGCTTGGCCCAGCTTACATGTTTTTCGAGATCGAGTATGGTTCCTTCGTCTTTCCAATGAACCAGGTCGGGCGAAGAAAAAGTTTTAAAGAATGTGCCCGACCAGTTATTAAAACCATCGCTGGTGGGATAGATATAATACCGTTTTGTTTTTTGTGAAAATAAAATATCAGGATCGGCATAGAGGCCATCCAGCACCGGGTTGGCATTCACTTGTGCGTATACATTCCACTGCTCTGGAGTTTTACCGCCAACCGAAAAGCTATACTTCACCGGCCCTTTGCTGAAATCCTGCGGACCCGCAGGTTGTTGCCGTATGCCTGGCATGCTGAAAAAATGCGCATCGAGTTGGTGGAGGTCGTAACCCGGTTTAACAGACAGGTACAAGTTATTGCTTATGGTATCTACACGCGTGTTCCCTTTTCTTATAGCCGCTGATACGGCAGTGTTGGCAATATCTGCTCCTGTTCCCCATGCCTTCAACAAACGGTTCGCTTCCTGCGAAGTGATGGGCATAACGGTTCCATGGCGGGGATGAAAATTCATCAGCACGTCTTTATCCACTACTTTAAAATCGACCAGGTCTTTGCTGTAAGTGAATTGATAGCGGCCCTTTGTGTACACATCGTACATGAGGATGTATCCTTCCTTATCATTCAGTTTAAATACACCTGAACCTTCAACAGGGTCCTTGGTTTGCTGTACATAGTGGTCGTTGAGTGTATAGCCTGAAGTGAGTTTATCGGATACAGCTATTTTGATACCGGCACCCGCGCCTTCTGTTTTGAAGAAAAGATGGTATTTGCCGTCTTTGTATATGATATCGCCATCTATGCAAGCGCCGTTAGTGGGACTGAAGAATAATTGCCGGGGTTCTGTTTCCAGATCAGTGAAATCTGCATTGGCATACGCGTAATAGATCTTATCGGGATCCTTGCCGTGTTTCATCGACCAATAGATCATATACTTTCCTGTTTCCTTATTGTAAATGGTCTGTGGCGCCCACACACGCTGTAGGGTTTCATTGCCGGGAAAACGTTGCCGGATATTTACTACGGCGGAAGTCCAATGCACCAGGTCGTTCGATTTCAATAATACCATCGCCCGGTTGGAATCCCATCCTTTGGCTGATACCATATCGGTAGCCACCATATAAAATATTTTACCATCGGCCGACCTGAGTATGTGCGGGTCTCTAACGCCACCGCTGCTGCTGATGGTTTTGCTGTTGATCACTGCATTGTTGTGATTCAATGCAATGAAACGGTAACCGTC
>Ga0114932_10004513_pt1 | contig 12975 bp, 18 predicted proteins | sample 2SBtaG_2_FD_87286 | JGI IMG/M metagenome (GOLD analysis project Ga0114932, IMG submission 87286) | Deep subsurface microbial communities from Kolumbo volcano to uncover new lineages of life (NeLLi) - 2SBTROV12_ACTIVE470 metaG | ecosystem: Environmental > Aquatic > Marine > Volcanic ...
AACTTTATAGAATTAAAGTAGAAACTAGTAAAGGATTTAAAAAACAATGAATGCAAAATTGGTAAGTATTACTCCTGATGCTGAAAAGACCATGGCATACATTGCCCGTGTGTCTAATCCAAATAATCAGGATAATGAAAAATTTTCTGGACTTCTGAAGTATTGTATTAAGCACAATCACTGGTCTGTATTTGAGCAGAGTTATATGACTCTCGAACTTAAATGCTCTCGTGCCATAGCAGCTCAAGTGTTGCGTCACAGGAGTTTTACATATCAAGAATTTTCACAGAGGTATGCCGATTCTTCTCTTCTTGGTGTAGAGATTCCTATTCCGGAGTATCGTCGTCAAGATACCAAGAATCGTCAAAATTCTATTGATGACCTTGATCCAGTAACTGTTGATAAATTGGAGCGTCAGACAAAGACTTTGTTTGATTCTTCAATGGCACTTTATCAACAAATGCTTGATCTTGGTGTGGCAAAGGAATGTGCCAGGATGGTGCTTCCCCTTGCCACACCGACCAAAATTTACATGACCGGCTCATGTAGGTCATGGATCCATTACATAGATCTGAGAACTGCTAACGGCACTCAGAAGGAGCACATGAAACTTGCACTAGACTGTAAGCAGGTATTTACCGAACAGTTCCCTTCTGTATCAGAAGCCCTGGAGTGGGTCTAAATATTTTGTATTGATTTTATAGTATGCCAACATATCCTGTAGTAAATAAACAAACTGGAGAACAAAAAGAAGTTGAATTAAGTATTCATGATTGGGATCAGTGGAAAGTTGATAATCCGGATTGGATGAGAGACTGGTCTGACCCATCAACTTGCCCTCAACCTGGAGAAGTTGGTGAATGGAAGGATAAGTTAATTAAGAAAAATCCTGGATGGAATGATGTGCTACGTAAAGCACAAAAAGCACCTGGATCAACAATAAAAACTATAGGTTAATATGGCAAGAAGAAAAAGAGCATCTGCAGAGCAACCTATCGGGGTTGGTCTCACGGCAAAGCAGATGAAGAGGAAGAAACCTCTCAGTTCCGATTACTTGGTTGAAGTTGAACCACTTACAGATAATCAAAAAACTTTATTTGATTCTTATAAAGCAGGAAAACATTTAGTTGCCTATGGATGTGCTGGCACAGGAAAAACTTTTATCACACTCTATAATTCACTAATGGATGTTCTTTCCGAGAACACTCCCTATGAAAAAATTTATCTTGTTCGTTCTTTAGTTGCTACGAGAGAGATTGGATTCCTTCCTGGTGATCATGAAGATAAAGCAGATATTTACCAGATTCCTTATAAGAATATGGTAAAGTACATGTTCCAGATGCCTAGTGATGCCGACTTCGAGATGCTTTATGGTAATCTCAAGGCACAAGAAACTATTAAGTTTTGGAGTACATCATTCCTTCGTGGAACCACACTTGATAATTCTATTGTAATTGTCGATGAATTTCAAAATCTCAACTTTCATGAATTAGATTCTATTATTACTCGTGTCGGTGAAAATACTAGAATTTGTTTTTGTGGTGATGCAAGACAGACTGATTTAACAAAAACAAATGATAAAAATGGCATTGTTGATTTTATGAACATCTTGCGTAAAATGACATCATTTGATATAATTGAATTTGGAGTAGAAGATATTGTTCGTTCTGGTCTAGTCAAAGAATATCTTACGGCAAAAATTGAAGCAGGTTTTTAATGTTTAATCATATTGATTTGAGTCTCCCATCTCTCGACAGAGAGACGATTGATGGAGTTCGTTATTACAAAGTTCCAGATGAAGAAGAACTTATTAGACTGGTCTCGATTACATCGGTGACCAGTCATTTTAATAAGGAAATCTTTGTTAAGTGGCGTAAAAGAGTTGGTGAAGAGGAGGCAAATCGTATCACTAAAAAGGCAACCAGCCGTGGTACAGACATGCACACTCTTGTAGAGCATCATCTAAAAAATGATGATCTACCAAAGGTTCAACCGATTTCAGATTTTCTTTTCAAAATCTCAAAATCGACACTCAGTAATATAGATAATATTCATGCTTTAGAAAGTTCCCTATATAGTAAGGAACTTGGTATTGCTGGTACTGTTGACTGTATCGCTGAATATGAAGGCGAGTTAGCAATAATCGATTTTAAAACATCTGCTAAACCAAAACCAGAAGACTGGATCGAGCACTATTTCGTTCAGTGTATGGCATATGGATGTATGCTATACGAAATGACCGGTATCATGGTCAAAAAACTTGTAATTATCATGGCATGTGAAAATGGAGAATGCGTCGTTTATGAACAAAGAGACAAAGCAAAATACATCAAACTTCTCACCCAATATATTAGAAAGTTTGTTGGAGATAAACTGGAACAATATGGAACCGAATAAAGAACTAGAAAAAGCAATAGAGAAGAAGTTTCTTACTCCTTCAAAGTTTGCCTTGGAAATCGAAAAGATTGTTGTCGAGGAAAAACTCAACTACATTGATGCTATCGTTCACTATTGCGAAATCAATGAAATTGAGGTAGACTCAATATCTAAGTTAGTATCAAAACCACTGAAAGAAAAATTGAAGTGGGATGCGACTCAACTTAATTTTATGAAAAAGACTTCGAGAGCAAAACTTCCTTTATGATCGTGACTCCCTTTGAAACTTACCAACATTATTTGTCACTTAAAAATCATTTCACAAACCCCAAATATGATTTCTTCAAGTACGGAGCAAAAACCCGTGCTAGTGTAACTTCTTTTAATAAGAGGAAAGATAAATATTGGTTTGAAAAAACTTCGAGAAAATATTCTGATAAAGAAATCGTGGATTTTTTGGTATCAAATTTTATTTCTTCCACTAACCCACAAAATCTATGGATCGGAGAAATTATCAATTCTGGAGAAAGAAACTACGCCGAGTGGACAAAACGACAGCAGAGTTTGAGCTACTTGTACAGAGAACAAATGCAAGAATTCTTCTCGGAAAACAAATTAGAAGATGCATTCAATTGCTCCAAAGGACATCCACCAATACTTAAAAAATTCTTGGGAGGAGATGTCTCAATCGAGTGCTTATCTATCTGTGAAAAAATATTTTCATTTAGAAAAGATTTTGATAAAAAACTTGATGACCCGGTGTGGGAAACCGTTAGTTTGAAATTGAAAAAATATATACCATTCCTAAATATTGATGTGTTTAGGTATAAAAAGATTTTGAGGCAAATTGTAGATGAGTGATTTTTTCAAGTCAGAAATCGTCATTGACGAACTGAAAGAAATTAATGAATTACAAGAAGAACTTTATGTGAATATCATGAGGTTCGGGCAAATGAATAAAGAAGATCAACTGAAACACATTGATAAACTTTCTACATTATTAGAAAAACAAAAAGTTATGTATGCCCGTCTGTCATTATCAGACGATCCTGATGCTCAGGAAATGAAAGAAAATCTTCGTAAGTCAATGACAGTAATGGGATTTTCTCCCGATACTGATATGAACTATCTTTTCCAGAGTATGAGGGAAACCATTGATTCTCTCAAGAAAAACATTGACACCTGAGAGCAACACTGTTATAATATCCAAGTCATCCGACAAATCCAAACTAATCCGAGGTAATCCGAATGTCATTTTCAGATCTTAAGAAACAATCCAAACTGGGCTCCCTGACCGCTAAATTGGTCAAGGAAGTAGAGAAAATGAGTAATACAAGTTCTACAGGCGATGAGCGTCTGTGGAAACTTGAAGTGGATAAAGGCGGTAATGGTTATGCCGTTATTCGTTTTCTCCCTGCTCCAGATGGTGAAGATCTACCCTTTGTTAAACTGTACTCCCATGCTTTCCAAGGTCCTGGTGGTTGGTACATTGAAAACTCCCTGACCACTCTTGGTCAAAAGGACCCTGTGTCTGAATATAACACGATGCTGTGGAACAACGGCACCGATGCTGGTAAAGAGACCGCACGTAAGCAAAAGCGTAAACTGACTTATATTTCCAACATTTATGTTGTGAAGGACCCTGCCAACCCCGAGAATGAGGGTAAGGTATTCCTGTATAAGTTCGGTAAGAAAATCTTTGACAAGATCACTGCCGCCATGCAACCTGAGTTCGAGGACGAGGAAGCAATCGATCCGTTTGACTTCTGGCAAGGTGCCAACTTCAAACTGAAGGCAAAGAATGTTGCTGGTTATCGTAACTATGATTCTTCAGAGTTTGCCCGTCAGGATGCTCTGCTTGACGATGATGATGCAATGGAAGCAATCTGGAAGAAAGAATATTCTCTCCAAGACTTTGTTGCTGCTGATCAATTCAAGACTTATGATGACTTGAAGAAGCGCATGGACTATGTGCTTGGTAATAAGAGCCCTAAGTTCCAGGATCAAGAAACTCTTGAAGAAGAGTCATCTTTTGAGGCAGAAAGTCGCGCTCCTTCTGTTCCTCAATCAGTCAAGGAAGAAATTGAAAGTCTTTCTTCTACCAAGACGACTGATGATGACGATGATGCAATGTCATACTTCGCACGACTTGCAGAAGAGTGATTATGGTGAAGTAACTCTAGTATTCTCAGTACGTGCTAAATTTTCTGTCACATACTGAGATGATGTAGAGTAAATCATTTGATCCCTCATATCATTTAAAAACTGTTGTAAATATCCTCGTTTTAGTAAATAAATCGAGGATTTTTTATTGTTCTTTCTAACTTCATATTCCCAGTTAGTCACACTAATAACTGGATTTAGTGTTGAGTTATAATCATTTGGATCTGTGATTGTAAAATCAATATCTACTGTTTTACCTGCTGGAAGAATGAGTCTATCTTGAGAATCTTTTACTTCTGTTGTTTCGTAATGATGAACTGCATTTAATTCCTCACCATGTATTTTTTCGGCATATCTGTAGAGATGATAATTTGATAATGGCCATTCATCCCTTACGCTGATGATACCAGCAGTCATTAATACAACCCAATCTAGTTCAGCACTACCATAAAATTCTTCTGCTACTGTGTCTGGTCGTGCTCCATCTACTATTTCATACTTATCAAAGATTGTAAATACATTTTGCAGATCATCACGCAATTTGCATCTACGAAAAAGATTTTTAACTCTTAAGTAATTCTGTGATGAATTACTGTCAGATAAAAATGATTGATAGTCTAAGTCTGGTAGTTCTCTGAAGTATCCCATTTTAGTATCCTACTCCTTCTAATCCTTCTCCTTTTGTATAATCACTATCATAAACTGGTTCAAGTTCTTTAAAGGTCAAATCCATAATCATAGAAACTGGTGTTCCGTCACGATAAGTGGCATAAGTTCCTTCACCAGTATAATTGACTGATATGTCTGATAAGAAACATTGTTTAAACTTATTTAAGAACTTATGATCACTTAACCCTTGTCGATAAGTTAGTTCAAATACATTAGGTGTTTTTAAAAAAGTTGTATTTCCGCCAACTTTAGGTGCCATATTTTCTTTAAAGCATCTTATAATTTTTTTAATTTGCTCACCTTCGTCACGATTTCTTGGTGTCATTTTAAAAGAAAATCTAAAATTTCTTAATGTTGGTCCATTAAAAAGAAGCTCCATATTTGGATTTAAAATTGTTCCTTCTGATCGAGCAAGAATTTGATTTGGCGTTATATTCACTCCTAAAATTCCAACTGCCGAAGATGCTAGTTGTCTTGTGGCAAAACCTTTAACACCTTCTATTCCACCTATTTTATCACTCACATCTTTTATACCATCAATCGTCGCATTTTGTATGGCATCGAGTATTTTTCTCCCTGTTCCCGGAGTTCCACCCTTCCCCATTACGTTCATAATTCCGCCAAGAGCAGCACCAGCAATGCTATTTAATTCACTAGATCCATAATTTGTGGAATTATTATCTTGGATATTTGAGGGAATTGGTAATAATATAATTTCACCTAATTGTTTTGTATTTCTTCTTGTTCCTGGTGTTGATACAAAATTTGTTTTTACTTCTCCTCCTATAGGAATATAATTTACAACCGTAATCTGTAGGTAGTCAGTCTTATCTGTAAATGCCTTTAATGGATATCTTAATGGTTCCGCCATTTATCTTTTTCTAACTATTTAGAACTATTTTCTTAAAAGGTATCTCTCTGGCATCGGCAAGTTCATCTGGATAGATTTCATAAAAGTTTCCCTGAACTTCTGTCCATGTATATTGCCTTATTTGTCCCCAGTGATAATTAAATCCCCTAAATCCCCAACTATAGATTTCTGTAACGGCAACTAGTGGATTTTGATCATACTGAATATTTGGAGTTTTTGGAGTATAGATGAAGGTATAATATTTTCCAATATCTGGTACAACGACATAAGATTCTTCTATTTCTTCTAATAATTTTACCATTAGATCATCAGGATCTTCCGTTCCTATAACTTCATCAATTACTCCACGAATTCTATTACTATTATCATCTGTTGGATTCATTTGTTAATTCCCAATTCATCTTCGGTAATAACTTTAAATTCCCATTGATGATCTTCACAGAAATTTTTAGCAGCTTTCCATTTTGCCTGATTTCTTACATACTCTCTTGCTTCGTAGATGTATCCTTTTGTTTTGATATTTTGGGGTTTTGGTTGAACAGTTTGTTTTTTTGGTTTTACCTCAATCAACATTTTTTTAACCACACCACTAGATTCTTTTATTTTGATGTAAAAGTCTGGAAAGTAACGATGAATTCTATTATCTAATGGTGAACGATAAGGAAGAGCAATTTCTTCACTTGCCCATTCTAAAATATTTTCATTTAAATCACAATATTTCATAAATTTTCTTTCCCATAAAGATCTATAGATAATATTTGATGAATTACCTTTATACTTTCTAGGGAAGGATGGTTGATATTTTCCTCTATATGCCATCTAAATACTTAATAATGTAAAGACTCGTATAAGGTATTTAGAGTGGCAAATTCCCTTGTAAGAAAACTTGCTATGAAAGATGCTAGAGATTTAATGGGAAATCTAGCACAAACTAATCATTATTTGGTATCATTCTCGACATTAAAAGACACGATAAAAGGTCATTTACGATCTAAATTTGAGATTGGGGATTTAGATAATTATCTGTCTAGGAAAGCAGGTATTCTTTGTTCAGAAGCAAGTTTGCCTTCATCTTCATTGGCAACAGGAGAAGTCAAAGATAACTTTATGGGCATCCCTCAAGAATTTGCTCATACTCGTCTTTATACTGATATAGATTTTACTTTTTATGTTGATAATGATTACACTAATTTAAGAATATTTGAAGGATGGATTGATTATATTACTAGTGGAAGCGAATCAGAGGATGGTGTTAGTGAACTCGATGATAATTATTATCGAAGAGTAATGTATCCTGATGATTACAAAGTTCGGACAATGAGAATTATAAAATTTGAAAGAGATTATAAACAACAACTAGAATATCAATTTATCAATGCCTTTCCAAAATTGATTACTGCCATTCCAGTTTCTTATGGGCAAGCAGACATTTTAAAAGTAAGTGTGAGTTTTAATTATGATCGTTATATTGTAAATCCAAAAGGAAATTATAGCACCAAACCTTCTTTTAAAAAAGCAATTGATTTAAGTTTAGATGCTGAAAATTTTGCCGTAGAAAAATCAAAAGTTCTGCCAGCAGATAATACCATTGGCGATACTAGTTCTACTTTTGCGATTCTAACTCAACCGGCATATCCTAATCTTTTAGATAGTATCTAAATAAACATATATGAGTTGTAACAAACAGTATGTCATTGCCCAAGATTAATACTCCAACTTATGAGTTGGTGTTGCCTTCTACTGGAAAAAAGATTAAATATAGACCATTTCTTGTTAGAGAAGAAAAAATTCTGATTCTTGCTATGGAGTCAGAAGATATGAATGAAATTACTAATGCAATCATTCAGATTCTCTCTGATTGTATCATTACTAGAGATGTGAAGGTAGAATCTCTTGCTACTTTTGATATTGAATATCTTTTCCTTAATGTTCGTGCAAAATCTGTTGGCGAGAGTGTGGAAGTCAATATTACTTGTCCTGATGATGGAGAAACACAAGTAGAGACATCGATTGATATTGATGCAATTAAAATTCAGAAAACAAGAGGACATAAAAATATTATCAAACTTGATAATGAACTTTCAATGAAACTCAAATACCCATCATTAAATCAGTTTATTGAAAATAATTTTGAGGTATCAGAAGTTAAAAGTGATGTGAGTCAGTCACTTTCCATGATTACATCATGTGTTGATATGATTTACAACCAAGAGGAAAGTTGGGAAGCATCAGACTATTCCAAAAAAGAACTTGAGGAATTTATTGAGCAATTAAATACCAAACAGTTCAAGCAGATTGAGAAGTTTTTTACTACGATGCCCAAACTTTCTCATACTCTTGTTGCAAAGAATCCAAGTACGGGTGTTGAATCTGAAGTTGTATTGGAAGGGTTAGCAAGTTTTTTCAGTTGAGTATGGCTCATACAAATCTTGAGTCATACTACAAGATTAATTTTGCTTTGATGCAACATCATAAATATTCATTAACGGATCTAGAGAATATGATTCCATGGGAGAGAGAAGTTTATCTCACTCTCCTTCAACAATATATTGAAGAAGAAAATCTAAAGGCACAGCAACAGAATGGAATTTAAAAGTCAGATTTTTAAAGCACCATCTCTAACTAAAACTCCAAAGTTGAAGAAGACAACTTTTGCTTCTTCAACTTTTTCTAGTATCTCAAAATCCACATCCATTCCAAAAGTTAATTATGGAGGATTTGTAAAATTATTAAAATCTAAATCTAGTGGAATAGATTTGGAGAAAATATCTACACCAACTAACGATAATATTACATCAACATTAATAGAAACTAATAGAATTCTTGTAGAGATACAAAAGCAATTGTCTTATGACTTTGCTATGAGAATTGCTGAAGAAAAAGAAAAAAGACAAATATTTCAAAAAGAAAAATCCAGAAAAAAATTAAAAGCAGAAGAGAGTCAATTAGAAAAAGTTGGTAAAAAAATAGGTGGTGCGGTTGCAAAAACTGCTGGGAAAATACTTGCTCCAGTTAAAAATATATTTGATAAAATTATTGATTTTGTTATAACTCTTGGTGCTGGCATTGCAGTCAATGCTGTTTTTGAATGGTTAAAGGATCCAAAAAATATTGAGAAAGTAAAAGGATGGTTTAGTTGGATTAAAGATAATTGGAAATGGATGGCAGTTGCAGTCGGTGCAATTGCTTTATTACCTGTTATTAGTACTATTAGTGGATTGATAGGTCCTGTTGGAATAATTGTTGGATTACTTGCAAAAGCAGTTCCTCTATTGATAGGATTTCTTTTAAATCCACTAACTCTTAAAGCAATGCTTGCAATTGGGGCAGGAATATTAATTTATAAGGGTGGAGAATTTTTGCTAAAAAAAGCACGAAATTTGATAACTGGTGGTGAAGATTTTAGTGAGGCACATAATGTTCTTGATGAAAAATTAAGAAATGCTGGTCTGAATATGCAAGGTAAAACTAAGAGCACGAGAGGAATGGCTCCTCTAATTACGCCAGAACAGCAAAAAATTGCTGCTGAAGTTATAGCAAAACGTGGTCAATTGAAGGATCTTAAAAAGAAAATGGAAGATGAAATACAAGCAAAGAAACTTAAAATTGAAGAGGATGCAGGAATAACTATGAGTTCTTCTAATAGACAACTAGAATCTGTCACACCAATTAAGCAAAAAGCGGAACAAGATATTAGAGAAGATTACAAATTAAAAATATCAAATATTATAACTCCAACTACAATTGAACCAAGAAAGATGGGTGGTCCTGTGAAAGCAGGAAGACCTTATCTTGTGGGGGAGAGTGGTCCAGAATTAATTGTTCCAAATATTGATGGAACTGTGATTAATAATATGAAAACAGAAAAAATATATCAAATGATTTCCTCTGATACTAGAAGAAAGATAAGTTATATTGAACTCCCACCAATTACACAACAAATACCTCCACCAGAGATTCCTATCCCTGCTTCAGAATCTACAGTTGTTCCATTTATTTCTAGTGTTAATAAAGCAGATTACTTTATAGAAGAATCACCAAAATTATATGGTATAATGGTGTAATGTTATGAAAACAATAGATCAAGTAAATCAATTAAAATTAAATGTTACTAATATTAATAGTTTTCTTGTAAAGTCTAATAAAGAGTATAATAGACTGAGATCTGAAAATAAAACCTTAGTTAGAAGACAATCTGATAGAAAAGCAAAACAAGAAAAAGAAAAAAAATTAGAAATAAGAACTTCTCCTGTAGGTAAAATAACTGAGAATGTGCAGGATACTATAACTTCTGGTGGAAGTATTTTAGATAAAATCTTAAATTTTGGTGGTTTACTTCTTGCTGGGATATTAGTTAACAATCTTCCTGAAATTACAACCAAAGTTAGAGAAATTATTGATAATATCGTAAATTTCTTAACTCCAATTCAAAGTGGATTTAAGTTAATTAAAGCATTTTTTACTGGTGAAATGGATGAAAAAGAACTTGATGCTGACAAGAAAAGAGTGGACGATGCTTTAGAAAATATAAATGGTAAGGGTGGATTGATTGATCAAATTGCAGAAAAAGCAGGACCTCTTGAAGGTCTCATAAAAACTTTAAAACCAGCAATTGAATTGATTCGTGGTAAAATTGGTGGAAAAAAAATGGTTCTCGCAAAAAAAGGCGGGAAGGAAGGAGTTTTAAACAAAGAAACTGGAGAGTTTACAGAGAGACAGTTTACCTCTGCAGAGAGGCAAACATATGAAGGTAGATCTACCGGATCTACCGGATCGACTGGTTCTACAGAAGCAAATCAAAATGTTACTACTCTTGGATCTGGAAATACACAACTTAAGAATTTTACTGATCAGGATTTTAGCGATCTTGCATTTATAGTAAGTCATGAAGCACTTAGAGGTACTGACGATGAATATGGTGTTGCTGCTGCTGTCTTAAACAGAGTCACAGATCCTAGATTTTCAAATACGATTATGGGTGTTGGAACTGCATCTGGACAATTTGAGGCAGTATTTAGTGGTAAAGCATACAGAGATGAAAATCTTGCTAAAAAGTTGAAGAATAATCAGGGTAAAATTGTTGAAGCACTAAAAAAATTAAATGGTAGAACTGACTTCAAAGCATTTAGTAGCATGGGTCATAATATGGGTGATACTGATATTATGTTTGCTAATAATGGAAATTTCTATCACTATGCTGAGCAAGTAGGGAAATATGATCCAATTCCATCAAATATACCTCAGCACTGGAAAAAACTTATTGGTAACTATATACAAGCAAATACTGGAACCGGTCGAGATGGTAGATTTGGTACAGGAACATTTGGTAAGGGAAGACCATCGGATTCTTCTAGAGAATTGGCATTAAATAACCCAGATCCGAGAGAAAATTCATCGATAATTATTGCAGTTCAGCGGGTAAATAGTATACAAACTGTTCCTGTTCCTATATTGACATAAAAAATAAATGGCAAACGCAGCAGCACCATCAACATACGAGATTTTAACCATCAAAAAAGATGGTAGAGAAGTTCGATTGGATGGAAGGACAACTAGTTTTGACTACTATGAGAGTTTATTGTCTCCAAATGTAACGGCAACAATGACATTTGTCGATACTGGAGATTCTATAGAAGCAAGTCAAAAAACTGATAGGCAATCAAGAACTGGAACGATTTATAATACTTTGCCAATTACCGGTGAAGAAGAATTGAGGTTTAAAATAAAATCAAAATTAGGAACACTAGATTTTAGTAGAGAACCATTAGTCGTAAATTCTGCCTTAAATTTGGATCAAGAAAGTCAAAGAGAATCTGTATTGTTGAGTTTAGTATCAAAACAAGGAACAGAAAATCTCAATATACCGCTCAGTAAAAAGTATGATGGTAGAATTAGTGATAGTGTAAAAAGAATTTTAAAAGATGAATTTAAACTTACAGACGATAAAATTGATGTAGAACCCACTAAATTATCATATTCTTTTCAAGGATATACTGATTCTCCTTTTGAAAATATTATTGATTTGGCATCAAAATCAACACCTAATTTGGGAAATCCGGGATTCTTTTTCTATCAAACTCAAAATAAATTTAATTTTAAGTCCATTGATGGTTTGATATCAGCACCAGAAAAAGCAGTTTATTTTAGCTCTGCCGTAAATAAATCATCTATTGAAGATGATGGTAATGATAATAGAATTTTAAAGTATTCTATTAATAAGAATCAAAATTTACTCAATGCATTGAAGTCTGGAGTATACATCAGTAGAAACATATTCTTTGATCCAAGAACATTCAAGTATAAAGAAATCATTTATACACTAACTAATGGAAAATTAGAAAGATCATTGGGATCTGATCCATACATACCAAAAGGAGTAAAGAGCTACTCTAGAACTCATTCACATATTCTCGATATTGGATTCCATTCTGAAGGTATTGATACAAAGGCAAATAATAATCCTGAAGAATATCAGGCAAAAGCAACAATGAGATATAATTTATTATTTTCTCAGGTTGTATCAATGATGGTTCCTTGTAACCCAAACTTAAAAGCAGGTGATACGATACGATGTGAATTTGAAAAAATTACATTGTCGGAAAAAGAACAAGGGTCATTTGATGAAAATCAAAGTGGTAAATATCTTATTCTAAATTTATGTCACCATTTTGATACTAAAAATTCTTTTACATCACTAACTCTTGTTCGTGACTCATACGGAATATATACTAATAAAAATAAAGGGTAATGCTCCATAACTTAAGTAAAGATCCACTAATACCATTCATTGCAACCGTTGTTTCTTTTAAAGATCAACAGGAACAGGTAGAAGGTCTTGGATGGGGATATAGATATAAGATTGCCGTTATGGGAGATTATTCTTCCAATCAATCTGA
>Ga0114932_10004514_pt1 | contig 12973 bp, 8 predicted proteins | sample 2SBtaG_2_FD_87286 | JGI IMG/M metagenome (GOLD analysis project Ga0114932, IMG submission 87286) | Deep subsurface microbial communities from Kolumbo volcano to uncover new lineages of life (NeLLi) - 2SBTROV12_ACTIVE470 metaG | ecosystem: Environmental > Aquatic > Marine > Volcanic ...
CTGCGGCTGTCAGCAGGACGCCGACTGCAAGGCCAAGGAGGACGGCAACCCCTGCAACGGCACCCTCCACTGCGCCAAACAACAGCTGCCCTACCAGTGCAAGGTCGACCTGAAGACGGTGGTTATCTGCGATGCGAAGAAAGCCGACGCTTGTCACACGAACACCTGCCAGCCCAAGACCGGCACCTGCGCGCTCGTGGCCGCCAACAAGGACAAGAGTTGCGACGACGGTGACGCGTGTTCGGTCGGCGACGTGTGCGGGGCCAACAAGTCCGGCTGGGGGTGCGTCGCGGGCGCGCCGAAGAAATGCGACGACGGCAACGTGTGCACGGCCGACAGCTGCGACGCCAAGAAAGGCTGCCTGACGAACGCAAAGGTCGGTCACACCGTGCCCTGTTACGGCGGGCCCAAGAACACGGTCGGCAAGGGGACCTGCGTCAGCGGCAAGCGGGCGTGCGACAAGGCCGCCAAGCTCGGCCCGTGCATCGGTCAGGTCACGCCGGTCAAACCCGAGAAATGCGACGGCAAAGACGACGACTGCGACGGCATCACCGACGGCGGATGCAAGGTCGCCGGGGCGACGCTCTGCGTGACGGTGGGCCACGTGAACACCGGCGTTGGCAAGGGCTCGATCGGGGTCGATGGCAACGTCGGTGACGTCGCGATCGGGCAGCAGACGGGCGGCAAAGTTGCGATCGAGCTCGGCTGGTACGGCTGGCTGCGGGCTTGGACGAAGTGATGAAAGCGGCGATGAAAGCGACGGGTTGGCCAGCGATGGCGAGGCGAGAGGGCGAGATGAAACGCTTGAGCATGATGGTGGTGCTGGCTTGCGCCCTCGCGGTGCCGGTGACGGTGACCGCAGTTCCGGGAACCATCGCGATCGGCGGCGCGCTGCACAACAAGGCGGGCGGGCCGGTCACCGACGGCAACTACAAGGCCAACTTCGCGATCTATGCGGCGGCCAGCGGCGGCAAAGCGCTGTGGTCCGAGGCCGCCACCCTCAAGGTGTCCAAGGGCGCATTCAAGCACGCGCTGGGCGTGACCAAACCCGTCTCCGCCGCCCTTGTCGCCGGCGCAAAAATGCTCTGGTTGGGCGTTTCCGTCGCCGGCGAACCCGAGCTTGCCCGCAGCCGATTGCACAGCGTTCCCACCGCGCTCGTCGCCGCCACGGCAGCCAACCTTGCGTGTACCGGCTGCGTGTCGGTCAAGGCGCTCAAGTTCGACGGCGATCTCGACCTCGGGGGGCGCGCCATCAAGGCCGCGAAGATCACCACCAAGGCGCTCGTCTCCGACACCGTGCAAGCCAAGACCGTCGCGGCGAACAGCTTCGTGGGCGATGGCAGCAAACTCACCGGTCTGAAGATCCCGGCGGGCGCATGCGCCAAGAAGGGCCACGTCGTGCGCGGCATTAATAAAGATGGGTCGCTCGTCTGTGTGCCGGCCCTGGACCCGAGCGCTTTGCCCGCCGACGGTCTCAACGAGATCAGCAACGATCTGCTGAGCAACCAGTTCAACGACTCCGCCAAGAGCACCAAGGCCGTACCGATCATCGACAACAGCCCGCTCGGCGTGAAAGACACGATCACCTTTCCCGATGTCGGCCTGGCGCAGAAGCTGACCGTGTCGTTCAGCGTCGAGAACAGCAAAGTCGACAAGGTAAAGGTCAACCTCATCGACCCCGCGGGCAAGACCCACACGCTCTACGCCGGGGCGAACAAGGGCACCAAGCTCAACCTCACGTTCCCACCGGCCAAACAGGTGTCCGGCGATCTCGGCGCGTGGATCGGCAAGAACGCCAAAGGCAAGTGGACCCTGCACGTCATCGACCAGGCCTACCTCAACAACAAGACCGATGGGCGGATCGTGGCGTGGTCGGTCACCACCCAGACGCTGTCGGGGCAGAAGGTCGCCGCCACCAAGGACTTCGAGGTCTGGGGCAACCTGTGGGTCAAGGGCAACGTCGTCGCTACCGGGTCGCTGCGGGCCGGCAAGGACGCGGCCAAGTGCACGGCGGCAAACGCGGGCGCGATCCAGTTCAACGGCAAGAAGTTCCTCGGCTGCAACGGCAAGGCCTGGGCCCCGCTCACCGGCGCTCCGGACGGCAGCAGCCAGGCGGACGCCGCGTCGAGTTGCGCCAAGTTGCACGAGGATTACCCCGGCCTCGCCGACGGTGACTACTGGCTCGATCTCGACGGCGGCAACAAGAGCAACGCCGCCAAGTACCGCTGCGACATGAAAAACGGCGGCTGGACCCGAATCGATGTCGACACGTTCACCAGCAACCACGAGGGCTGGTCGAGCTCGGCGCGCACCACCTGCGGATCGCTCGGTCAGATCCTCGGCGGCTACGGCAAGTTCGGCAACGGCTGTGTCAGCAAGGACTTCAACCTTCTCGCGACCCACACCCAGCTGCGGGTGAAGATGGACTACATCGCGATCGACAGCTGGGACGGCGAAAACGCGCGCGCTCAGATCGACGGCAGCAACTTTTGGAGCAAGAACCTCTCCAACTGCTCGTGGACCCTCAAGACCAACTACTGCGGCAACGGCGGCAGCTGCCACGAAGACCAGGTGCACAAGCTCGACACCACGCGCAATCACACGGGCAGCAAGGTCCGCGTGAGCGCCTGCTCGTCTCTGAACCAGAGCCCGACAGACGAGAGCTTTGGCGTCGATAATGTCGAGGTCTGGATCAAGTAGGCGCGCGTTCTGAGATCACTTCGCGACGTGCCTGGCGTCGCGGCGAATGTGGGTATGCGCGCCTCACGCGCGCGATTTAAAGATTGTGTCGCCCGCCGAAGAATCGCAGGCCCGCATCGGCTGGACTTCCGGCACCTTTTGGTAGATAAGACGCCCGTTCGCGCGCAGGGGACCCGTTTGCGGTCCTGCTTTTTCGACGCGCGGCCCAACCGTCTCGCGAGTCGGACCGTCATGACGCAATCGACGTTCACGAGGTCGGCCCTTCTGCTCCTCTGCCTTTCGATGCTCGCTGCCTGCGATGCCACCGAACGACAGCTTCCGAGCTACCAAAAGGGCTACGAACCTGCTCAGCCCATCAATTACTCGCACCGTCTGCATGCCGGAGAGCTCGGCATCGACTGCAAGTATTGCCACTTTGGCGCCGAAAAGAGTCGCCACGCCGGCATTCCACCGGTGAATGTGTGCATGAATTGCCACAAGACGGTGAAGGTCAACTCGCCCGAGATCAAGAAGATCAAGAAGGCGTATGACAGCGGCGAGTCGATCAAGTGGATCCGCATTCACAAGCTGCCTGACTTCGTCTACTTCGACCACAGCCGGCATGTGAACCGGGGTGTCGACTGCAAGACGTGCCACGGCCCCATCCACGAGATGGATGTCGTGCGGCAGTACAACACGCTGGCCATGGGCTGGTGTGTCAATTGCCACCGCGAGTACACGCGCAACCCGCCGCCGCACATGCAGGGCAAGAATATCAACGCCAAGCTCGACTGCGCGTCCTGCCACTACTAGCGGCAAACGCCGCAACGGCAGCGCCCGAAGACGGCAGCGCGACAGCACGAGACACCGGATAGACGCCCCACACGAGGGCGCCCGGGGGAAAAAGAGCGATGGACGGCAACAACAACCCCAAGAACATCCACCCCGCCGCTCGGAAGTATTTCCAGAGCGTCGAGGAGCTGACCGGTGACACGTCGGCTGCGGCCGTGCGCGACGTCGAGTTTGGCGTGCCCACGGCGGGCGACGAGCTCGGCCGCCGCGACTTCATGAAGCTGGTCGGCACGACGTTCGCCGCCGCGAGTGTCACCACCGGCTGCGCTCGCCGCCCGGTCGAAAAGGTCATCCCGTACGTCAACAAGCCCGAAGAGGTCACGCCCGGTGTCGCCGCCTGGTACGCCACGGTTTGCGGTTCGTGCGACGCCGGCTGCGGTCTGCTGATGAAGGCCCGCGACGGCCGCCCGGTGAAGGTTGAAGGCAACGGTGGCAATCCGATCAACGAAGGCGGCGTGTGCGCGCGCGGCCAGGGCAGTGTCATCGACCTGTACGACGGCGATCGCATCAAGAAATCCGAGGTCGGCGGCAAAGCTGTCGCGTTCGGCGAGTTCCTGAAATCCGCCGCGGTTGCGCTCAAGGCGTACGACGGCAACGGCGCCGGTCTCGCGGTCGTCACCCGCCCGGTCAGCGGTCCCGGCACGCTCGCCGCGATCGACGCGTTCACCGCCAAGTACAAGGGCGCGCGCCACGTGGTCTTCGAGCCGGTCAGCTCGGGCGCGATCACCGCGGCCCACGCGGCCACACACGGCAACAGCGCCATCCCCAACTACGACTTCAGCAAGGCCGACGCGATCGTCGCCTTCGGGGCCGACTTCCTCGGCTCGTGGATCGCGCCCGTTCGATTCGCCGCGCAATGGTCGAAGAACCGCCGCATCGACGCGTCCAAGAAGTCGATGAGCACCCACTGGCAGATCGAAACCCGGCTGTCGTCGACCGGCGCGAGCGCCGACAAGCGCATCAAGATCCTGCCGTCCGAACAGCGCGGCATGATCTTCGCCCTCGCGGCGGCCGTCGCCGGCGACAAGGTCAAGGTCACGGGCAACGCCGGCAAGAACGCCGCGCACGTCACCGCGATCGCCAAGCTCCTGCAGGCCAACAAGGGCAAGTCGCTCGTCGTCTCCGATAGTACGGACGTCGCCGTCCAGGCCGCGGTCAACGCCATCAACGAAGCGCTCGGCAACTACGGCAAAACGCTCGATATCACCAACCCCTTTGGCGGCAGACGTCAGGACGACGCGGCCGTGGCCAAGCTCCTCGCGGACGTCCAGTCGGGCGGCGTGACCGGCCTCATCCTCGCCGACGTCAACCCCGCGTACGCCAGCGCCGACGGCAAGAAGTGGGCCGCCGCCATCGGCAAAGCCAAGGTGTCCATCGCCCTGTCGCAGCGCAAAGATGAGACCGCCAGCGTCGCCAAGATGATCGGCGCGACCACCCACTTCCTCGAGTCGTGGGGCGACGCGGAGCACGTTCCGGGCACGGTGTCGATCCGCCAGCCGCTCGTCCGGCCGATGTTCGACAACAAGCAGTGGGAAGAGACGCTGCTCGGCCTGGCCGGAATCGGCAGCCCGATGCGCGTTCACGTGCAAGAGACCTGGAACAAGGCCGTGTTCCCGCGGGCCAAGTCGCAAGACGGAGGCTTTCTCAAGTTCTGGGACAAGGCCGTTCACGACGGTTCGGCGACCGTGCAGGCCGGTACCTTCGGCGAGGTCGAGGTCGAGACCGCCAACGCCGAGTGGGACGCCTGGAAGAAGCAGTCCGACGCGATCGCGGGCGACAAGGCCAAGCTCGAGACGCTGACCGGCCGCAAGCAGAGGAAAGAGCGGAGCGCGCTCGAAGAGGCCATCGCCAAGGCGACCGCTGCGCTCAAGCCCGAGCCCGCGCGCACCCAAAAACGCGTCGAAAAGAAGATCACCGCGCCAACGGCCGCCTCCTGGAACGCCGATGGCGCCGCGAAAGCCGTCGCTGGTGCCGCCGCCAAGACCGGAGCCGGCAAGTACGAGCTGGTGCTGTACACCAAGAACGGCGTTGGCCCCGACGGCAGCAACAACCCGTTTCTGCACGAGCTTCCCGGTTCGCTTTCGCGCGTCGCGTGGGACAACTACGCATGCATCTCGCCCAAGACCGCCCAGGCGCTCGGCGTTGCCAACGGCGATCACGTCGCGGTCAAGGCCGGCGGCGCGTCGCTGGACCTGCCGGTTGTGCTCAGCCCCGGTCTGCCTGACGGCGCCGTCGCGGTCGCGCTCGGTTACGGACGCACCAAGGTCGGTCGCATCGGCAACGGTGTCGGTCAGGACGCCTGGCCCGCCTCCACGTCCGGCAAGGCCGATGTCAGCAAGGCCGGCGCGTCCGAGAAGCTCGCGTTCCTGCAGCTGCACCCCAGCGCCGAACACCGCGACATCGTCCGCGAAACGACCCTTGCCGCGTGGCAGAAGGACCAGGCCGCCGGCAACATCACGCTGCACAAGGCCCTGCGCCGCGACAACAAGCAAGACAAGCCCTCGGTCGAAGCCACCCCGATCGAAGGCAAGTCCGTTTGGGGCGACCGCCACGACTACAGCAAGGACTACAAGTGGCACATGGTCATCGACCCCAACGCGTGCACCGGCTGTGGCGCGTGCGTGGTGTCGTGTTCGCTCGAGAACAACGTGCCCATGGTCGGCAAGACCGAGGTCGCGACCTACCGCGACATGCACTGGCTGCGCATCGACCGCTACTACGCCGAGAAGGCCGAAAACCAGCCGCCCGAAGGTGGCTACGATTGGGACCCGACGCAGCCCGACCTGCTCGCGATCGCCGACAACCCGGACGTGATCTTCCAGCCGGTGATGTGCCAGCACTGCGAAAACGCGCCGTGCGAAAACGTCTGCCCGGTGCTCGCGACGGTGCACACGTCCGAAGGCCTCAACGCGATGGCCTACAACCGCTGCATCGGCACCCGCTACTGCGCCAACAACTGCCCGTACAAGGTGCGCCGCTTCAACTGGTTCAACTACCCCGAAGACACCGAGATGTACGGCAAGCGCGACGCCGACATGGTTCGCCTCGCCCTCAACCCCGACATCGTCAAGCGCAGCCGCGGTGTGATGGAAAAGTGCTCGATGTGCGTTCAGCGCATCCAGGGCGGCAAGTCCGACGCGATTCGAGCCGGCAAGGAGCGCATCTGGGACGGCCTCGTGCAGTCCGCTTGCTCGCAGTCGTGCCCGACGCAGGCCATCACTTTTGGCAACGTCAACGACAAGAAGTCAGCGGTTCGCAAGAAGTGGGACGACCCGCGTCGTTACCGCCTGGTCGAAGAGATCGGCACGCGCCCGTCCATCGGCTACCTCGTCAAGGTCCGCAACCGGGATGAAGCCGCGCCACCCGCCGCCGCCAAACCCAAAGCACCCGCCGGTCACGGCGAAAAGAAGGAGGGATAGAGAATGTCCGCTCCCCTTTCACGACTTCGTTATCCGCTGATCAAGGGCAACCCCAAGCTCGCCAAGATCACCGATGACATCGTGCATTCGATGGAGGTCAAGCCGCACCCGCTGTGGTGGGCTGGCTTCCTGATCTCGGCAGCTGCGCTCGCGTGGGGCCTCGTCGCGCTCGCCATCCAGTTCTATGTCGGCATCGGCACCTGGGGTCTGAACAAGACCGTCGGCTGGGGCTTTGACATCACCAACTTCGTTTGGTGGGTCGGCATCGGTCACGCAGGCACCGCCATCTCGGCGATTCTCTACCTCTTCCGGCAGCGTTGGCGTACGTCCATCAACCGCTCCGCAGAGGCGATGACGATCCTCGCGGTCATCTGCGCCGCCACCTACCCCTTCATCCACATGGGCCGGCCGTGGTTCGGTTGGTGGTGGGTCGCTCCGATCCCGAACATGCGCGGCCCGCTGTGGGTCAACTTCCGCTCGCCGCTGATGTGGGACGTCTTCGCGATCTCGACCTACTTCAGCATCTCCTGCGTGTTCTGGTACGTCGGCATCATCCCCGACATCGCCACCTTCCGCGACCGCGTCAACAGCCGCGTCAAGAAGACCATCTACGGCATCCTGAGCTTCGGCTGGAGTGGCTCCAACAAGGACTGGGCGCACTACGAAGTCGTCTACATGGTCCTCGCCGGTCTCGCCGCGCCGCTGGTTCTCTCGGTTCACACCATCGTCTCGATGGACTTCGCGACCTCGGTTATCCCCGGTTGGCACACGACGATCTTCCCGCCCTACTTCGTCGCAGGCGCGCTCTTCTCGGGCTTTGCGATGGTGTTGACCCTGCTCTGCATCGCGCGAACGACGCAGAAACTCGAGCACATCATCTCGATCGACCACATCGACAACATGGCCAAGATCGTGCTCACCACCGGCATGTTGGTCGGTCTCGCCTACTCCACCGAGTTCCTGATGGCCTGGTACTCGGGCAGCAACTACGAGGGCTTCGTCTTCGTCAGCACGCGCGCCCAGGGTCCCTACGCATGGGCCTACTGGACGATGTTCACCTGCAACGTCCTGTCGCCGCAGATCTTCTGGTTCCGGGCCGCCCGCCGCAACGTGAAGCTCGTCTTCATCATGAGCATCTTCGTCAACATCGGCATGTGGTTTGAGCGCTTCGTCATCATCGTGACGTCGCTGCACCGCGACTACCTGCCCAGCAGCTGGACCCAGTACGACCCAACCTGGGTCGAATATGCCGAGTTTGTGGGCACGTTAGGGTTCTTCTTTACAGCCTACTTCCTCTTCGTGCGGACGCTGCCCACCGTCTCGATCGCCGAAGTGAAGCTCGTCTCGTCCTACGCCCAGCCGCACGCGCACATCGAGGACGCCCCCGCAGCGGGTAGCGTCGACGGCCTGGTGCCGCAGCCGGCGGCCAAGGAGGATGTCCATGTCTGAGGTATCCCGTTACGACGCGCTCAAGGCCGAGGTCGACGCGCCGGCGAGCGCCGTCAAGGAGTTCTTCGTCGGCATCTTCACCGAGGAAGCGCAGATCCTCTCGGTCACGCAAGCGGCGCGCGAGGGCGGCCTGCCGATCCACGACGCGTTCACGCCGTACCCGGTTCACAATCTCGACGTCGCTCAGGGCATCAAGCGCTCGTGGCTGACGTATGCGGCCTTTGGCTGGGCGTGCTTCGGCCTGTTCCTGGCGTTCTCGCTGCAGGTGCACACCCAGTACGTCGACTTCGAGATGGTGCCGATCTGGAAAGGCTGGCCAATCGTCATCGGCGGCAAGCCGTTCCTGCCCTGGCCCGCGTTCGTGCCCGTCTTCTTCGAGCTGACGGTGCTCTGCTGCGGCCATCTGACGGTGCTCACATTCCTGGTCTACCGGGCGCTCTACCCGGGCAAGAAGCCCAAACTGCTGCTCGACGGCGTGACCGATGACCGGTTCGCGCTGGTGCTCGATCCCGAAGCCGACAGCTGGAACGAAGACGCCGCGCGCGAAATCTTCAACCAGCACGGCGCGTCGGAGATTTACACGGTGGAGGGTCGCCGCTAATGAAGTTGTCCTCGATGATGCCGTGGCGAATGACGTTGCTGCCTCTGCTCGCTGTCGGGTCGCTCACGACCGGCTGCCACGTGCAGGATCAGCCCAACTACCAGATCGCCCCGTGGATCAACCACATGGTGTTCTCGTCAGCCGCCGAATCGCAGGCGGAGAGCGAGTTCCTCCCCGGCGGTCGCACGCTGCAGACCCCGCCCGAAGGCACGATCCCGCGCGGCTTCACGCCGCTGCACTACAAGGGCCACAAGGAAGAGGCGAAGCAGGCCGGCGAAGAGCTGCAAAACCCCTTCATGCCCAAGAAATACCGGGCCAAGCCCAAAGCGGAAGACGTCGCGCGCGGCAAGTGGGGATACACGACCTTCTGCGTGCCGTGTCACGGCGTTGAAGGCAAGGGTGACGGACCGGTGAGCCAACGCGGCATGCCCGGCTTCCCGATCCACGCCGGCGGTCCCACCGAATACAAGGACGGTCACATCTTCCACATCATCAGCTACGGCCGCGGCATGATGGGCAGCTACGCTAGCCAGATCAGCCAAGACGACCGCTGGAAGATCATCCTCTACGTGCGCGAGCTCCAAAAAGCCGCACGTGGTGGCCGGTAAAAGGAGTACTCGAACATGGGTAGCCATCATATCGTCCAAGCTCCGGCCGACACCTCCTTCCAGGCTCCGAAGAGCGCCGTCATGGGCGCGATCGGTGCGCTGGTTGTGGGCAGCGCATTGCTCGCTTACGGGATCATCTCGGCGCCGTGGCGCGGCTGGTCCAACATGCTGCTCGCCAGCCACTACGCCACCGGCGTGGCGCTGGGCGCGGGCGTCATCATGGCGCTGTACTACGTCACCAACGCCGGCTGGTGGCCGGTCATCAAGCGCATCACCGAGGCGATGACGACGTACCTGCCGATCGGCTTGCTGACGTTCCTGGTCATCGGCGTGTTCGGCATGCACGACCTGTACGAGTGGAGCCACCCCAACATCGTCGCCAACGATCACTTACTGCAGCACAAATCGGCGCTGCTCAACCCGACGTCGTTCTACATCATCACGTTCGTCGTCTTCCTCGGCTGGATCGGCTTCACGATGGCGATGCGCGCACAGTCCCTCAAGCAAGACGCCGACGGCAAGGACGACCGCACCACCACCTGCGTCCGCCTCGGTGCCCTCTTCCTGGTCTTCTACGGCCTGAGCGTGACGTTCTCGTCGCTCGAATGGCTGATGAGCCTCGAACCCCACTGGTTTTCGACCATGTTCGGCGTCTACCAGTTCATCGGCATGTTTGTCGCGGCGGCGTCGACCTTGACTCTCTTCGTGCTGGGCATGAAGCGCGCGGGCTACCTCGGCTACGTGTCCAAGGTGCACCTGCACGACCTCGGCAAGATGATGTTCGCGTTTTCGACCTTCTGGGCATACATCTGGGTCAGCCAGTACCTGCTCATCTGGTACAGCAACATCCCCGAAGAGACCGGCTACTTCATCGCTCGTAACCAGGGCGGTTGGATGGTCCTTTTCTTGCTCAACCCGATGCTGAACTGGGCGATTCCTTTCCTGACGCTGCTGCCGGTCAAGAACAAGCAGAACCCCAAGGTGCTGTTCATCGTCGCGTGCACGCTCATCGTCGGTCACTGGCTCGACCTCTACCTGCAGGTCATGCCGGCCACGTCGCACTTCGCGGCCCACCACGCCAACGCCGACGTTCACGGCCCGTTCTTCGGCCTCACAGAGATCGGCGCCATGGCCTCGCTTGGCGGTCTGTTTGTCCTCGTCGTCCTGAAGATGCTCGAGAAGGCGCCGCTGCTGCCGAAAAACGACCCGTACCTGGAAGAGAGCCTCAACTTCGAGTCCGGTCCTGGCCCCCAGGGCTTCCAAGGCTGAGCTCTCTCGAGAGAACAATTCGCCAATAGCCGCCTCGGGATCGCTCCCGGGGCGGTTTCGCTTTTGGCCGGGCACCCGCGTACCCTGCGCGCAACCAACCCAAGCCGATTCGAAGCTCTCGCCATTGATGGCAGGCCCATTTGCTATGACGGACGACGTGACACCGCCGACCCCACCGCTGCAATGGATGCAAGCCCAGGCTCGGGCGCTGCTTGCCGCTGTGCCCGACGGCGTGATCACGATCGACGCCACGGGACGCATTCGGCAGTTCAATCCGGCCGCCGAGGAGTTGTTTGGCTACGAGGAGGCCGAGGTCATCGGGCGCAAGCTCACGTTCCTGATGCCGGAGATCTACCGGGTGGGGCACGAAGAGGGGCTGCGCCGCCGGTTGAAAGGCGAACCTGCCGCCCGCTTGCGACCTTCTGGAACGTTCGAAGGGATGCGGCGTGATGGCAGCCACTTCTTCATCGAGCTGAGCCTTTCGACCTGGCACGCGAACGGCGAGACGTATTTCACGGGCGTTGTGCGCGATGTCAGCGTCCGTCGCGACCTTGAGCGCCACATTCGACGTCTCGCACAGGTCGTGCAATCCAGCAACGACGCGATGATTTGCGTCGACCTCGACGGCAACATCACCGAGTGGAATCCCGGTGCTGAACGTCTTTTTGGCTGGACCGCCAACGAATCGATCGGCCACCCCATCTCGATGCTTGCCAGCGAGGCTCGTCAAGCCGAACAGAGCGACCTGGTGCGCCGCGTGGTGGCCGGCGAACACGTGGGTCGCATTCGCACCCAGCGCAAACACCGCAGCGGCGAGCTGGTCGACGTGGCGATGACGATGTCGTTGCTGGTTGGCGACAACGACAAGCCGTTCGGTGTCGGCGCGGTCATCCGCGACATCCGCGCAGACCTGCGGAAGGAAGAGGACATCCGCCAGGCGCGCGACGCCGCCGAGGCCGCCAACCGCGCCAAGAGCCTCTTTCTCGCCCAGGTCACTCACGAGATCCGCACCCCCCTCAACGGCGTGGTGGGCATGGTCAGCCTGCTGGAACGCACCGCGCTGGACGCCCGCCAGACCGAGCTGGCCGCGACGTTGCGCGCGTCTACCGACCAGATGATGGTGGTGGTCGATGACGTGTTGGACTTCAGCAAGATCGAGGCCGGCAAGCTCGCACTCGTCAACGCGCCGTTTGATCCGATCGCCCTCGTGAACTCGACGGCCGACCTGTTCCAACCCAAGGCGTTCGCTTCCGGTGTCACGCTCAGCACCAAGCTGCTCGCCGACACCGCCAAACAGGTCGTCGGTGACGCCAGCCGCATCCGCCAGGTCGTGACCAACTTCGTCGACAACGCCATCAAGTTCACCCCGCGCGACGGGTCGGTGCAGATCGTGCTCAACGGCGACCCTGTCGATTCGGAACACTGCGCGCTGCAAATCGCGGTTGTTGACACCGGCATCGGGCTGACCGAGCAGCAGTGCGCGCGCATCTTCGACCCCTACGTGCAGGCCGACGACAGCACCTCCCGGCAGTTCGGCGGCACCGGCCTCGGCCTCGCGATCGCGCAACAGCTCGCGTCGATGATGGGCGGCGATGTGTCGGTAACGAGCTCACCGGGCAGGGGCTCAACCTTCGCGCTCAAGGTCACGTTGCCCTGCCGCGTCGATGACAAGGACGAAGAAACCAAGGAGCCGGCGCCGCTCAGTCCTGTCAGCAACGTCCGCGTGCTCGTCGCCGAAGACAACGACATCAACCAGATGGTCGCCCAGCACCTGCTCGAAGCGCTCGGGTGCACGGTCGACGTGGTCAGCGACGGTCAGGCCGCGATCGACGCCGTGCAGGAAAACGAATACACGCTCGTCCTGATGGATTGCCGGATGCCGGGCACCGACGGATACGACGCCACGGCCGCGATTCGCGAGCTCCCCAGGGGAAAACTGCTGCCGATCGTCGCGATGACGGCGAGCGCCACGCCCGGCGAGCACCAACGATGTCTCGCCGCCGGCATGGACGCGTTCATGACCAAGCCGATCACCTTCGATCGGATGCGCAGCCTGCTCGCCATGTGGCTTCCTGCCCGAATTTCACGCTAGCCGC
>Ga0114932_10004518_pt1 | contig 12964 bp, 19 predicted proteins | sample 2SBtaG_2_FD_87286 | JGI IMG/M metagenome (GOLD analysis project Ga0114932, IMG submission 87286) | Deep subsurface microbial communities from Kolumbo volcano to uncover new lineages of life (NeLLi) - 2SBTROV12_ACTIVE470 metaG | ecosystem: Environmental > Aquatic > Marine > Volcanic ...
ACGCCGGTAACAGATACGGCAACGCCAGCCCCCTCAACAACTGAGACGGAACCAATCGCACCCGTTCCTGCGGTGCCTGTGACTTCGACAGGTAGGGGAGATCCCCACGCGCCTTCGCCCCAATCACCACGGCCCCAGCCGGTGATGTTAGCCATGAACTACCCGTTATGCGATACGGATAATCGCGTTAGACGCATCCGCTGTTGGAAACTGAATGGTGAAATCCCCAGAGCTAGAGGTCTTATCTGCACCAAAATCTAAGGAACATACAGATGGATCGCCTGACGCGCTTTCATTAAAAATAAGCGCACCTCTTGCAGTGAGGCTGCTTGAACTAAACGTTAAGTCAGCAAAATCTGTCAAAGCTGTAGTACCCGAGTTGCTTGGATCAACCCGAGTTAACGCCGCACCTTTTGCGGTATAGCCCGTGCCCGATATCTCGGCTGTGCTCGTGTATGCAGTGGTAGCTGCGCCCAGAGAAGCACTGCTTGTATACATTGCCAAGTTGAAGGTGCTACCTCCAGTGTTTTTGAAATTGTGGACGGCTTCTAAAAGTTCTTTTTTAAAAGTGGTACACATTGCAGTCGCGATTGCCATTATAGACTCCTAATTATGTCTGCCATGTCCTTATGGCCTTGACGTTCAAACTCAGCAATCAAAGTGGTTCTATCACTCTTAATTGCCTCTTGTATACAGTGTAGCGCCGTAGCCCTAACCGATTCTTTAAAAGCTTCCGCTTGTTGCGCAATCAGAGGGTGACATTCCCCGCCGACGCTTACAATTTTATCCGCCGCCGCTTTTGCCCAAAACTCTGGTGCGTGCCCTTTGTTTTGCGTTGTTTCAACAACAACACTACCAATCTCTAAACTAGATGCATCAAAAAGACCCACGTTTACCCCCTAGCAATGTCGTATCTGTATTCGTCACTAGAGCCGTAGCCCTCCCCCAAGGCTTTGAGGGAAATAATTGCTTGAGAAAAACGTTGATCATATTGGGCCAACTCTTCTGGATTTTTCAGAAAAGTAGCCGCCTCGACCAAAGTGCCGTAAAGCAAAGCATCGGGCGCATTATCTGACAGCCATGTAGTGCTAGAACCCGACGTAGTCGTCAAAGAAGCCGGTCTATACTTGTAATGCAGTTCAAACGCATAACCAGAAGCCGGGGTAGGAGCAAGCAAAAAAGTGTTGTCATCAAACAAAGCATAATACTTCGTCGGCCCCGTGGTGCTGGCGTTCGGGGTGTATTGGCGAATAAAAGAGGTATGTTTTAATAACGGATAGGTATAAACACTGTTGATAATCAACGCTAGGCTGTACGGTGCCAAAAAATCAGAAGGTGTTGATAAATAAGGAGAATCAGTTGTCGCGTTGCCCGTTACGTTTTTACGAAAAATAGGCAAAGACACATTTTTCAAGATGCGTTCTTCCGCTTCTTGAATAAATGTATCTAAATCCGCTACAAAAGTAGTTTCTGCGGTTTCGCAGTAATCTTGTACAATCGATTTAAGGGTAGCTAAAGTAAAACTCACGTTGTCACCACTGTTACTTCGCCCACCAAAACAGACGCTTTTATCGGCACGAACGGGTTAATTCCTATCACCGGAAGACCTACCGAGACAACCATCGGCTCTACCCTGTCCGGGCGAGGGTTTTTAAGAGCTTGAGGATCATCTACGTGAGGTAACGGTAATAATTGCGGTTGTTTTGGCTCAAATTCGTCATAACCAACTAAACTTCCGTTCCACTCTTTCCGCATACGATTAAGCTTGTAGCGGAAGCCTGAACGATCTGAAATACCGTATGCATTTTTTCCCGATGCAAAACCCATGTTTACGCCCCGTATCTATACGTCGGTGGTGAGATCTTGAAAGACGCCCGATCTCTATCTTCCTCCATAGCGCGTATCATTTCTTCTTCATAGATAGACTTTAACATCCCCATCATTTGCGGATTTTTTTTCATCGACAAATAATAAGCAAGGCCCGCTGCAAGACACGGATAAAATCGGAAAGGCACGTCTATAGTGTCTGTAAAAGCGTCTGCGTCCTCGATCCTTGTCAAACGATTAAATTTTAAAATATCTGTGTTGTTATCTGGAACAGGCCAAATTTTAAGAACCGGAGTTATCTGCCGATCAAGGAAAAATTGGTTAGGCCGTCCTGTTTGAGTTTTTGTTGGTATGTTTAAAAACTCAGAACGGCTTAAACGACTAATCGCAAAATCCGTCCCATCGCGAGTCACAACAGCCGAAAGTATATCGATAGTCGATTGCACGTCAGATAGATCTTGTACGGCGGACACCGTAGTAGTAGCGGCGCTCGTGCCTCCCGTAATGGTCTCTCCACTAGAAAAAGTACCTACAGGAACGGTTGTCGCAACAGAGCTTGAAGTCGGTTTGCTTGTAATGATGGCCGTTGCCGCGCTCGTGCCTCCCGTAATGGTCTCTCCAACAGAGAAACTACCAGAGGCGGACACCGACAAAGTCAACGTGCCAGCGGGGTATTCACTTACCCCCGAGGCCACTGTGATAGAGGTTTGGTCTATAGTCCATTGGTTGAGCCCTCGATTTGCCCAATCGGCAAACAACAAATTCAAGGACCGTTTAGCAGTTTTTAAGTCGTAACCGGTTCTAAGCTCTAAACCGCAACGCTCAAAAGCTTCTTCAATGTACTCCGCTACATCAATTTCAAAATTTTTGCTATTACTCGTTGTCATTGTATAGGTTGTCGAATACACGGTTCACATCAAGCACGTAGTCTAAATCAGACTTTGAGTAATGTATGTGCGCCGAAGGCTTAAAATCTGGAGCGCCTGTACCCGTTTCAAACCATGCGGGATGCGTTACGCGGACCCGATTGTTTGGTAATGCAACGATGTTACCTGTCCACTCCCCCGCGTCTAAAAGTTGCAGCACATGACTTTGTTTATGCTGTGCTGGGTCATCTGCTATTTCGCTGTCTGTGTAGTCTACTGTGAAAAGATACTTTGCTGGATACATTTCTCCAGCAATCTTCGCCACCCAAGGGCAAGGTGTCGCCCGATCTAGGACATAAACAGCATGGTGGTGAGAAGAACAATCCCAAGGTTGTGCGTCATGCACCGCCATAAGTTCTGGCCATTCGTTTAAAGGAATGTCCGCAACAAGCGCAGTAATCGGCATTCTCGCCCACATAGCACCTCCGTGTACGGTGTCCTCTTCTTCTCCTTCTGCTTCTATTCCGGTAAAAATAATTTGAAAACTTAGACATCGGCAAGGCATCGTAGTGACACCTATCGCCATAGCGTGCAAAAACTCTCCGTGGTAACCCTCGTGGTTATGAGTAAATTCCCGGCGGACCCAACACTTAAAATGCGGGATGTTGGATTGTAGGTAGGGCATATTTTACTTATTAGCCGAACCGCCTTTTTTAAAACCACCCGGCATTTGTTTGCCACCGTTTCTCATGCCTTTAGACTTCATAGCGCCGCCCAACCGCATGCCTTTAGACTTCATAGCGCCGCCCAACCGCATGCCTTTGGCCTTCTTAACGGCCCCTCCAGTCTTCATTCCTTTAGACTTTTTAACGGCCCCTCCAGTCTTCATTCCTTTAGACTTCTTGGCTGTTTTTTTCTTAGCCGTTTTATTTTTTGGGGCACCGTTACCCAAATTTACTACAGACATAAACACCTCACAAAAATTTAGTTTTTTTACGTCGGTTTTCCAAAACTGCACCACAACCTCTAGCAATTTCTTGCCGTATTTCGCCGCCTAACGCCATGTTTCTAACCGTAGCGCGTTTGGTATTTTTAACCACGGTTTTACCTTTCTTGCCTTCTTTTTTCTTTTTTCGGGCGGTAGCGGCTCTCTCTGCTTTTGTTAAAGAACGAGCTTTCGCTTCAGGCAAGCATCGATCTGGGTTTTTTTTATCAGGTGAAGTGCCGCACTTACCAACAATATTGCCTTCACTGTCAATACGAACCCAGTTCTGCTTTACCCATTTTTTTAATTCTCCCATCAGCGGCCCTTTCTTTTACCACCTTTGGCTTTCTTGGCATAATTTGGGTCTTTGCAATACTTGCTAGCCGCCAAATTTGCATAAGCAGACGGGTATGTATCAAAGGTACGTTTGGCCCATGCTTTACCTTCCGGGCATATTTTACTGCCTTTGCTTTTTTTTGACGCAGACCCGCCTTTCCGAAAATACGTCAACCCTTTTGGAAGGCTACCCCGCATAATCACCACGCTTTGCAAGACCAGTATCTTGCGGAAAATTTATCTTTTGCGGTGTCGCATTTATGTCGAGCCCGAAAATTCGCCCTTCTACCGGGTTGGTCTTTTTTAATAGACATCTTCGGATCGCCAAAGCGAACCAACTTTATTTCACTACCTTTTTTTGCAAGAACAGCACTTTTCTTGGCTTTACCGGGGGTCCGCTTTGGCTTATTAAAACCTGCAAACGTTTCACCCCGGTATTTGATCCGGCCAGAGGGAAGTCGTTTCGCGTCCTTGGTCGTTGCCATGTCGTGGTCCCTAGCTATTAACTGAAGTCTTTCCTCAGATACAAAATGACAGTGTAGGTGTCGCCACTAGTGTGGCCCACCGTAGTGAAATTAACATCACCCGTCTTGCCTGATCCTGAGTTGTTGGTTAGACCACCAAATTTTGTGTAATCGTGGTCCCCGCTCTGGTTCTCACCTAGCTCGATACAAAACAAATCTGTGGTGGCGTCCCACAAGATTTGTACTTTCATACCAATGCACTGCCACCAGATACGTTCAATCGTGACTCCCGTACAGGTATCACCGTCCGCGCTGGTCTGCAAAGCTGAAACATCAACTTTCGTGACGGCACTTTCACCAGAGCCGTCCGAAATGTTGGTCAGTTTCAAAACCGCAGTTTTTGGGCCGTCCGCTAGCGTTTGTGAAGCTACTGTGTCAGCCATTGTGCAGTCCCCTTACTGATCAGCAAAAGCTGGAGCAGTGGTGCTAGTGACATTTCCCAAAATCTGATAATTAGTAGTGTTCAGACCCATGATGGTGACATCAAAACCAGCAGGTACATTAAATTGAATACTGCTGTTAGAACTGCCATTCGAGAAAACGCTGCTAACTTCGTTGCCATCAGTGTCTAGGAAGGTCACACCGCCGATGTAAAAGTTAGTATTTCCGGGGGTCACGACAAGCGCATCTGTCGCATCCGCCGCACCGCCCGCGTAAACAAACCTAAACATAGAACCAGCAATAGGGGCTGGCAGCGTGTAGGTATTGTCTTGTCCGCCATCTGGGACTAGCAAAATCCTACCACTGTGGGTTGCATTGGTTAGGGTTACGTTTCCGTCAGACAGACTAACAGGGCCGTCACCTAGCGTGGCAACCTCTGTAAACGCACCGGTAGAAGCGTTTTTACTGACGGTTTTGAAGGTGCTTTCAGATCGTACTGCACCTGAAAAAGTTGTATTAGCCATTGTGATCTCCTGTCTTGGCCAGTGTCAGACGCGGGATGCGCCTGTCAGGGATATTTTGAATATACACAAAAAAGAAAGGGGCAACAATGTGCCCCTTCTTTTCGGTAAGTTTTTACAAACTTATGCGCCCGGAGTGCCTATTACAGACCTCCAGTCACTTACACCAAACGAGTAACGTTCGCGCGCTTTAAAGCGCATGTTACCCGTATCAAAGTCCCCTTCCATCGCAGTTTTGATGGGAGTTCTTTGGAACAGTTTGAAACCATTCGGTGCATCCGTTTTGACAAAAAACGCGTCTGTGTCTGTCAGGAAGTGGTTTACAACCGCTCCTTCGGGCAGCATGCCCATAGACTTCATTGCGTTGGTGTCATTGTCGGCAGTGCCGGGACGCAGTGCTGAGTTCAAAACTCGCTCTGCAATAAACTGCAGTTCTTTTGGAATGATCAGTTTCATTCCGCGAACAGCAATTTTCAAGCCCCGTTCATCGGTAAAGCCTGCAATATCAATCAACATCTGCTCAAGTGATGTCTCATTGAGATCAGAGGCAGTGCCCAAAACGTTCGTTTGATTCCCCGAAACAGACGGGTGATCTGCTGCACACAAAGCCGAACCGTCACCGATTGGGTTACTGGTGCTGAACGCATTGTTCAGTACGCTTGCCGCACGGATCTGTTTGGTTTGTGACATAGAACGCGCCAGCGCACGAGTGTACCGTGCAGCCAACTTGTCGTAGAGGTTATCTTCAATTGCTTCCTCTGTGATGCTGAAAGCCAACGCGATTGTCTCGTGAGAATAACGTGCAGTATATGTTTCCTGCGCGGAATCAAACGAGATTGCGCCGCCTTCTGATTTCACAGGGGCAGTACCGAAGCCCGAAAGCATGACTTCTTCTTCAAACGCTCTGTCTGAAGATTCTTCGTCATAAATTTCGGCGTGTTCCTGATCGTAACGATCATATTCCAGCCCGAACAACGCATTTAGGCCGGGCTCTAGCTCTTTCGCTAATTGTGCGCGAGTAATAGCCATTTAAAGACTCCCGTTAAATGCCAGTTGTCGTGGCAGTGGTTTGTGAATCGAAACGCGCATTCGGAGAGTTGTAGTGTGCATTAATTCGCACAATCAACGGAATACCTGCTGCTGCAAAATCACTGTTAGCGTCGTCATCGACGATGCCCATGATTTTAAGCGGCAACGTAGCCGTAGTTGCGATTGTAGACACACCCAACGCTGAGTTTGAGCGTCCGGTATCCGTGCTGCCGGTCCGTGCAGACGTACCAAGGCTTGCGTTAGCGAAGACTGCGGTTAAAGCAGTTGCTCTATCCGTAATCGATGCGTCGGTTGCGACTTGGAAAGTTTGCAAAGGATTATCAGCAACGAGGGCTTTGACAGGAAAATTTGTGTCAACGCTCACGCTGCCTGATCCGGGCCAATAGTTTATAAAAACGGGCTTTTTCGATACAGAATCTACATATTCAACACCTACCAACACCCCTAACGCCGCTGTCGTACCACCATCAGTGGCTCCAGCTTGATCAATTACACCAGCCGCCGTAGGTACTACGATGCTGAATTGAAAAATAGCGTTAGTGTTGTTGCTGGCAATCTCATATTGAGTAAGGCCGGTTGAATTAGCAGAAGCTCCTACCAATCCGATAGGTCGAAGCCCGTAAGCGGTTTCTTGATTTGCCATGTTTTGCTCCTAAAAGCTTACTTACGAGGACCACCAAAAGTTACACGGGATTGACGTTCTGGTTTGTCAATCACCATAGTTGAGTGTGCATTCTCGCGAAGAACATCCGTTTCAATAGCTTCAATTTGATCTGCGTTCTTTCTTTCAAAATACTCAGTTCGTTCTGCAACTGTTTCCAACGGGATTCTTGCCAGAAGCAACCCGCCAACACCAAACACGCCTTCATACTTCCCTGATTCCACTGTAGGTGCCTCAAAATCCGGGTATTCATCGCGTCGAACAAGCTCGTAACCCTCTCGCATGCGCGAGGAGATATTGGTCCTGTCTTCAAAGCCACGTACTTCTGCACGTATCCAACGATGTTTAAACCCTTCTGGCGCAGGGGGCGAGTCTAGTTTAGACGGTGGACTCCACGGTTTTCTTTTTACCTGTGTAGCCCGGGATGATTTAGCGCGGGAAGTTCTCTTGATTGCATCAATTTCATCTTGTTGATTATCAGTCACTGTCCTTCCTTCACGTATTTCGCGTACTCTTCGAGTGGCACTCCCAGTCTTTTGGCAATCGTCACTTGGCTCGGGGAGAGACGAACCTTTTTGCCGCGTCCTGACGAAGACCTGCCACGAGAAACTCCCGCTACAGACTGTCCAGAACGATTATTTTTAGACACTTCCTCCGATCCATCAGGAAATTTGTGCGGGAAAGCATCTTTCATTCGTGAATCTAGCGCATCATAGTATTCATTACTAGAGGGATCAAACCCTTCCTCTTGCACTAATTTCTTGTGTAAACCAAAAGCTGCAAAGGTCATTGCATCGTCTGTACCAAACCATTCGTTTTGCGAAGCCCAATCCTCTGCTTTCGGATCCGGAGCCGCTTGGGTTGGGGCGGGTACATATTGCTGTTCTGCTTGCTGTTGCGCATAAACTTGTTGCTGCGCTGCTTGCGCTTCTCGTTGCGCCTTGGCTTGTGCGTGTTTGTCGGCAGCAACGGTTAATTGAGCAATCTTTTCTTGCGCGGACATTTGACGATTTACATCGCCTGTCTCAATCGCAGTTTTTAAATCTTCTTTCGCCCTTTCTTGTTCGGAAACAACGCGGCTACCGTACTCATTGAGGTAGTTTTGATCAAGATTTTGGAGACGCTGCTTTACGTCGGTGTTTTCTGCTTGAATTGACTGAGCATAGCGAAGGGCCTCTTCTCTTTCTCGTTCCGCTTCTTTTGCACGCTTTGTTAGCTGATTGATCCGTTTTTGAACACTTTGGCTGTATTTTTCGTGTTCATCTTCTGACGCAACCTGCGTTTCTTCGATTTCCGCATTTACTTCTTGTGCGGGTTCTTCAATCTCTACTTCTTGCGCTTCTTCGTCAAAGTCCAAGTCTACTTGGCCATCATCCGCTTCGTGTGCAGCCTTCGCCTCACTCATTCGCATGTCCCTCAGTTATGGTGTAAATCGTCAGGATCAAGAATTGTGGCTAAAATCTCATCATCGTTGAGAATTCTAACCTCGCTGCCAAATCTAGCAGCGTCTTCATCGTTCAAACGAAACCTAGAGCCCGCATAACGGGCAAAAATTACCCATTGTTTTTCTTGGCACCACGCCCCGTTTGGGAACCTTTTATCGTCGTATGCATCAGGACCCAGACGAAGCACCAATCCAACGTTCGTTTGGATGGCATCTTCTTCTAACGTCTTGGTGTTTAAAATAATCCCACCTTTGCTTTGCGTTCTACCCTTAAAAGGCAAAAGCAAAACCCGCCAGCCCGTTGGCTGGGGTAATCTATCTATGATTGCGGTGTCTATGAGAGTGGGATCAAGTACGCGCTCCTCTTTGGGAACGTATGCCTTGGAAATATCCAAAGGCTGGCTTACCTCAGTCATCAAATGATTCCTGTCTATCTAGCATTTCAGAGAGTTCTACAAGCATGTAATCGCAAGCGCGAAGCTCGCCCATACACTCTCTGTAATGTTCCATGTCTTTAATCCCACCTTCCGACATTAAACTCGTTATTTGGGATTTGCGATCAAGCAGTGTTTTTCTAACAAACTGCACAATATCGATACCGTCCAATCAAGTATCCTTAATGTCTGACGATATCCGATATTCTCGCTTTTTAGTCTCTAGAAATCAAACCGGCTATGCGCTTGTAAAACGAGATCCTCGTTCTGCAGCACCCATTCCCCGTTTTTTACCGGTGGTTACCTTTGCAAACATAGTGTCTGGGGTCGGCGTGTCAATGGTCTGGGCATAAGGAATACTGCCTTGACCCTTGATTTCTGCCTTCCCTACGGGCTTGGGTGGTTGTTTGATAGGTCCACCTGAAAATTTAACTCTGCTCACAATTACCTCCTTACTGGCGCTTCAAAATTTCTCTTTGCATCCCCGCGTCAATACGCGCGGCGGTCTGTGCTTCTTGGCTTTGCAGCCGTTGCTGGAACTGTGACTCTCGTTGTTCCAATTTTTCTCTTGCTAGCTGTAGCTCTTGTTGTTCCATCGCCATGTCGTTTTGTTCTTGTTGCGATTTAAGCTGTAGCTCTTGCTCTTTCAACTGCACTAACGGGTCTGGTCCTTGCGGAGGCTGACCGGATTGCTGAACCTGCTGACCTAGCTGAACAACCTGTTGCATGGCCGTCGCAACGTTCTGGGCCACCAAAGATTGATATTGTTCGTTGCTCTCGGAATCCACCAAAGACACGTTCGGGTTCTGTTGCAGGAACATTTGTTCCGCTTGTTCTTCCGCCAATAGCTGCACGTGATTCAAGATATGTTTTTGAATCGCGGCTACAACCTGCGGCAAAGAAGCCGCAATACCCCCGGTTACAAAGATTAAATGCGCCTGTATATGCGCCATGTGATTTTGACCACGGAAAGCCTGTAACGCGACGTTATTCAAAGCGTCCATGTTTTCTTGTGCCGGGTCTTTCGGCGCGATATCCACCGGGGTGTCCGCACGCAAAATCATGTCTGAATTTTTCACGCCCAAGGCGTCATAAACTCTGCGATAAACCTCTGGAATGTTATGTATTTCAGGGGCTTGCATAGCCATCTGTAGCTCAGTTTGGGCTAGAGCAATACGCTGGCTTTGAGAAAAAATGTTGGGGTCAGAAACCGGTACAACATCTACTTTTTCGTCAAAATCGTTGGCTTTTACGGCGGCTTCTGCGCCGGGCACCTCATAGGGGTACACCGGAGGAAGACTTTCGGCCATAACACGAGCCAAAATCTTAAACTCGATCTTCATCGCGTAATGCAACCGTTTATGCACGGCACTCATAACACGAGCGCCCTGCTCGATCATTGCAATCGTAGTGCCCACGGCAGCATTCGGGTTCGCATCCCCAACTTTCATGTCCGTGATAGTCGCAAACCGTTGCCCAGCATCTACGACAAAACCTAATAGTTGGAAAAGCGTGCCATCCGGACCTTTAAACGGCAGGGGCATCAAACTGTCCCTGATTTGTCCTCCGGGGGCGTCTACATCCCTAAATTCTCCGGGTTGCAACGGCGAGTCGTCGTCCCTGATCCGCAGGCCGCGTGCCTTGAAGCCTGCCGGAAGGTTAGAAAGCGTGCCTGCATCAATCAATTGTCGCAATGCGGCGGTCGCGGTGCGCGATAAACCACCAATCGTATGGATCAATCCCAACCCATAGAAACCAAAACCGGGTAAAAACTTATAATGAACAAAATATTGAATCTTGTTGGTAAGCGGGTCGTCTTCTCCGTAATTACGTCGGATAGACAAAACTTTGCTGTTTTCTTCGCTAATTGTGACGATATAAGGGACTTTAATGCCCGTTTCTTCGCCTTCTTCATCTTTGTTTTCATAGCCGGGAAGGTCTAAATCAGCGTGAAATTCCAACAAAGTGCAGTCGTAATCAATATTTGACTGACTTATGCCGTCTATGTAATCGGTTTCTTGCGAAATACTATCTGAGTTAGGTTGAGAGGGCAAAACAGCGATATCTCGATAAAAACCAGATATTTGCTGTTTGCGAAGGTCGTTCATCGATATGCGCACAACATGAGTAATGCACGGACAGGTCTGTAAATCAGATGTTTCGTAAGGCACCACCAAATGCTCGGCTGGTACAAATTTACTAACAGGGCGACCTAGCGTGTCATCAAAGTACACTTTTTTGAAAGTACTGCCCGCTAAAGGCAGGTTGAATAACATTTGATCAAATTCGGGGGTGTATTCTTCCATCACGTTAGTGATGTAGTAATTCATAAAGTTTTTGACGCGACTGGCTTGTTCTGCTTTGGCCGTGGTCTGTGAGCCAAGCACCGCTGTCCGAACAGGGCCATCGGCTGGCAACAATTCATTAAACGCTTGGGCTTGAAACTGTACCGCCGCCTCTGCCAGTAAGGGGTGGGTTACCCCTGTAGCGCCTCTAAAAGGCTCTGTACGCTCTTCGTAGTTGAAACCAAGCAGTTCTAAGCCATCCGAATAAGCTTCCTCCCAGTCGTGTCTGGAGGCCCTGTTAGCACTGTATTGATCCATCAAGTCGTTGGCTACGTCTGCCAACTCTGAATCGTCCATAAACTCGGCTAAGTTATCGAAGAAATCATCCTCTCGATCTTTGTTGCGCAACGGATCGAAGTCGAAGGTGACGCCGCCATCTTCGTCTTGAGTGATTTCAACGCCTTCAATACTCATCGCCGCGTTGGTATCAAGCCCGTTGGGTAGGGCTTCTATCTCTACCGCCAAGACTTCTTCGTCGGGCAGGTTTGTGCCTTCTCTGTCCATTAAGGAAACAGGAGGTCTATCGCCATTTGCCATAATATCTTCCTATACGCCGACGTAAGTGTTGAGGACCTTATCGCAAAGGAGGCAATCCTTGCCTCCTCCGGTCTGCGTTGATTTCTCTAACCTGTTCTACGGTGTACCCATATCTATTAGCTACCGCCTCTTCGCCTTGTCTTCCCAGATAGTTATTGAGGCGATCTAGGTCGGCTGCTTGTTGCGACCTGTAGTAATCTTCTGCGGGGCCATATTGAGATTCCCATTGGCGTAGCTCTTCTTGGAGTTGAGAACGAGATCCGCTGCGAGGTCCACCTGTTACTACGGGCGGCGGCACTGGATAATACCGCGTGTTTGAAGGAACCGGTGAAGATCCTCCGTCTACAGGCGTAACCGTTCCCGGATTATCCGGATCATCCGGGCTAGGGGCTTGATAATCCTCTACAGGACCATACAACCGCTCGTAGTTAGCCACCGCATCGGCAAACTCTAGACGACCAAAGCTGCCCGTCGAGTAATCGCCGGATTGCGGGGGTGGCGGGGCTTGACCGCCTCTTCTAGGAGGCGGTGAAAAACGTAAGCTCAAGAACGGCATTGCACCCGCTGCGGGGGTTGGCCGGTAAATGGGCATTTGATACTCGCCCTCCACCGCATCGGCAAACGGATCTCCGGTACGTTGAATCTTTAAACCTTGTGTCGGTGAATAACCACCGGTCTGACGGCTAATGTAATCTGCAATATCGAAATTAACGCCTTCCGTAAGACTTGGGTCCGGAGGAAGAACCACCGGAGTTTCTGGAATCTCAGGCGGCGTGAAAATAGGGTCTGTCGAAACAGGCGGTGCCGGTGTTGGCTCCGGAGGAGTGTATACCGGGGGTGGTAAAGACTCTACCGGGGGATCCGGTATTTCCGGCAAAGGATCCAAAATCACCTCGTCCGGGGGCTTGACCGGGTCTACCGGCGGGGGCGTAGGAAAAGGAGGTAACGGCGCGTCCGCTGGTGGTGTTGGTGAGGGCAACGGAACCGGCGGCGCTGGCGGCGGCACGGGCGGGGCCGGTACTGGGGCCGGTGGTACGGGTGGTGGAACCGGTG
>Ga0114932_10004520_pt1 | contig 12958 bp, 11 predicted proteins | sample 2SBtaG_2_FD_87286 | JGI IMG/M metagenome (GOLD analysis project Ga0114932, IMG submission 87286) | Deep subsurface microbial communities from Kolumbo volcano to uncover new lineages of life (NeLLi) - 2SBTROV12_ACTIVE470 metaG | ecosystem: Environmental > Aquatic > Marine > Volcanic ...
GACTTCGGGGAGGGAGGGCTCGCGCTCGCGCATGGTCGAGAGAATCTCGACGCGCTTGATGGAGTCGACGCCGAGGTCGGCCTCGAGGTTCATCTCCATGCCGAGCATGTCTGCGGGGTAGCCAGTCTTTTCAGCGACGACGTCCAGCATCAGCTGGGTGAGGTCGATGGAGGGGCCAGCTTGGTCTCGCCCAGCTTCTGGAGTCGGCGAGACGAAGCTGGTCGCTCCTTGTTGGGCAGGCAAGCTTGCGGCCATCGCATCGACGATGTCGCCGAGGGTGCGCAGACCGCCCATCTGGCCGGGGTCGACCTCGGGAAGCTGCGGCGCCTTCTCGCGGACCGCCGACAGAATCTCGACGCGCTTGATGGAGTCGACGCCGAGGTCGGCTTCGAGGTCCATCTCGAGGGTCAGCATGTCTTCGGGGTAGCCGGTCTTCTCGGCGACCACGGCCAGCATGATGACGCTGAGGTCCGGCGCTGAACCCGATGCCGCGACGGCGACGGGCGCCGACCTTACCGGCGCGGGAGCGCTAGGGATGAGGTCGGTCGCGTTCATGACCGGCAGCGTGCTCAAGCTGGTCACCGCGGCCGGAACCACAGGGGGTGCTGTGGAGATCGGAGCGGGTGCGGCGAACATGGGCTGCGGGGTCGGCGCTGCGTAGGTCGGCTGTGGTGCCGGTGCTGCGTAGGTTGGCTGCGGAGCCGGTGCTGCGAAGCTCGGCTGCGGAGCGGCAAAGCCGGCTGCTTGCTGACCGGTCACCATCTGGGACAGGCCAAAGAAGCTCGCTTCGACACTCTTGAGGAAGCTCTGGTGGCTGTCGGCCATGGCGCGCTGGTAGGCACCGTGCGCCTCGGCAGTCTGTCGCTGAGCCTCTTGGTAGGCCGCAATCCAGGCGTCGCTTGGTGCGGCTGCTGGGGGTGCGTAGGCCGCGGGGGCCGGTGCGGCAGCCGTCGGGGCGACGCTCGGGTTGTTCACGTACACGGGCTTCTCGACGATCTTCTCGACGATCTTCTCCACGACGACCTCCTTGACCACGACCTCGGCCTTGCGAGGGGGATTGGGCTTGGGCAGGTCCACCGCGCCAGCTTCTGGCGGGTAGGGCTTGCCGTAGTTGCTGCCGTTGAGCTTCAGGATGAGCTTGGGCTTGGTGATGTCGCGCGGGTCGCTGGCCGGCTCAAAGGCCGTCCACAGCGTGCTCAGGTTCATCTCGATGCCGGCGGCTGCCAGACGAGCGATGCCGGCAAACAAGCCGTCACGGCCGAGCTTGCCCTTGCGGTCGAGCTCGACGGCGGTGAAGTCGCGGCCCTTGAGAATGCGGCCAACGAGCTTGGTCAGCACACTGTTCGGGCCGACCTCGATGAAGGTCCGGATGCCCGAGGCGTACATGGCCTCGATCTGCTCGACGAAGCGAACCGGGTTGGCAATTTGGTTGCCGAGCAGGCTGCGCGCCGCCTTGGCAGTCTTGGGGTAGGGCTTGGCCTCGGTGTTGCTGTACACCTCGAGTCCGGCCTTGTTGAACTTGATGTCACCCAGGAACTTGCCAAAGGGCTTGGTCGACGCGCTGACGACCTTGCTGTGGAAGGCGGTGGCGACGTTCAGGCGCTTGGCAGTGATGCCTTCGGCGGCGAGCTTGCTCTCGACGTCGGCAATGGAGTCGGTCGGGCCGCTGATGACCACCTGCTTGGGGCTGTTGTGGTTGGCGACGACGACGTCGGTGCCCCACTTGGCGAGCAGGGGCTTGAGGGTCTCGATGGTGGCGACCACGGCCGTCATGGAGCCGGGGTTGCTGGCGGCTTCGGCCATCAGCTCGCCGCGCTTGCGGCTGACCTTGAACAGGTCGGTCTCGGAGAGCACGCCGGCAGCGTACAGAGCGGTGACTTCGCCGTAGCTATGTCCCGCGACGGCCTTGGCCTCGATGCCCAAGTCGCGCACGATGTTGAGCAGAGCCAAGCTGGCGACACCGATGGCAGGCTGGGCCCACTCGGTGGCGGTCAACTTGGTGAGCTGTGCCTTCTCGTCAGCGGCGGTGTAGGCCGGAACGGGGAAGACGACGCGGTGCAGTTCGTCAGCACCCCAGATGTCGGTGCTGGCGGCCTGATCCCAGGCGTTGAGTGCTGTGTCCCATGTGGTGGCGACTCCAGCTCCCATGCGCAGGTACTGGCTGCCTTGACCGGGGAAGAGGAAGGCGGTCTCGCCATCGTTCTTGCCGGTGCCGAAGTGCATGCCGTTCGGGCTGCTGAATGCGTCTCCCTTAGAGACGAGGTCTGCAGCCTTGCCGAGCTTTGCAGCCAGATCGGCATCGCTGTCAGCCACGATGGCCAAGCGTGCGGCCGCCTTGGCATCGAAGGATTCCTGGGTCGTGCGGGCCAAGAACAGCAGCATGCCGGCTTGGTCGGCGACGCCTGCAAGCTCGCGTGCCTGGGCAGCAACGGCCGCTGGCGTGGCTCCGCTGAGAAGGACGATCTCGGCACCTGCGATGCGGCTGCGCCATGCATGCGGGTTGGACCCCGTGTACTCCTCGAGGGCGAGGTGGAAGTTCGAGCCACCGAAGCCGAAGCTGGACACGCCAGCGCGACGTGGATGTGTGTCGGACCGGACCCACGGGGTGGCCACTGCGTTCAGGAAGAACGGGCTGGTGTCGATGTCGATCTTGGGGTTGGGCTTGTTGACCTTGATGGTCGGCGGAAGCACCTTGTGGTGCAGGGCCATGACGGCCTTGAACAGACCGGCGGCACCAGCGGCGGCCTTGGCGTGACCCATCTGGGACTTCACCGAGCCGAGGGCGCAGTACTGGCGGTCCTTGCGGCCACCTGACTCGAAGGACTGACGCAGGCCTTCGTACTCGGCGGCGTCTCCGGCCTTGGTACCGGTTCCGTGGGCTTCAATCAGCTCGACGGTCGAGATGTGGTAGCCGGCGTTTTCGTACGCGCGGCGGACCGAGCGCGCCTGGCCTTCGGGGACCGGGGCGTACACGCTCTTGGCGCGGCCATCGGAGCTCGTTCCCACGCCCGAGAGCACGCAGTAGACGCGGTCACCATCGCGCTCGGCGTCGTCGAGACGCTTGAGGGCGACCATGCCGATGCCCTCGGCGAGCATGGTGCCGTCCGCCTTGTCGCTGAACGGGGCGCAGTCGCCGCTCGGGGACAGTGCCGGCGTCTTGCTAAAGCACATGTACATGAAGATGTCGTTCATCAGATCGGCGCCGCCGACGATGACCATGTCCGACTGCCGCAGGTACAGCTCGCTGGCACCCATGTGCAGGGCGCTGAACGTACTGGCGCAGGCCGCGTCGGTGACGCAGTTGGTGCCGTGCAGGTCGAGACGGTTTGCGATGCGGCCGGCAACGACGTTGCCCAACACGCCCGGGAAGGTGCTTTCTTGCCACTCGACGTAGTGGTCGGCAATGCGCTTGCAGGCCTCTTGCACCTCTTCTTCGGGCAGGCCCATGTCGCGCAGAGACTTCTGCCAGACCGGCTTCTGCAGGCGGCTGACCATGCTCCCGAGCAGCTCTTGCGCAGAAGTGACGCCCAAGATGACACTGACTCGCTCGCGGTCCATGTCCTGGAACTGGCCGTCAGTGGCGTCCTCGAGCACCCGCTTGGCGACCACGAGGGCCAGAAGCTGGTTGGTGTCGGTGGCCGGAACGATGTTCGGGGGAACACCCCAAGCCATCGGGTCGAAGTCGACGTCTGGAATGAAGGCACCGCGGTTGGCGTAGGTCTGGTCCCGCGCCTTGGGGTCTTCGTTGTAGTAGTCCTCGGTCAGCCAGTGCGTCTTGGGCACGTCGGTGATGAGGTCTTTGCCGTGAAGGATGTCGCTCCAGAATCCGGTCTTGTCGAGAGAACCGGGAAACAGGGCGCTGACACCAACAACGGCGAGCGGGACGATTGGACTATCGGACATGAGAAGGCCTCCGGCCTGAGCTAGGCGAGGGGTCGGGGAGCATAGGTAAAGGCAGTGCTAGGCACGGCCAACCCATAGGTACGGAGCTGCTGGGCGCGTGCGATGACCGCGGCACCCTCCAGCATATTTCTTGCAATTTGAACGGCTTCGCGGGACTCGGGTGCTTCGAGGAAGCTGCCGCGGACCCAGTCGTTGAAGGCACCCATCGCGGGGCCACACCAGATCTGGTAGTCCATGCGACGTGCCGGGTCGCCGGCGATGGCCCACTTGCTGGACAGGCCCAGGTACCAGCGGAACACCAGCGCCATCTTGTGCTTGGGGTCGGCGTGGGCACGGGCGAGCTCTTTGGGGTCTCGCTCGGTGAAGAAGCTCTCGCACCCTGCCCAGACCTCGGCGGTCGGGCGGCCGAGAATCTTGTCGAGGGCTGCTTTGTCGTCGGTGGACATGGTCTCAAGGCTGTCGTTGGCCCGGTAGAGCTCGTACAGCTTGAGTGCGCGCACGCCAAACATGGTGCCGCGCTTGAGCACCTGCACCTTGACGCCCAGCTCAAACATGTCGGCAGCCGGGGCCATGATGACGTCGGCTAGGCCGGCCTTGGCCAGCAGCACCTTGCCCTGTGGGTCCAGGCCGCTCTCGATGGCGCCCTGGTTGACCGAGCCGGTCAACACATAGGCAGCGCCGAGGTTGAATGCGGCGGCGACGGCACTGGGGGTGCCGATGCCACCGGCGGCTCCGATGCGGATGGGGCGGTTGTAGCCGTACGTGGCGACGGACTCGTCGCGCAGGCGAAGGATGATCGGGAACAGAGCCGTCAGCGACTGGTTGTCGGTGTGTCCGCCGCTGTCGGCTTCGACGGTGTAGTCCTCGGCGACCGGCACGCGCAGCGCCAGGGTGGCTTCAGCCTGCGTCAGAAGGCCATCGGCGACCAGTCCGTCCAGCATCTCTTTGGGAGCGGGCGCCATGAAGCGAGCGGCGACCTCGGGGCGGCTGATCTTGGCGAACACGAAGTTCTTGCGGTTGATCGAACCGTCGGCGCCTTGGCTCAGCCCAGTGGCCGCGTAGCGCACAATGCTGCGCGTCAGCGCCATGTAGGCGGCGGCCGAGACGCGACGCACGCCCTCGCGGATGTACAGGTCGGCCACGGCGGCTTCGATCGCAGGCTCGTTCGGGGAGTGGATGAGGTTGCAGCCCCAGGTGTAGCGATCGCCAAGCTCACTCTTGAGCTCGGCCACCGCCGCAGCGACGCGCTTGGGAGGAAGTCCTGCAGCGCCGAAGAAGCCCATCATGCCGCCCTTGGCCATGGCGATGACCAGACGGGTGGTGGCGATGCCATTGGCCATGGCGCCAGAGACATAGGGGAAGCGCACGCCGTGCACTTCATTGAAGCTGCGGTCGCCAAGCCATTCGGGGTACAGCGCGGGCAGTGTCGCCATCAGCGCGTACGTGGGCTTGCCGTTGATGTGCTCCTCGCGAATGACCTTGCCGGCAAAGGCGACGCCGATGCGGCCGTTGGGGCCTTCTTGAACCAGGTGGATGGGCTGGCGAATGTTCTCGATTGCGGCAGTGAGATCGGACTGTTCAAACGCCGGAAAGGCGGTCCCGGTTTCCCACACACCGATTGGTTGCAACGACATTCAAGGCTCTCCAGAGCAGACAAAGATGGATGCCTTGGTCAGATAGGACGGTGGCGCATGCGCTGTGTCACCGCTTCGTCATCACCCAATGACAAAGATTTTTGCCCCGAAGAGGATCATTCTGATCCTGGCGGCGTGTCGAACGGATGAGCGGCCATGATGCCCAGGACAGGCCTGTTATGCGGTACTGCGCATTCTTGACTGAATCTCCATTCATTGCTCATTGGCAGGTGTCAGCGGACTCGCTACATTGGGAATCTCTTGTGGAGCAATGAAGAATGGTGTCCGCGTTTGTGATGTGGGTGGCGCTGGCAGGATCGCCGGCTCAGGCGGCCGAGCCGACGTTTGAAGTGCTGCCTGATGGCACCATCGAAGCGCGCATGCACTTTGACGCCACCGTCGATGAGTTGCGTGCCGTCATCAGCAATCCCAAGGTTCGCCAAGACCTGTCCAGTGACGTCTACAGCGTGGACGTCAAGCCCGAGGGACGCTGCTCCAAGCTGCAGATCAGCACCCGCGGCATGTTCCGCCCGCTCGCGGTGCTGTCGGTCTTTTGTCCCACGGACAGCGGCTTCAAAGAGTCGCTCGTCTCAAGCTCCGACTTCACCCACTACGAGCAGGAATGGAGCTTCACGCCGCGCGCAAACGGCACCGATGTGGTGTTCCGGACGCACAGTGTGCCCAACCTGCCAGTGCCCACAGCCGTGCTCAACAACAGCACGCAGAGCTCGGTCAGCGACATGTTTGGCAAGCTCGTCGTCCGGCTCGTCACGCCGTAGTCAGATTCCGCCCAGGAACATCACCATGGGCTCGACTTCGACGATCTCGCCGGAAACCTCGGCTCCCTCCACGAACTCGATGGTGCCCGTGGCGTCGCCGACGACCTTGTTGCCCTCGCAATCTGAGTCAGCGACATCGGCGATCACTGTCGGCGCGGCGGCCGTGGGAACGGCGTCGACGGCTTGAAGCACTTCACCCGCGGCCTCGGTAGCCACAGTGATGGTGACGTCGGCGGTGTCGGTGAGCGTCGGCACGGCGCCATCTGCGAGAGCCGCGGGTGCGATGAGCAGTGCGGCTGCGGCTGCGGCGGCCATGGAGGCCCGCTGGAAGATCACGTGGCCTTGGCTATTTGCAGCGTAGCGAACGCACACCTGCTCCCCCGCATCGCGACGGCGCAGGGCATTGCAGGCTGCCTGCCGCGTGCGGATGTTGTGCACGGTTTTTTGGCATAGCGCGCAGAAGCGGTTGCCGTCCTCGCCCCGTTTCATGGCGTTCCAGCGCTCGGTGCACGGGGTCAGGACCGGAATGCGCATCAGGGACTCCAGTCGTCGGGCACGGGGTCGAGCGCGTACTCGACCACCTCTGGCACGTCGGGAAGGGTGGGGACGGGGTTGAGCGGTACGGGCTTGGCCGGTGGAACGGGCATGGGCACCCCGCCGGTCATCTGAATCGGCTGCGGGACCCGCATCGGGCCGCCTCCCACGATCTGGAAGGTCTCGACGGTCACGGTCTCGACACAGTCGGCGTCTTCGACGTCTTCGATGGTTTGCACTCCAGCCGAGTGGCTCGCGTTCGTCGCTGGCAGCTCTCCCAGAGTGGGGGTGTCACCATCAGCGAGGGCTGGAGAAGCGGCGGCAAGCGCGATGGCGGCCATGGCAGCCTTGGCCCGCGAGCCGAACAAGACGGTGCCCTCGGCATCGCGCACGAAACGGATGCAGATGTTCTCGCCGCCTAGGTGTCTTTGACGGAGCTCCTCGGCGGCGACCGGACCGCAAGCGGACAAGTCGTGCACATGCATGCGGCACTCGGTGCAGAAACGCTTGCGCTCGTCGCCTTCAAAGCTGTCCCAGGCTGCGATGAGTGGGCACTCAAAGGCCAGCTTGCGAATGCGCATCAGGTGCCCCCGTCGGTCGGAGTCGGAGTCGGAGTAGGGGGGGGCGGGGGAGGCGGCTGTGGGGGGCGCATCGGCCTGCCCATGAGTGGGCGTGGCTTGACCGGCGGGACCGGGTCGACGGTGCCTGGTTGGACCGTCAGCCCGCCTTGCTGACCGGTCACGCAGTCGGTGTCGTCCACGTCGACGAGCACGTCGCCAATCTGAGCCTCGACGACCGGTCCTTCACTCAGTTCGGGAATCAGGCCATCTGCGAGGGCGGGTGCAGCCAGGGTCAATCCGCCCACGGCCAGGGCGGCCATGGTGGCTTGGGCAAAGCGAACGCTGCCGTCGCCATTGCGCTCGAAGCGGACGCAGACCTCATCGCCGGCTGCATGACTGGCCATCAAGCTGCGAGCCTTCTGCAGACCTAGCGCGCTGAGGTTGTAGACCTTGCAGACGCACAGAGCACAGCGGCGCTCCTGCTCGTCTCCGTCCATGCCTTCCCAGTTCTCGTTGCAGGCAAAAGCGAGTGCGACGCGCATCAGATGCCTCCGTCATACATGAGGTAGTCGTCGGGGTAGGGCTCGACGACGACGGGTTCGACGGGCAATCCCTCGACTGTCAGGACCGGCGTGGCGGTGGTCGGCGTGGTGCTGCCGCAGTCGGTATCGCTGACATCAGCGAGTGGGTTGGGTGTGGTGTTGGCCGCCGCGTCGGCCATGACCGGAGCAACGACTGCGGTCGGCGTGAGGGTGGGAACAGCGCCATCGGCCATCGCCACCTGCGCAGTCAGCAGTCCGGCCGCTGCTGCCGCTGCTGCCGTGCTGCGCATGAACAGTACATTCCCATCGCGGTCACCGATGAAGCTGACGCAGACGTCTTCGCCGGCGCGCTTGCGGTCCACCACAGCCTGGGCTTCAGGCTCTGTCATGTTCGACAGGTTGTAGACCTTCTTGGTGCACAGGTGGCAGAACCGCGACGTGCCACAGCGATCGCTGGCGTTCCAGCTGACGGGACAGGGCGACTTGATCTCGACATTCACGGGGACCTCCGCTCATTTACACGACCCCAACGCCGCAATGGGGTTCGCGCTTACACATCCGATCCAGAAATTTGTGCCTCGTCAGTCGTTGGTCGCCGGCGTCGCCGTCGCTGCTCTGCACCTTCACTTGGACTCTCCTGAGGACGGGGAGATCGGAGGGGCCACTGTGATCGGAGCGGAAGTCGCCCCCGCCGCGGGAGTCGGCGCCGGCGTGGGCGCTGGCGCGATGTAGATGTCCCCGCGCGTGAAAGTGAGGAGCTCGACGGGTGCAGCGGTTGTGGGAATGGCGCCGCAGTCCTCATCCACCACGTCGAGCACGGGCCCGGGCTCGGCGGTGGCCGTGGTGACCTCGGGTGTGGTGGCTAGGTCGGTCAGTGTGGGAATGGTGCCATCTGCCAGTGCCGGACTGGCCAAGGTCAGGGCCGCGGCGGCTGCGGCCGTCTTGGCGAACTGAACCGTGCCTTGGGAGTCATGGGCGACCTGCACGCAGACGCGGGTGTTGGCGCTGCGCTCCAAAAAGGCACGGGCGGCATCGGGGGTCATGTTCGAGACGTTGGTGACATGCTTGCTGCACTGACCGCAGAAGCGACGGGTGTCGTCGCCGTCCATGCTGTCCCAGTCCATGGGGCACGAGAACGAGAAGTGAATGCGCATTGGAATTGCCTCGTGTGAGTGGACCGGGTGGGTGTCTTGAGGTTCCGATCCGATCGGTCAACGGTTCGTGAGGACCGCTCAGCCGTCGGTGGAGGGCGTCGCCGTGGTGCTGGCGGGGGCGACCGGCGCAGGGGGCGGGGTGTAGATCATCTTTCCCATCTTTTGGTAGGTGGGCTTGGGCGGCGTTGTGGTCGGAGGAATGACGTGTCCGCTGGCATCGATCATGGCAGGCGCGTCGGTGGGGGGCAGGGTTCCGCAGTCCTCGTCGACCACGTCCTCGAGCGCCTCACCAGTCTGTGCTTCGGCGTCGACGGTGGTGTCGGCAAGGGGAGTCAGCGTTGGAATCGTGCCGTCGGCCAGGGCCGAGAACGAGAATTCGATGGGCATTGGGGACCTCCGTACGCTGGGGGAACGGAGGAAGCAGGCCGGGTCTTACACCCGTGCGCTCAGAAGAATCCGAGCTGCAGCCGAGCTTCTTCGCTCATGTGCTCGGGGCCCCACGGCGGCTCCCACACCAGATCAACCCAGGCACTGCTCACGCCTTCGACGTTTGCGGCGGCGGTCTCGACCTCGCCCGGCAAGGTGCCTGCCACCGGACATGCCGGACTGGTCAGGGTCATCTGGATGGCGACGCGGCCGTTTTCGTCGACCTCGACGTCGTAGATCAGGCCCAGATCGTAGATATTGACCGGAATCTCGGGGTCGAAGATCTGGCGGATGGCGTGAACGACCATGGCTTGTACGTTGACCGGTGCATCACCCGTGCCCGAGGTCTCGGGGGTGGGGGGAGTCTCGGTCTCGGTCTCGATTTCTTCAGGAGACATCATCGCAGCATCCGAATGACGACGCGCAGGGCGTCTGCGAGGCGGTCAAGGTCCTCGCGGGTGTTGTAGACAGCCAGAGAGGCCCTGGCGGTTGCGGGGACTCCAAAGCGCTTCATGGCAGGCTCGGCGCAGTGGTGGCCGGTTCGAATGGCGACCCCTTCCATGTCCAGCAGGGTGCCAATATCTTGGGAGTGGGCTCCGTCGACGACGAAGGACAGCACGCCGACCTTGTGCTCGGCGGTGCCGATGATGCGCAGGCCGTCGATGTTCTGCAGCAGCGCGGTTCCGTATTGCAGCAGGTCGTCTTCGTAGCGGGCGATGTTCTGGCGACCGATGGCGTCGACCCAATCGAGTGCAGCCGCGAGTCCGATGGCGCCAGCAATGTGGGGAGTGCCCGCCTCGAAGCGCGCGGGGGGCTCGGCGAACGTGGTGCCCTCGAACGAGACGCGGTCGATCATGTCGCCACCGCCCTGGAAGGGAGGCATCGCCGAGAGCAGGTCGAGCTTTCCGTACAGCACGCCAATTCCAGTCGGCCCGTAGACCTTGTGGCCCGAGAAACTGTAGAAGTCGACGTCCAGGCTGGCCACATCGACAGGCAGGTGCGGAATGGCTTGGGCGCCGTCGATGAGCACCTTGGCGCCGTGGGCATGCGCCATCTCGATGACCCGTTCGATGGGGTTGATCGATCCCAGGGCGTTGCTGGCATGGACCAGCGCCACCAATGCGGTCTTGTCGGTGATCAGCCGCTTGAGCGCAGCCAGGTCCAGGGACCCGTCGTCGAGTACCGGGGCCACTCTGAGCGTGGCGCCGGTCTGTTTGCACACGATCTGCCACGGCACGATGTTGCTGTGGTGTTCGATCTCGCTGACGATGACCTCGGAGTCGGGTCCCAGGAAGGTCCGTCCCCAAGACGCCGCCACGAGGTTGATGCCGCCGGTGGTGCCCGATGTGAACACGATCTCGCGCTCGTCGTTCGCACCGACAAACCGCTGAACCGAGCGCCGTGCGTCGTCGTAGGCGACGGTCGCGCGCTCGGCCAAGGTGTGAACAGCCCGGTGCACGTTGCTGTTGTCGTTGCGGTAGTAGCCGCTGATGGCGTCGATGACCGCCAGGGGCTTCTGAGTCGTCGCCGCGTTGTCCAGATAGACCAGCGGCTTGCCCCCACGAACCGTCTGATGAAGGATGGGGAACTGGGCCCGCACGGTGTCGGCGTCGAATGTGTGTGTCGCGCTGCTCATGCCATCCACCCCGAAATCGCCGCGGCCAAGACGTCGCGCACCGGCCCCTCGGGCACGGTCTGCACAACTTCGTCTGCGAAGGCAGCCGTCAGAAGCTGCCGGGCGTCGGCCTCGGGCAGGCCTCGGCTGCGCAGGAAGAACAGGGCGTCTTGATCCAGGGCACCGATGGTCGAGCCGTGGGCACAGGTCACTTCTTCGGCGTGAATCTCGAGCTGCGGTCGACTGTGGGCGGCAGCGCCATCAGACAGCACCAAGTTGTTGTTGGTCTGTGTGGCATCGCTGTCGTCGGCGCCGTGCTGGACCAGCACCATGCCGTTGAAGATTCCGCTGCTGTCCTCGTCGAGCACACCCTTGTACAGCTGCGTGCTGCGACCATGGGCCACGGCGTGTTCGACATGGGTCAGCTGGTCGAGCTGCTGACTGCCGCGACCGAGGTAGACGCCGTAGAGCGAGCACTCGGCGCCGGACTCGCGCAGGCTGGTTCGCACTTCTGTGCGGCCCAGGGCCCCGCCGGTGGCGACTGCATGCGACGTGAAGCGGCTGTCCCTTTGCTGGCGCACGTCGATGGTCGAGACATGCAGTGCGGATTCGCTCTCTTGCTGCAGCTTGACGTGGTGCACATGTGCATTGGGGCCGGTGAAGACCTCGGTGACCACGTTGTTCAACGCGCTGACATTGGCGCCGATGTAGCGCTCAACCACCGTGACCGCTGCGCCCTGTTCGGCGATGATCAGGTGGCGCAGGTGGGTGGCGCGCCCAGCATGCGCGTCGGTGGTGGCGACCACCACGGTGATGGGCTGCTGCAGCACGACGTCCTTGGCCACGTGGACGAACAGGCCGTCGCGAAAAAACGCCAGGTTCAACGCCACGAAACCGCGGTGATTCGCCGCTGCGATGTGGCCCAGATGCTGCTGAACCCACTGCGGATGCTGGCTCACAGCATCGCGCATGGACAGCACGGTCACGCCCTGGGGCAGACCGTCTAGGCGGGAGCGCTCTGGCTGCAGAATGCCGTCGAGCAACAGAGCGCCATGGCCCTCGTCTGCCGGCACCAACTCAGTCAGCTCGGGCAGCTCGGCTCCGGGTTCGCCTGCCGCGTCGAGCTTCCAGTCGACGCCGGTGACCGGACGCAGCCCGGTGTGTTTCCAGTCCTCGACGCGTCGGTTGGGGAAGCCCGTGCGCTCGAACGCGCTCATGGCGTCGGACCGCAGACCCCACAGCCAGCTCGGATCGCTGGTCGGCGGCTGGAAACCGTCACGGTAGTGGTGAGCGTCGGCCATCAGGTACTGGCCGCCAGCTGTTCGTCGACGATCTTGTAGCCGTGTGCCTCGATTTCCTTGGCGAGGGACGCGTCCCCTTCGAGCACGATCTGGCCGTCCCTCAAGATGGCCGTACGGTCGGGCACGATGTGGTCCAACAAGCGCTGGTAGTGGGTGATAACGATGAACGCCCGGTCGTCGTTGCGCATTGCATTGACGCCCGTCGACACGGTCTTGAGCGCGTCGACATCGAGCCCGCTGTCGGTCTCGTCGAGCACGCAGCAGGTGGGCTCGAGCATGAGCATCTGGAAGATCTCGTTGCGCTTCTTTTCGCCGCCGCTGAAGCCCTCGTTCAGCGAGCGCTTGAGCAGCTCGTCGGTCATGCCGACGACAGCCATCTTCTGGCGAGCGGTCTTGAGGAAGTCGAACGCGTCCATCTCGTCTTGGCCGCGCGCAGCCCGTACGGCGTTGACCGCACTCTTGAGGAAGCCGGCGGTGCTGACTCCGGGGATCTCGACTGGGTACTGAAAC
>Ga0114932_10004521_pt1 | contig 12955 bp, 13 predicted proteins | sample 2SBtaG_2_FD_87286 | JGI IMG/M metagenome (GOLD analysis project Ga0114932, IMG submission 87286) | Deep subsurface microbial communities from Kolumbo volcano to uncover new lineages of life (NeLLi) - 2SBTROV12_ACTIVE470 metaG | ecosystem: Environmental > Aquatic > Marine > Volcanic ...
TGGAGGCGGAGGAGGAGGAGGAGGCGCCTGCTGCACAATGATCACCGGCTCGGGCTCTTCTTCGATGTCCACCGGGTCGTGCACCACAATGCGAGTGGGCTCTGGAGGCGGCTCGGGGGGTTCCAAGAAGCGTTCAATGCTCAACATGACGCGGCCATCGGAGGCGCCGACTCCCCCCGTCAGACCGCGGCCTGCAGAGGCGGAGAGGATGTGATTGCCCTTGCGAACCTGAACGCCCAGCACCGGCTCGACGGCCAGGACAGGCCCATCGAGAGCAGGATGCGCCGCGAGCGCCGCGACGCCGAATACGTTGAAAGTGCGACTTGGGGCCCACCAGCGCAGCGCTGGGTCCAGGTGAATCTCTCGTCCAACTCGAAAGTCTTCGGGGCCTTGGCCCTTGTTGCGCAGCACAGCCCCAAGCCGGGTCGAGACCTCGATGGACTCCCCAGCGAACTGTGTGATGCCGTACAGCCCCCAGCGCGCGTCTGAGTCACCGAGCCAGGCCTCACGCGTGCCGATTGGAATGCCGACTTCGGTGCGCACGCCGAGCTTCCACTTGCTGCGCGTCGGACCCAGTCGCCGAAAGTAGGTACCGCCGATGAAAGGGTCGCCCATGCCCACGCCATCGGCGGAGTAGTCATCAGCCGACGAGCCAAGAGTCAGCGCCAGCGGAATCTGCGCGTCCAGGGACAGGCCTTGCGCTGCGGTCACTGAGATGTTGCCCCAAGCCGTCATGCGCGAGGCGACCACGGCACCCACCTCGACCCCCTCTTCGACCAGGACCAACGGATTGCTCGTATAGGCCCCGTGCAGGCTCCAATCCACGGTGGCGACCCGGCGCTGTTCGAGTCCCGGAATGACCGAGAAGGAGCCCACGCCCGGAGCGGGGCGCAACAGCTCCACGTCGGCGCTATACCCGCCAGCAGATGCCGCGAGGCTAAAGATGAGGAGGGGAAGACCGGTCATCGCTGCCGATCTACCCGTGCACAGGGCGAACCGCGCGCCTCGATTTGTCACGTTCCCGCTACGAGGTGGCTCCGTCCTCGGCCTCGGCCTTCTTCAGCGCGCCGAGCAGGGCCTCGCGGTGGGCCTCTTTCTGGTCCTCGGCGCCGTCTTTGAGCTCTTTGAGCCACTCGAGGCGGTGATTGTTGTTCACCACGGTGCGAAAGAAGAAGAGCAGCCCGATGAACCAGCGCACCACAGGTAGCTGCTCGAAGCCGGGCAGCCCAAACACGATGACGCAGGTGCCGATCAGCACGTTCATCAGCTGAAGCGACCAGAACACCATCGCGTGAGACTTGAGGCCCGCAACGCGCATGACCAACTGGTTCGCGGTCATAGCGAACACGACGGCTAGCAGAATGGTGGTGCTTAGGTCCAAGTCAGCTCCGGTCCGACGGCGATGTTGTCGATAAGCCGCGTGCTTCCGTAATAGCCCGCCACCAACGCCCGTGCCGGACCGCGAACGTTGTCGATGGACCGCAGCGACTCGGCGTCGACCAGCTCGAGGTAGTCCAGCCGGTCGCAATCGACAGCGCTGTTCCCGAGCTCGATGAGGGCTGCAGCATTCAGTTCTCCGGCCTTGGCTGCCTTGGACATCGCAAACAGCGCGCGGTGCAGAGAAAGTGCTCGATGCCGTTGTTCGGCGGTCAGGCGCACATTGCGAGAGGACAGCGCCAGGCCATCATCGTCACGCACCAGCGGCCCGGGCACGATGCGGACCGGCAGCGCCAAGTCACGCACCATGCGGCGAATGACCATCAGCTGCTGGAAGTCCTTCTCGCCGAAGCAGGCCAAGTCGGCGCGGGTGACCCCCATCAGGCGAGCGACGACGGTGGTGACCCCCTCGAAGTGGTCGGGCCGGCTGGCACCACACAGGGTGTCTGTCAGACCATTCACGCTGACGTGGGTCGAGAACCCATCTGGGTACAGGTCGGGGGGCATGAACAGTGCGTCGACACCGTGGGCCTTGCACTTGGCGGTGTCGCCCTCGGGGTCGCGGGGGTAGACCGCGAGGTCCTCGCCTGGAGCAAACTGAAGCGGGTTGACGTAGATCGACACGACCAGCTTGTCGCAGTGCGGCCGCAGGGCATCCATCAGCGAGGTGTGGCCCGCGTGCAGAAAGCCCATGGTCGGCACAAAGCCAATCACCAAGCGCTCGGCGTGCCAGGCTTTGGCCTGGTCCGTCATCGCGCCATGGGTCCCGATGAGCTTCAGTAGAGCTTCCGCAGCTTGCGTGGGCTCTTGCGATTGAAGCTGTGCGCGGCGTCGGGGAACTGCCCCTCGCGCACCTCGGAGCCGAACTCCTTGAATGCGTCGATCATCACCGACTCGAGCTGTGCATAGCGCTTGACGAACTTGGGCTTGAAGCCCGAGTCGAAGCCGAGGATGTCGTTGCAGACAAGCACCTGGCCGTCACAGTGCGGTCCAGCGCCGATGCCGATGGTCGGGATGTGCAGCCGGTTGGTGATCTCGGCGGCGACGTCTTGCGGGACGCCCTCGAGTACCACACAGAAGGCGCCGGCTTCGGCGACAGCGAGGGCATCGCGGACGACTTGCTCGGCACCATCATCGCTGCGACCCTGAACCCGGAACCCGCCCATGGCGTGCACCGACTGCGGGGTCAGGCCGACGTGGCCGACGACGGGAATGCCAGCCTGAACAATCTTGGTGATTGCCGGAGCCGAGCGTTCGCCGCCTTCGAGCTTGACCGAGTGGGCCAGGCCTTCCTGCATCATGCGGCCGGCGGACGCCAGCGCCTGCTCGGGGCTGATTTGGTAGGACATGAACGGCATATCCGCGACCAAGTGGGCGTTGGTCAGCCCGCGCTGCACGCAGCGGACGTGGTAGCACATGTGGTCGAGGGTGACGGGCAGCGTGTCCTGCTGTCCCTGAATCACCATGCCCAGACTGTCTCCGACCAACACCATGTCGGCACCGCCGGCGTCGACCAAGCGGGCCATGGTGTAGTCGTAGGCGGTGACCATCACGATTTTGTCGCCCTCGGCCTTCTTCTTCTGAAGGTCAAGAACGCTGATTCGGCGTGTCATGTCTGCTCCTTGTACAGGCCGTCTTTGAGGGGGTCTGCAGAGCAAACAGTCACAAAGAAATGGTCCCGTCAGGGGTGTTTTAGTAAAACCCCGATCCGAACAAGTTCGGCTGTGCCTCCCGCTCCAAATTGGATGAAGGGGCTTTAGGGGCTGGCTCTCCTGTCAGAGCTGCGTGGATCATATCCAGAACGAGTTGCTGGTGATGGACGTTTCCGGCGTAATCAATATTCGCATTGTCAATACGCAGGATCGGACTGGCTTCCCAGTCATCCAACAAAAGGTCATAGCGCTTGGACAGGTCGCGAATGTATTCGCGGCTGATTTTCTCTTCGCCGGGGGCACAGCGCTTGTGAATGCGCTCCATCACCGTGTCGATAGGCGCTTCGAGGTAGACAAGCAGATCGGGCTTGGGCGTGCTCTCGCCGAGCGCGGCCGCGAAGCTGTCGTACAGCTCGAGCTCGGTCTCGTCCAAGGTCTTCTCGGCAAAGAGCCGGTCCTTGGCGAACAGGTAGTCGCTGACAACGCCGCTCTCGAACAGCTCTTGCTGGCGAATCGCCTGCTGCTGCTTCCACCGAGTGACCAAGTAGAACATCTGAACCGGGAAGCTGTACCGCCCCGGATCTCGGTAAAACAGCTCGAGAAAGGGATTGGTCTCGGCCGGTTCGAGAACGGTCTTCATGCCCCATTCACGGCTGAGCAGGCGGCAGAGCGTACTCTTGCCAACGCCAATCAGTCCCTCGACCACGATGAAGTGCTGCACCCGGTCCCCCGAACGGGAAATTTGGACGCGGGGGAGCACGGTGTCAAGGGCGGCGTCACGGGCCCCGTTGCAAGGGCTGGGAAGTCGAGACATTCACCAAGGGCCGATGGGGGATCGTCTGGTACATCAGCGCGCATGGCCCCCGAAGCCAGCTGACTTCGGAGGCCGCTCGCTGCCTAGGCCGTTGCACCGCCTTGGTAGGCCGACCCACCCCGGGACTTGCCCAAGAACGTCACCGCCTTGGTCTTGACCTCGGTTTTGTAGTGAGTCTTGCCGTCCTTGTCGTACGAGCGCGTGCGCAGCATGCCCTCGACCTGGACGAGGCTGCCCTTGTCCAGGTAGCGCATGCAGTTGTCGGCAGTCTTTCCAAACACCGTGATGCGGTGCCAGTCCGTGCCGTCGACCCAGCTGTCGCCCTCCTTCTTTGCATAGGTCGTGGCCACGCTGAATGTCGCCATGCCGTCTCCGCTAGGGAGTTGCCGATGCTCGGGTGCTGCACCCAAATTGCCAATCAAAAATACTCGGTTCATACCGCCCATGAATCACCTCCTGTGATGGGTGCTGACCTCATGAGCAAGCGGTGTGCCGAGTGATAAACGTGGTTGGTCCGTGAGCTGACGGCTGTCATCTGACAGGTGTCACGGGCTCGATGGTCTCAAGATGCGCCTGGAGGGGAGCATACGGGGTGTCAGCTCCGGCTGCCCTAGTGCACCGCTTGCCACTCCGACACAATGGCGTCGAACCGGCTGTCATTCTTGCTGCCCGCGTATTCCAGCATGTCGATCTTCTTTTTGGCGTGGACCACGCGCGGGTCGGCACCGTGCTTCAGCAGAATCTCGAACCCCTCGGGGTCGCCTCGCCAGATCGCCTTGCGCAGCAGCTCTGGCGCATCGTGGTTGGGGTCCGCGCCCGCTTCGAGCAGGACCTCCATGGTCTGGTGCATGTTCGGAAACGGCGGGCGGATGTCGACCACAATCTCGAGCAGGTGGTCGTCCCCTCGACTCGGCGTGGTCGCGATGGCTTTGTTCTGCTGGACGAGCGCTTTGAGTTCTTGCACTTGGCCCTGCTGGGCCATCGTGTACGCAGCGTCGCGCTGCTCGTCGGTGACCCCGCCCGAACAGCCAAACACGAGCGCCACCAAGCTGACCGCTAGGATGGCTTTTCCTTTGGCGCCCACTCACCATCGGCGCGCGCCCAGCTGCGTTTCTCGCTGATCACGTAACAAATATCGCCGTCACGCACGTCATCGGTCGGCAAGTCGTCCGGAGTCTCAACCGGAGTGAGCCAGCGCTTGCTGGACTCAATCATCGTTGGACGGTCCTCATCTGACACTGCTTGCTCCCGTGATGTGACGGTTTAGCACAACCTAAATCACGCCGCCAAGTGCAGCCGGGGCGGGCATCGGATCAAGCCGCGGCTAGCGGAACCAAATGGCAGCTGAACCCGTGGCACCTGTTCCCGAATTTGTCATGTTGTCACGGTGATCGTAGGTCCATGAGCCGTTGCTGAGGTCGCATTCGCTGGTGACCGTTCCGCTCGAGGTGCCACGGTGAGAACCACTGTGAACCGAGTGGATCATCGCGCCGCTGTTGTAGGTCTGAGTGCAGTTGGTGGTGTCACCCGCGCCGTACCCAGTCGGGTACGAGTCCGTCCAGCTGACCCCCAAGCCATGGGCTTTGGTGTAGCGAGTCCACGAGCCGGACTCGCCCACAATTGCCGTCAGAGACGTTGCTGTACATGAGCTCTGCCCCCATGTCGGGGACTGGGCGGCGTGGTTGTCAAAGGTGACAATGCTGGGGTCGGGGATGACCATCTTGTAGCCGTACTCGTAGGCCCCCATGCCCCCGTCGACGACGGTCGCGCCGGAGCGGTTGAGCGACAGGCCCATCTCGGTCGAGCCCTGGGCGAGTGCAATCGCATTGATGGCCCCGCTGCCGACCCCCCGGTCAGTGGGCGTAAACGTGCCACCGCCACACTTGAGTGTAGGCATGTTGGTGGGGGTGCTGTTGTTGCCCGACATGTACGAGAAACCGGCCAGGGTCCAGCCGCCGCCGTCGGTGTTCATGTCGCAGTAGGTCTGCAGCGCGTCCTCACCGCCGATGCCGTCCGGGTCAATCCAGAACACACCGCTCGCCGCGGTGCTGTCGTCAGCCAAGATGTCTTTGCAGTCGACCCCCGGTTTGGTCGGGTCGCCCAGGCTCGGCGTGCGTCCCAGCTCGATCCATCCCTCGGGACCGCAGCCCTCGAACACATTGCCATTCAGGCGCAGCATTCCCAACGCGCTGCTGTTGCAGGCTGTGGTGGAGTCGTCATCGAGCCGGATCGTGGTGTGCGTGTGGTTGCCGCGAGCGATCTCGGTGAGTCCACCGCCAAAGGTCAGGCGGTTCGGGTCGATCGAGTCGGAGACCAGCTCGGTGGCGCTGTGTGTGTGCTGACCAAGCGCCACGCTGTCGACGGTCGTGCCTGTGGGCAACTGACCCAGTGGAACTCCGCCACCGGTGATGTCGTCGCCGTCGTGGGTGTGAGCGGGCAGCGACCCCGTGACAGTCAGCGCTGAGTCGGCTGTGGTGGCGTTGGTGGCCGTCGTCGCCGTGTCTGAGTGGTCGGCGTGCGTGGCATGGACCGCATAGGGCACAGCCAGCAGCTGAATGCGTGTCGAGAGCTCGGCACCACCGTCCACGGTGATGCCCATCCAGACCCCGTCTGTGTCCAGATCGTCGCTTTCGATGCTGTCCATGACCACGGAGTAGTACCCAGCGTCGAAATCCTCGGCGGTGTAGGTGCCCGTCCAGAATGCCGTGCCTCCGCTAGGGGTGTCGTACAGGTTGACGACCAGGTCGTGGGCACCGTCGAGCGGCGTGCCAGACGTGCCGAACAACCGTCCTTGGTGCGACAGACTGGTCGGAATGGCCAGCGCGGTGGATGAGAGGGCCAAGGCCAGGGTCATGAGTACGAAGCGCATGCGAATCTCCAGGAGACTCGTACCCTAGCTGGGTCCGTCCCCAACGGCGAGGATGGGTAGATCTAGCCCGGAGCAGGCCCGTACTTCCTCTCCACCCGCGCCGCTGGCTCAGCCTGTCGAGGCAGCCTCTTCGGAGCCCGTCTCGATGGCCGAGAGCACTTCAGATAGTCGCTGGACGTCGATGGGCTTGGCCATAAAGTCATCTGCTCCGGCATCGCGAAGAGACGGCCGGTCGATCGAGACCACATCGGCACTCAGGATGATGATCGGGCAGCTAGGTCGCACGAGCCCCTCGGTGCGCAGGTGCCGCGTGGCTTCCTCTCCATCGACCATGGGCATTCGCAGGTCCATGAACACCACGTCGAAGTCGACCTTGCCACACATGTCGAAGGCCGCGAGCGCGCTGCCAGCCACCGTCACCGTGCAGCCCAAGCGACTGATCAAGCCGCGGGCCACGAGCAGATTCACGTCGTTGTCGTCCACCACCAGCACGGACAGGCTCAGCTCCGGGCGGGCGCGCGTTTGGCGGGCCGGCGGTGCTGCGGATGGCACGCATATGGCCACGAGCTGGGAGCGCAGACCCGCCATGGTCACCGGTCGAGACAGGAACTGGTCGAGCCCCTTGTCCCGCAGCTCCGAGGGCGAGACTCCATAGGGCATCGACAGACCAACTAGCCGGCTGCCTTTGTGGATGCGCGCGCGGGCCGCCTCAACAACCTTCAAGGCCGCGGGCCCAGGCGGCAACTCGATGTAGTAGCAGGCCATTTCATCGACACCCGGAAGCTCGGAGCCCGGCTCGAGGAGCGCCCTGCCCACCCCCAATCGGGACAGATGGGTGCACAGCTCCAAGCCCACGCGTTGCGTGCGCGGCAGCACAAACACCGGCATCTTCGGCTGAAGCGTCCGGGTCGGATTCGCCTTGGCCCGGCCGAGCACGATGTGGAAGAAGAAGACCGATCCCTCACCATCGACGCTGCGCACGCCGATCTGGCCCCCCATCAGCTCGACGAGTCGACGCGTGATGCTGAGCCCCAGACCGGTGCCGCCAAACTGTCGGCTGGTTCCAGCATCCACCTGCACAAAGGGCTGGAACAGCTTCTTGGACTGCTCCTCGGAGATGCCAATGCCCGAGTCCTCGACCTCGAAGCGGACCACCGTCGTGTTCTCTGTCTCCCCCGGCTCGCTCCACGCCCGGATCGCCACATGCCCCTGGGCGGTGAACTTCAGCGCATTGCCCACCAAGTTGGTGATGACCTGCCTGAGCCTGGACGAGTCTCCAAGGGCGGCAGTGGGCAAGCTCGCGTCTGGGCAAAAGGTGAACTCGAGTCCGCGGTCATGCGCCGTCAGCGCCATCAATGTGAGCGCTTGTTCCACTTCATCGATCAGCTCAAAGCGCCGGTTCTCAAGCTCCAGCTTGCCAGCCTCGACCTTCGAGAAATCGAGAATGTCATTGATGAGGTGCAGCAATGAGTGGGCGCTGTCCTTGACCGTGACTGCCGCCTGACGGGTCTCGACATCCAGATCGCGGTCCAGTAGCAAGTGACTCATGCCCAAGATGCCATTGAGCGGAGTACGGATTTCATGGCTCATCGCAGCCAGGAAGGAGGACTTTGCCTGGTTCGCCCTCCAGGCCTCCTCGGTGCTCTCCTCAAGCTCCGCTCCCTTCCGCTGCAACGCAAAATTCGCTACCTGAAGCTCGGAAGTCCGCTCTGCAACGCGTTCAGCAAGCCCCGCATTCGTGGCGACCAGCTCGGCTGCACCGGCCTTGACCCTCTCGGCCAACTCGTGGGCCAGCCGTCGACTGCGGGTCAGGCGCGCCAGGTAGAAGGCCAAGAAACCCGCCAAGAGCATCGCGTACAACAGCCCGGCAATCAGCACCTGCGTCGAGCGACCCGTGACCAGCTGGGCCTCGATTTGCGGACCGGAATGCGCCTCGATGGTCCAGGTACGCCCGGCCACGGAGATGTTCCGGTGAGCCGACGCCATGCTTCTCTCGGCTGCGGCCCCATAGTCTGCCAACGACGCCACAATCGGCTCGGCAGTCCCCGTCGTGTCCGTCACCGATACCGGCGCCACACTGCCCGCTTCCGAGAGCACGGGGGCGAGCATGTCGCCAATGCGGAACACCCCCAACGCGTAGCCCTCGAGCTCCCCGCCCGACGGTGAGAAGATGGGGCGGAAGATCAGCATTCCCGCTTGGCTGGCCTCTTCCTGGACCAACGTAATGCGTGCTGTCGCCACGGGGACGCCAGTGCGCTGCGCCTGCTCAAGCGCCTGACGCCGCCGTTCGTTGGAGCCCAGGTCAAAGCCAAGGGCGGCCTCGTTTCCAGCCAGCGGCTCGACAAAGAAGACAGGGAAGTACTCACTTGTGGGCTGTCGACGGACGACGTTGCCCTGCCCATCGCGCTCGGTGAAGGCAAAGCCCGCCTGGTGAGTACGACCCTCGGCTTCAAACCGCTCGCGGTCGGAATCCGGCACGAGTGGAATCCACTCCAGCGCCTGCACATCCGCTGTGTTCCAACCGCTTGACTCGACGAACTGGTGAAACTGTTGACGGGTGAAGGTGCCGGTCGCCGCCTTGAGGGCCGCGAGCCCATCCAACACGCGAATATTGCGCTCAATGGCTGCTTCAGTCTGGGTGACGTACGAATCGAGACGGCGGTCCACCTCGGTCTGCAGGAGCACTTGGTCGTGCCGGGCCAACGACTTGTACGCGACGATCGAGATCGCAGCATTGCCCCACAGCGCCGCCAGAAGCGGGACGAGAACAGGCCAGTCTGAGGGGCGGGAATCCATCCCCCACCCCATCGGCTCAATGTCGAGTTCACTGTACCGAGGAGTTGGGTGGAGGATCCCATGCCGTCCACTTGGCCACTGTTGATGCTGCTCTGGACGGCCCCCGCCGTCGCCCATGCTCCGGACTGCGATTCGGCGGAAGAAGAAACAGAGCCGGCCCCAAAGCCTCAGCGCACGGGCCTCATCGACCTGAACGGGACCTACGACACGCGGGGCTTCGGGGTGTACACGGTGGTCCTGTTGGCCAACTTGCCGGCCCGGGTGCAGTACTTCTCGATGACCAACTACGCCGCGGCGAGCGGGGCCGAGCGCTACTCAGACCTCGAAGGCTTCTATAGCGAGCAAAACCTGCGGGTGGCCCCTGCACAAAAGGTGCCCATCGCCGCCACAGCCCAGTGGGTGGTGCGCAGCGGGCCCGCAAATGACACCCTGCGCTTGGGGGCTCGATGGCGTGTGGGGGCAACCCCGGGACTCAAAGACCTGTTTGCCGCGCTGCGCTTGAACTACTCGGTCAATGTCCACATCGTGCAGTCCGACTTCGCCAAGACCCCTGGCTGGAGTTGGCAGATGGAGCATGCGTACCGGGCCCGACTGTTTCCCGACCAGCTCGACGGGCGGGTCTATGTCGCTGGCTTTGCGGACCACAACATCGTGCAAGGCGGCTCCGACGGCGCGTATAGCAGTCGTGTTGTGACCGAACATCAGCTGGGGGTGCGCACCTGGGGCCAGCTGTACGCTGTGGTCGAAGCGCGGCGCAACGAGTTCATGGATCAGCAGCCCAACGGCCTTGGCGTCGGCCTCGAATACATGATGCCCCTGGTCATGCGCTAGGCATCACCACGCTGTAGGCCACCGTGTCGACGTCGCCAATGTTCTCGTAGCCGTGCTTCTGGTCCCCGCGAAACACCACCACATCACCTGGACCGAGCTCAAAGGCCTCTCCTGACGCGGTCAGGCGAATGCGCCCCCGTTCGCAGGTCAGGTATTCCCGGGTGCCCGGTGTGTGCGGCACTCCGACCATGCGGGCTGCGGGCTTGAAGGCCATGCGCTCGACGGTCACCCCGGGGATGGTGTCGGGCAACAGTTCGCGCACCACGACCTTGCCTCGCCGGTGTGTGGTGAGCTCGGCGGCCGCGTACAGCCGTGCCGATGCCCTTGGCGGACTCACAAGCTCGTCGAGGCTGATCTGCAGCGCTGTCGCGATGCGCACCAGAACAGAGAGAGTCGGATTGGCGGATCCAGACTCGAGATTGGCCACTGTCGGCCGTGGCACACCCGCCAACTTGGCGAGCTTTTGCTGCGTCCATCCTCGGATTTCGCGGAGTTGTTGCAGGGTGCGGGCGAGATTGGCAGCGGCGTCTTCCATGGTCTTGCAATAGCCGGATGTTGCCACATCATCAACATTGTCGTTGATGTGTCATCTGGAGAGCACATTGAAGGCAGGAGGTGAACATGACTGCACTCATCACAGGCGCAAGCCGAGGACTCGGACGCGCGCTGGCCATCGAGCTGGCCCGGCGCGACGTACACGTCGTATTGGTCGCGAGGTCCGGTGTGGACGAAGTGGTACACGAGATTGAACAACAGGGAGGCAAGGCGAGCGGCATCACCGCCGATGGGGCGGGGGACGCAGCACGCATCGCCGGGGAGGCGACTGGACTGGCCGGACCCATCGACGTCGTTTTCCACAACGCCAGCACGCTCGGCCCGACGCCCCTACGGGCGCTGCTGCAGACAGAAGCCGGTGACCTGCAGCGCGTGCTGGACGTCAACCTGTTGGCGCCGTTTCGGCTGACTCAGCTGCTGGCTGGGCCCATGAGCTTGCGTGGCCGTGGCACCGTGGTGTTCATCAGCTCCGATGCCGCTGTCGAGGCCTACCCCACCTGGGGCGCCTACAGCATCAGCAAGGCAGCAGGAGCCCACCTGATGCGCATCTGGGCCAAGGAGGTGCCCAGCGTGCGCTTTCTGAGCATTGATCCCGGCGAGATGGACACCGCCATGCACGCCGCCGCGATGCCGGACGCCGACCGCACAGTTCTGCAACAACCCGAAGAGGTCGCCCGACAAATCGCCCTTGAGGTGTACCCATGACCGCCGCAAGCTTGCGTCTGCCCGCGCTACTGACCCGGCTGCTGACCATCGATCGAGAATCATCGACGTGGTCCGACGGTCACCTCGAATCGATGCCGCAGCACTTCGGCCCTGGCGATCTGTTCGTCGTAAACGACGCCGGTACCCTGCCCGCTTCGCTCCTCACCGACTTTGGCGAGGCACGGCTCGCTGGGCCCATCGACGACGGCTGGCTCGTGCTGTTCGGGGCCGGCTCTTGGCGAGACGCCACCGAGGACCGTCCGGCGCCACCGCACTTCGCCGTAGGGGACCGCTTCGAGCTTGCTGGCACCGTGGTGACGGTGCTGGAGGTCCACCGCATCTCTCCCAGGCTTGTGCGGGTGAACATCGACCCCGCCACCGTGTGGGCTCATGGCCACCCGGTGCAGTACTCCTACGTCCCAAAGCAGCTTCAGCTGAGCGAGGTGCAGACCCCCTATGCGACCCGGCCCTGGGCCACCGAGATGCCCTCTGCCGGCCGCCCATTCGTGCGCAGCCTACGGGAGGGGCTGCGGGCAGTCGGCGCACAGATCGCTCCCCTCACTCACGCCGCGGGACTCAGCGCCACCGGGGATCCGGTCCTCGACGCCGCCCTTCCCCTGCCCGAGCGCTATGAGGTTCCCGCAGCCACCTGGACCGCCGTACACAAGGCGACTCGGGTGATTGCCGTCGGCACCAGCGTTGTGCGCGCACTCGAGTCGGCCGCGCGGGGTCCGCTGTCGGGCATGACCGACCTGCGCATCGGTCCAGACACCCAGCTCAAGGTCACCGACGCCCTGCTGTCGGGCATGCACGAACCTGGGGAGTCCCACTTTGAGATGCTGTCGGCCTTCGCCGATCTGGCCTTGCTGCGCGATGCGCACGACCATGCCATCAAGGCCGGGTACCGAAACCACGAATTCGGAGACAGCACCCTCATCCTCTGAGGCAATAATCGGAGGAATCGCATGGGCCGCCAAGGCCGGTCGAGGGAGGCTCACTGAACATCCTGCTCGGGTTGCTGGTCGGCACGGTCCTGGCTCAGGACGCGCCACGGGTCCGTGTGCACTTCATCGACGTCGGTCAGGGAGACGCCACCCTGATCGAAGCACCGTGCGGCACAGTGCTCATCGACGCGGGAGGCGAGAACGAGCAGACCACCGAGCACCTGCTCAAGACCCTCGATGCGGTGTTTGCCAAGCGAGAGGACAAGCGCCTGGACCTGCTGCTGCTGACGCATCCACACATCGACCACCTGAGGGCCATTCCCGAGGTGCTCGAGCGCTACAGGCCCAGGAA
>Ga0114932_10004522_pt1 | contig 12953 bp, 10 predicted proteins | sample 2SBtaG_2_FD_87286 | JGI IMG/M metagenome (GOLD analysis project Ga0114932, IMG submission 87286) | Deep subsurface microbial communities from Kolumbo volcano to uncover new lineages of life (NeLLi) - 2SBTROV12_ACTIVE470 metaG | ecosystem: Environmental > Aquatic > Marine > Volcanic ...
AAACTCTCCGCCAGAAAACGCTGCGCTTCGTCAATCGTGAACTGCGGACTCTGCTCCAAGAGGGTCATGGGAAGAGCATACAGATGTAATGCTCAACGGCTGGGTACCGGCCCGGGTGCATCCTGAGACCTAATCAAGAGCATTCGGGCCCGACAAACCCCGTAGAAGGCGCGTGCCCTGGCAGGGTGCTCCGACGCACCTGCCCACGCGACCGATGACAATACCGAGTCGCACACCTAGCCACCGCTCCCCGTCAGGACAAGATCGCACAGCTTCCAGCCCTCAAGCCAGCCCGCGATCCATCTCAACCCCGCCGGTCGGTCCGCCTCACGCGCGACTCTAGAATCCCGCTTCAGAGGTATCCATCTCTCGGACGCCACCGCCCGGACCTGCGCGGTCTGCGACTCGGTATCGATAGGTGATGAGCCCGGCCAGCCAATCGGTTGCCGCGTGCAGAATCATCGAGGCCCAGACCGACCCGGTCGCCAAGACAAGCCCGCCGAAGGCTGCACCGACTAGCGCAGTCTTCAAGACTCCCGCTGGCCCCTGGTAGGAGTGGCCCAGGCCGAAGATCAAGGATGAGCAAAGGAGAGCCAACGGCCAGTCGAACCACGTTCCAAAATACGCCAGTAGAAACCCGCGGAAGATGAGCTCCTCGCAGATACCCGCTGTGACGGAGAGCCCGGAAAACCAGCGAGAATCTCGCTCCGTGAGCGGCATCATGTAGCCGACCTCTTGAATACCGGCAGGCAGCTTCGCGTCGTCGCCTGCCCGTACGAGGTGCACGTACTGCCCGACCATCACGCCGAGACCAATGCCCACCGCCCACAGACTGAGCCGCAATCCGCGCCCTGCGGGCAGTCCCAGACCGAGCTCCGCCCAAGAGCGATCCAAGAACGCCCAGTATCCCACCATCAGGGTCGCCTTGATCCAAAGATCCAGCACCGTTCCCCGGTAGCTACGGATCCGAGCATCCTCAACGCCGTCATCAAGCTCACGCCTCAAGCGTCGAATGGCCTTGCGACCGTCCAACGGAAAATAGGCGATCAAGGCGAGGACAAAAACGTGTTCGATAATCGTGGGTTCCATTTCGGGCCCCTACTTGGATGAGTTTCCGCGGTTGCGAAGCGGCAACAGCGCGAGTGTGAGTGAGCAAAATTCGGTGGCATCCTCTGGAATCTCTTCACGCCCCGAGACCTCCAAAGCAATGGCCATCAACCGGTCGAGCTGTGCATTGAGTCGGTCAAGATCCTTGGGCCGCACCCGCAGCGGCAGGCGCGCCGCGTAGAAGTTGCGCTGTGGACCGTCGCGACGCGGGCTGTCTTCAGCGAGGGCCGCTTCCAAGTCCCGTGCGGCCAACCGAAATGCGGCCGACCCAGCCTTAAGCGCCGCCTGGTTCGCACCCTGCCCCCTCCCCGCCGGCAGCTCGAACCGTCGCGCGACCGGATGATAGAGCGCCTCGGGCCGCCGCGCTTCATGGCGCTCACCAGCCCGAACGAGAAGACCCGCCTCCTCCAGAACCCGCACGTGATAGTGCATCCCCGTCGCCGGCCGCCCCATCCGCTGAGCGATCTCCCTCGTCGACAACGGCCAAATCCCCGAGAACTGAGTGAGAATCTCCATCCGCAGGGCCGAACTCACCGCCTTCCTCTGCCCCTCACCTCGAATCCGGTGAACCCCCTTCACCCGTGCCCCGGACGACTTGGTGGCCCTAGCCCCCCCTGCTCGACTGCGCTTGCCCATGGGGACAGCCTAGGCCGTTATTTAAAAAGCACACGTGTTTTAACTTAAATATCCTGTGTATTTTGAGTTATGGGCCGGGTCGGAACCGAATCTCACACCTGGCTAACGCTCTCCAGCAGGATAGGACCTCGCATCGGTCAGTCCCACTTGACGGCCCATGGTCAATCCCAATCACCCCAGTCGGTTCGATCTTCCTCCTGAGTCTCGGGCTCAACTTAACCGCCACGAATCTGCCGGGTAGCGGCGGCGAGGTGTGCGACTCGGTATAGCACGAGCCGCGACTGAGTCTCGCGCCGGACCCTTGTGAACGACCGGAGCTAGGAGAGTGCGCGTTCCACGCGGCCCATGTCAGAGGAGCTGCCTCCAACCAGAACGATTCTTATACGCCGATTGCCGTTGTTACCCTGCGCCGCAGAGATTGCACGCCGAAGATCAGAGAGGCTTGCCTCATCCCCTAGGACGATCGGATAGCGGCGATCACCCCTCAGGTTCAGTCGCCGGGCTTCGAGCGAATCGTCTTGAACGCGACTTGAGTCAAGCAGGATGTCTGCGATCTGTATCCCGTCGGCTTGGAACTGCTCAAGCAGCCGTTCCAACCCGGATGCGTAGCCGCGGTTGAGCGCGGTTGGCGACCCAGCCGTCCCACCGCCCGCATGGAAGACGACCATGACCTGACCCTCGGTAGTCTCCAAGTGAAAAGTGGCGTCCATTTCCCGGCCATCCGCGTCGGTAACTCTCTTGTCGATTCCCCTCTCCGTCGCGTGTTCGACCCGCGGTCTCGACGCCTCGCCCGGGCTGAGCGGCTCGAGAGCCCAGTCGCCATCTCCGTGAGTAAAGGCGACGAACTGGCTCGTCCCAGGCCTACCGGCCTCGTCTCCAAACCAAGTCCTCAGAACTTCGGCCAGCTCGTTGCTCTCTGAATCATGCGCACACAGGAAGTTCACGGCAATCTTCACGAATCGAGCGACGCAGCGGCGACCGTCCACGTGAACGGGGAGTTCCCCTTCTGGCACGCCCTCGTACCGTGAGCGGTCGGGCAACTTAAGAATCGGACTCCCATTCGAGTGCATCACCTTGCACACGACTCGCCAGCCCTCGTCCAGCTCATCGGGTACTCCGCCGAGGTAGTCGGCAAGTCGCCACTCCGCGAGCTCCCTGACGACGGCCGTGTACGCATCCACTAGCCCGGAAGGAACTGCAAAGAGCGGCCTGAGGTCATCGTCAACACGCTCAAAGTAGACCCTCTTTCCTCCCTGGGGGTTGCACCAGGCCTTGATCGGGTTCTTGACGAGGTACGCCCGCAGCGCTTTTCGGTTGCTGAGGTCCGACTGAATCTCCGCCACAAGCCTCTTGCTGCGTAGCGCGAGCAACTGAAACTTCTCTGTCAGTTCGTCAATGGCGATCTGCCGGGGGAATCCCCGCGCGTGGATCATTCCCAGCAGCAACACCATCTTGAACGATCGGCTCATGCTGGTCCGTTCGATCTCATCCAAGAAGGCGGCGGCCAGCTTGTCACTTGTAAGCAGGTCACGGATTTCCTCCGGAAGACCTCCCTTGGATCCCACAAACCGTATCCAAGATCCGTGGGACGGTCGTGCTGAACGCGGATTGCGCCCTTCGTAGAGCGCCTGTAGTGCAAGTGGGCGCGTCCCGACGCGTTCCTTGAACTCTTCATACCAACGCGTGAGTGCATCTGCTGCGGACCCCGATTTGAGCTGATTCTCGAGCAGTTTGACGGCTTCGAGTTCGTAGGTCACTTCGCAGCCAGGTGGCAGGTCTAGCTTCTCATACTCGCGCTCTCGCAAGAGGCGGAGGGCCTTACGAAGTGCGGCGTCACCGGCGCTCAATTCCAGCAGCACGCTGGGCTTGAGCTTGAAACTGCGGTGGTTTCCTATGTAGTCCACAACCGTCAGGAACCCCTTCCCGGGCGATGACCGAAGCCCACGTCCCAGCTGTTGAAGGAAGATGATCCGCGACAGTGTCGGACGCAGCATCAGGACCGTGTCGACGTTGGGGAGGTCGACGCCCTCGTTCAAGATGTCGACGGCAAAGAGAACATCGATCTCTCCCGCGGCAAGGCCTTCCAGAGACGTGGCCCTGGGTGCGCTGCTCGCCCCCGAATGAACGGCCACCGCCCGGACGCCAGCATCTGAGAAGTGGCTCGCCATGAAATCCGCGTGGGCCATCGAACAACAGAAGCCGAGTGTCCTTGTGCCAGCGCGTTTCCTCCACTGCGCCAATGCGTTTTCCGCCCTGGCCGCCGTGGCGAGAGCCCGTTCCAGCTTCTCGGGATCAAACCGCCGACTACGCCAGGGGATCCCTTCGTAATCGACTTCATCAGGAACACCGTAGTAGTGAAACGGCACCAGCCTGTCGGGGGCACGACGGATACCCTCAAACAGATCACAGCGATAGACTAGGTTCTCTCCACAGAGTGCAAGCAGGCTCCCGCCATCCGTTCGCTCCGGCGTGGCCGTCAGCCCGAGCAGAAAATCCGGGCTGAAGTGATCGATCAGACGCCGGTATGTCTTGGCCGCCGCATGGTGGAATTCGTCCACCACGATGTAGTCGAAGGCAGAAGCGGCAAATCGCTCCAAGTGAGTCGACCGACCCAAGGTCTGGATCGACGCAAAGAGGACGTCGGCGTGCGACTCCCGCTGACCACCCGCGTAAAAACCAAGCCGCGCTCGGGGCAGAATCCTGCGGAAGGTGGCCTTTGCCTGTCGGAGTATCTCCTCCCGGTGCGCGACGAACAGCACTCTTCGAGACTGCATGCGCACCACATCAAAAGCGGCCAGCCAGGTTTTTCCGAGGCCCGTCGCCATGACCACGAGGCCGCTACAGCTGCCCTCCGCGCGCGTCGTCTCCAGTGCGGTCAGCGCCTCCTGTTGAATCACGTGGGGCTCAGGCACCGGTTCGGGAGGCTCTTGTGGCTCCCCCGGTGGCACATCGACCGTGGGTGGCCGACGGTGCTCGTACTTCTCGATCCACTCCAAATCAAGGGGACTCGTATCGGGGGCCTCGAAGATCTCACTAAAGGCGCGCTCGACTTCCGAAAAGCCCAGACGATCCCGCTCGGGGATGACGCGGTAGTTCCACTCGGTGCCAGCGTGCAACGCCGTGCGAGTCATGTTTGAGCTGCCGACATAGGCCACCCCCTCTCCTGGAACCCATGCTTCTCCCGTCGCCCGGAAGCGAAACAGGTATGCCTTGGGATGGAAGGATCCCTTGCCTGCTTCAAAGACACGGATTTGGAGGCGGGACTCGGCAAAGCCCGGATCCTGCCCGTAATCGGGCACATAGTCCCTGAGGTCCACCAGCCTCCGCAGCGCTGCCGGATCAGTTACCCCAAGATAATCCCCGGTCAACAAGCGCAGCCGTCCCCCGCGCATGAGAAACCCGCGCAACGCCGTCTCAAGTACCTCGACCCCGCTCACCAAGACAAACGCGACGACCAGATCCGCCTCTTCGGCGGCATCAAGGTGGCTGATCAGGTGTTTGAGCAGCGGATTGGCGGGCGTCCCGACAATCGCTGGCCGAGGGCCAAAGCCGTAGCTTGGTTCCGGACGTCCTTCCGCCACGATCTGCGGCGGCTCAACATCACGCAGGTAGTTGCCCTTCGCGGGGAAGACATTGCGAACACCTCCCCGTGGATCCCGCAGGTCCCCGTGTCGCCGCGGGATGACATGCAGATGCAGATGCGGAACCGTCTGCCCGGCGGCCTCGCCGACGTTTACCCCAAGGTTGAAACCGTCCGCGCCGTATCGTTCCCGAACAACTTCCTCTACTAATCTCGCGACTGAGAGCAGTTCCGCCTGCTCTTCATCCGTTGCATCGAACCAGCTCCCCACATGGCGGCGAGTAACAACAAGCGCATGGCCATCCGTCACGGGATAGGCATCCCAAAGGGCCCGAACGAGGGATCCCTCGTAGAAGCAGAGCTCCTCAGGCGGCGGGCAGAACACGCATGAACCGGGCATGTGAAGGCTATTCTGCAGATATCATCCGGTGATCTCGAGTGCGGAGCCGAGAGTCAGCAGCATGCCTCGCGCATCCCGCTTGCCAAGCGGTCCAATGTTGCCTGGGCATGTGCGACCTCCGTCCGCCTATCGGCTCAGCTTGCATGTGGGCGCGCTACAGCTGCTCAACATACGAGGTTAGGATGTGCCTCATCGCATGACAGTCAAACTCGTTGTGCTTGATGAGTTTAGTCCAACTTGCCTTTGCCCCTCTCGACCAGTTCGAGTAGCAGTGCTTGTCATGGCCTTGTTGCTGAACGGTTCGGATCCACTTTCCAACTAGGCCGAAACCGTAGCCCTGGTGGTAGGGCATGCCCAGCGATGCTGCGCAATGTGCGGCAAGTCCGAAGGCCTTTGTCTTGGCCTTCGCTTTCGAAGACGCGGATCCCCCTGACCGCCGAAATACCCGATTGGCCTCTTTACATTCTGCCACTGTTTCTCGGCAGATCCTCTTTGCCCATTTCTTGGCATCCAATCCAACGGTGTCGAGTGACAAGTCATGCTCTTCGAACACCTCCGGTTCGTGAGCAGAGAAATGAACAATGCGACGGCTCTGGGTCTCCGCCCTGAGCAGTACGCGCTCAAGAAATGGCTCAATCTCCATCCCCTTGCCGCCCTGCAGCTTGGACGCCTCAAAGAGGTCTTTCTCAAATACCACGAGCCTGTACTCACCGTCTACAACCGTTCCCGCTAGGGTCGGGGTAGGGCTGGGCGATCGGGAATTGCTGGGGCCGCGCCCTTCGAAGTCTAGGTAGATGGCCCGATCAATGGTTTCGTGGTGAAGTGGCTCTAGAGGCATATCGTTTTAGTCGCATTAATGGCCGGGGCCTGGAGACTCACTCGAGGAAAAAAACGGGAATCCTGCCCAATCTGAATTTGCCAGAAATTGGCCATTCCGGCAAATCTCCCCGTGGGCGTAAACTTGATGTCGCCACGTCCCGACTCGGCAATGCAGGTCACTCCTCCCTTTACAGCCCACCCATGCCCGCTAGATCTAATCATGTCGGTGATATCGACGCGCTTCTTGAAGCGCGCGTTCTTGTGAAAAAAGCACACAGGCAGCTCTTCAACTACTCGCTCGGCCCGTTCTGGAAATACCGCGCGGAAGGCAAAGACCTGGAAGGAAACAAGTTCATTCTGGAGTGGCGTAGCGACGATGCTCACACCGAACGTGGGGATCCGGGTGAACAAGGAGTTTGTGTGGGCGCGGAATTCCTAGTCTCCGGTCTGGTCCAAGCGCATTTGGGAGGGAATACGACCCCTCGGACGACGAAGCTCGTGCGCTGTACCCTCAAGAGGATCGAGTGACGCCTGAGACGCGATGCAGACACCACCAGATCTCCGGAACTCCTCGCCACCGATGGCGGCCGAAGCCGCTGCCGTACGGAACGCCAGCGCACATGCACTGCCTCCGCCAGTCACCGTTGATGAATCCTGAGCACAGCTCTTGTGATCACGGACCACCGGCCAGTTGCGTTCGTATGGGCGACGGCAGCTTGGATCGCGGCGATGGGAAGACCAAGGGCCAGGTAGCCGACTTGTAGGAAGAGTGAGTCGGTCCGAAGGGTGATGTAGGTCGATAGCAACACGATGCCCAGCACGAGTGCAAAGACGGCCCAAACCGTGCGAGGGACACCGAAGCGACGCATCATCCGAGCGGCAAAGGCATTGGTTTCGGTGCTTGCGTTCACAGATCGCAAGGTGGTGATGCAGTCGAACCACTTGGTCACGATCAGCGCGATAGCTGTCAGGTAGATAAGCCAGGTCACTTGTATCCTCTTGGTTCCGTTGTTGGGTGTGATGAACGTGGGGTGGCATGGGCCGCCAAGGACAGTCCGACCATCCCCGACTTGACCCATGCCGAGGGACTACACCTGAGAGTCGCCCAGATAATCGTCCCACTTACCGCGGCCTCGCCGGCGGTGGTCACGTTCCGCGCGGGCGCCCTTCATGGAGAGTATTTTCATCTCCTTACGGCTGCGCTCAGCGATCGGACGCATGGCGCGGTGGAAGAGTCGGTTGACCCGCTCGAGGACCTTGGCGATCACCGGATGTTGGTCCGCATAACTTCGGAGCCTGGGCATCTCCCGCTCGTGAAGGGCGCCGATCTCGTGGTAGGCCGCACCGCGGTTGAGCATCGTCACCTGCCGCACGATCCCCGCCTGCCACGCTACCCCGACGGTGAGCGCATCGGCATCGAGCGCCGAGGCCGCGGAAGCTTCACTGCGCTTCAAGCGCACGGCGTGCTTCACGCGTTGGCGACTTGAACCTCCCGGAGCCGTCCAACGCACCTGTACGGTGACCTCAAGGCTATCGTCCGGGACACTCGCCTCCACCTCGACACGCAACACGACCTTGCGCTCTACGCCGGATCGCAGGGAACCCACCTGGCAGATCAGGGTCCGGCCCTCCCGGCTGGTGGGCCCGCCCGCCAGATCCAAAGCTGTCACACCCACGGGCAGCGTGACGCCCAAGGTCACACGCTCGGCGGTCAACTCGGAGAGGTCGCCCAGCTCCCCCATCAACACCTCCACGATCTCATCGGGGGTCTCCGCATCGTGCAGACGCCCACCGCCGTGGTCGGCGATGGCCTCCAGCTGATCCGTGCAGTAGTGGTCGCCAATCCCCACACAGGTGGTGGGCACGCCGCGGCTTAAGAGGCCAGCGGCCTCCTCACTCAGGATGCTGGGATCCACGATCCCGCGGTTGGCCGCGCCGTCTGACAACACCACGAGGTGACTGCGACGGCCAGGATTGAGGGCCGCCTCAGCAGCCACCAGGGAACCCGCAGCCAGCCAACCGCCGGACAGGTTCGTGCAACCGCCAATGGGCAGGCCGGCAATCATCTCAGTCGCTACGCTTTGGCCCACGGAGTCCATGGCAGTGGTCTCGCAGATGACGTGTACGTCGTCCTCGAAAGCCACCAGGGTTAGTCGGTCCTCGGGGTTGAGACTGTTCACCACCCCCATTGCCGCTTGCTTGGCGGCCTCGAGCGGTGCACCCCGCATCGATGAAGAAACGTCCAGGACGATACCCAGATCGAGGGGCAGAGGCGCCTGGGTCTTGGCCACCGGATCTGGGGCCAGGAGCGTTGCAATCAGATGCCGCACAGCAGGTTGAGCCACGGGCAAGGTGTCTTGGTCGAACCTGAGTTGAATGTCTTTCATTGGAATTCTCCGCCTCCAAGAAGGAGGACTGCGGCTCTTTTTGGACGCGCACCTCCCCCTTACCGCGAGGGAAAGCGGCTTGAACATTGGGCCCGGCGCGCACTCGGCGCCTGACCTAGACGGGGCACCCGGCCCCACTCGTAAGGGACGAGGTGTTAGCCCTCGTCCCCGATCCACTCGCGCAACCTGCGAGCAAGCTGCGCGAGCCATACCATCTTCTCGGGATCGTCCCCTCGCATTCGAAGGGAGATCTCGTCAGTCACGTCGATCGTTGTCGAGCGTTCGCCCGGTGTACGATCCCATGCGCCGCGTGGCGCCTTGGAGGGCTTGGGCTTGAACGCGGTACTGGCTGGGGTCTCGCCCAGTGCGGACTCTCCCTCCGACAACTGTTCTACTTCTTGAGACTCCCAAGAGGCCTGAACCGAAGCCGCCTCGGAGAGATCCTCTTGGTAAACCGCATCCCCATCGCCTGAGTCAAAGGAGAACGTCGGAACAGCCCGCACCTCCTCCTCCCCATTTGCCACGCGGCGAATGGTCGCCGCAGGGGTGTGCTCAACGATGCCGGCCAAGGTCCTCAGGGGCATGCGAGTCCCCACGGTTTCGCGGACCTTCTGAACGAAACGGATGCGCATCAGGTGGTCATCACCAAAGTGGGCGCCCCTGCCCTTCCCCCGCGGCCGCGGCAGAATCCCAGCCGAGATCCAACTACGAATCGTGCGACCAGGCAGACCGGCCTCGGCTTCGAGGTCGTCCAGGGTGTATTTGTTGGAGGGGATGCCCATGTGCAGGGCACAAGATAAACTAGGCAGCCCCGATGTCAATATCTTTTCTAGGCAGCCTATAGGACGCATCGCAAACGGAGTGGCGTAAGTCTATGATTGAAAATAGGTTACGTCAGATTCGAATTCCATGACCGGAGCCTGCAGGGTGCCAAGATGCCCCGTTCACGCAGGTTCCCAGGCAGAGTCCGGCCACCTGGTGTGTTTTAGGACAGGCGGAAACGCCCGGTCTCTTGGAGGGGTACGCCGAGGCCTACGGACAGAATGTGACCATTAGCCCGTTAGTCGTGTTCGAGCCGGCAGGCCCGCCGGTCGGGTCGCGGTACCACAACTGGAAGCGCCAGGTGGAGAAGGCAACCACCTGTCCTGCGCCGGATGCCAGCGGCTGGGAGTTGTAGTCCAGCGTCAGGGAAGCCGTCCCCGTTGTGCCCGTCGTGACTACGGTCTTGATGCGATAAAGTTGCGGCGCAATGCAAAGCACTCCGTCACCCATGATCTTGAACCACTCGTCAGCACCGTAGAAGAAGATGCCGAACTGGAACGTGGGTAAATCAATTGCTGTGAGGGTCAGATCCTCGGCAGAGATGCTGGCTGAGCCCGAATAGCCGATCGTTGCCGGGAGACCCGTGGAATTCTTGGTGGAGATGCAGAAGTTCGAGAAGGCGCATTGGCAACTGTCGAGCACGCCATCCCCGTCCTGGTCGAGGCTGGGGTCGCCTGCGATCTGGCAGGAGTCCAGGACGTTGTTGCCGTCACAGTCCATCGAGGGGTCGGAGAAGATCTGACAGCTGTCCAGGACACCGTCGAGGTCGCAGTCAAGGGAGGGATCTGAAGCGATCTCGCAGGAATCGAGGATCGCGTTCCCATCGCAATCAAGTGAGGGGTCTGAGCTGATCTGACAGAGATCCAGAGCGCCATCGAAGTCGCAATCGAGTGCGGGGTCACCGAATATGTCACAGTAATCGAGAATCCCGTTTCCGTCGCAGTCAAGATTTGGGTCAGCGAAGATCTCGCACGAATCGATTAGCAGGTTGCCGTCGCAGTCGATTGTGGGGTCCCCCAGCAAGTCGCAGATATCGAGGCTTCCATTCCCATCGCAATCCAGGGAAGGATCGCCGGCTATCTCGCAGGAGTCGATGTAGCCATTGCCGTCGCAGTCAAATGAACTATCAGCCAAGTCACATTCGTCGGGCACCCCGTTCCCGTTGCAATCGCTGCTGGTTCCGTTGGCAATGTCTTGATTGTCAGGAGTCCCGGTGCCGTTGCAGTCCGGGAATACCTGGTTTAGTGAAACCGTGAAGCCCCCGGGACTTGAGCAGACAACGTCCAGGGAACCCTCGCCATCAAGATCTGCGACAAGTACGTCCTTGCCGCTGTTAGCGATCGTCGTTGACAGTGAAAAACCGCCCAGACCATCGTTGGCCAGAACTCGGCCTGAACCGACGATGTCTAGATCTCCATCACCGTCGAAGTCTCCAGTCGCACTCGTGTAGTCGAAGCCCCCTAACGTCCATGGTGGACCCAGTCTCTTGAAATTGCCGATCCCATCGTTGGTCCATATCTGCACAGATTTGTTATCCGGGACGCACAAGTCTAGATCCAAGTCACCGTCCAAGTCGCCAACGGATACACCCCTTGGGCCCACGGCCGCCAGTTCGGAGGACTTCGTGAACGATCCTGTTCCGTCGCTGATCAGAATTCTCACCACATCGTCAACCGCTCCTGACACGATTAAGTCAGCGAAACCGTCGCCGTTCAAGTCGCCTTGGTTTAGAAACCGCGCGTCGCCCGTGGCCATGGATCCGCTAAACGCGAAGCCTCCACCCAGGCGCCCAAACCCGACTTGAATGGCGGTCATATTCGGCGCACTGACGACGAGGTCGAGGATCCCATCATTGTCTGCGTGCATGGCGATGACACTGTGGTAGTCGCCTCCACTTACAAGGGGAGACGAATCGGTGGTGAAGGTTAGATTGCCCTCGTTCTCTACCAAGAGGAGTTTGAGACTAGTGTCCAGCGTAACTACGAGGTCCAGATCGCCATCTTGGTCATGATCAATGGCCTCTACATCCGTTGGCCCCGACTCCCCCAACGGGATGACTGGCCCAGCGAAAAATTGCCCCGTACCGTCGTTCAAGAACACCCCGAGGGTAGTGCCCGAACCAAACGCATCGCCGTGGCTCGGGACCGCATAGTCAATGTCCTGGTCCCCGTCCAGGTCAGCTAGGCAACCCCATTGGGACCCATATACGCTGTTCATCATTCGTGGCCAAGACCAACCGAGCCGGGGCTTTGCAGGCAGTTCGATTAGGGGGCGGTGAATACCGTTGTTACCGTCACCGTCGTTCCAACCGACCACAGTCATGGCGGCAACATGCTCGCTGCCAGCGTTATTCGGCTCACCAGGGTTCCATGCGTTGTTCGATTGAGTCGGATCGCCGTAGACAAGGGGTTCTCCACTACTCCATTTCCATGCACCCGAAGGTTCAGAGTAATTGGGATCGCCGAGATCCTGAAACAGGCCGATCCAATTTGCACCGGATGCCAAGTAGGGCTGGAACTGAGTAAGACACCAGTCCTGCTCGGCTTGGTCACGAATCGTCGCCAAGTTTCCGCCTAGGGTCTGCGCTGAAGATTGCCCCGAGACCCATGTCCCGACGGTGTAGTCCACCCCATACCAATTCCCGTTGATCGGGCTCTGAATCCAGTCGGCCTGGAGAGCTGGCTGCTGGGCCAGGCATGTGGCAGCGAGAGCGAAAGAAGCTAGAGACAGCAGGCAGCCTGATACCTTCATGAGGGGAACCGTCACTTGGCAGGGAAAGAGCGGGCACAAGCCCGCAAGGAACTACGAGCATCCCGAATCACAATTGAGTGTGTGATTCCGGAGTCTTGGCTTCCCCATCCTCTCACATCTCTTCAAAATCCGCAGAACTAGGCCGCTGGAGGAGGTCTCCTGGCCTCCCCACCTGAACATCGTCTCAACCCCGTTGGTGACGTTGGGAGCGCCCGCGACCCCGTCCCTGAACCACCTCGGGCTATTCCCCCGCCTTCCTCCCCCTCCAAGCCTCCCGCGACTCCCGATACCGCGCCCTCCTCCCCTTAGCCAGGGCCATCTTGAAGTCATAGCGCACCAACCCCAACCGCTTGGACAACCCTTCAAGCAGCGCCCGCTCCGCCTTCGACAAGGACCCGTCCGCCCAGGCCACGCGCATCAGTTCATCTAGCCACACCAAGGCCAGCTTGAC
>Ga0114932_10004523_pt1 | contig 12952 bp, 14 predicted proteins | sample 2SBtaG_2_FD_87286 | JGI IMG/M metagenome (GOLD analysis project Ga0114932, IMG submission 87286) | Deep subsurface microbial communities from Kolumbo volcano to uncover new lineages of life (NeLLi) - 2SBTROV12_ACTIVE470 metaG | ecosystem: Environmental > Aquatic > Marine > Volcanic ...
AAAAGAAGGTCAAAAAGTTCCTTAGAGAAGATAATCCGCTCTAAGAGCAAACTCCAATTTAGTTGCTCTTTAAATACTTCGAATTCCATGAGGGATATGAGATTCACACCAGGTTTTAATATTTAAATACCTTTATAAATAGATATTTAATAACTTTTATATCACTTATATCCTCAAATACTACCATTATTGCGTTAGAAAATCAATCACAACCTGATACCCAAATTTTGCATTCTCAATATTCACAGCATGATCACTCATTTTCACAGCAGTCTCCCTTCTCAGAGGTTTATAGCATTAAATTACTCAACTATTTCATACTTATAGTCAACACAAAGTCAGTATCACCTGCCAAACCGAAAGAATCAAGTTTGGCAAAAGCTGTGTCACAAATTTGACTGAAAATTTCAGTAGTTATCTATGTATTTATTAGGAAATAAAGAGCTCCAAGGGAACTAAAAACTCCCATATGCTTCACTCGACCTCACGATACCCTTTGAGTTTATCCAATTCCCCCATTATAAATGAAAATTTACAAGCATCTCTAAATCAAAATCAACCTGACTCATATGATTCCTTAATTGCATCCCAAAGATTGAGAGACATTCAGGTTAAACGATCATAATAACATAATATATGATTGTACTCTTCATTTGACATAGTCTATGACCATAAATTGCATGAAACAGATGGAGGAAAATCAAGTCAAAATTGAGTCATCCCAACAGTTGATTTTGAAGGCGATAGAAGATCTGAATGAGGATATCAATGCTGTGAAAGCAAGTAATGAGAAATTAACATCGATTGTGACAGAAATCCAATCAGAATTGAAGGAGGAAGACGGTGAAAACCCCCATTTTGTTGTTGAGTCCCCAAACACAAAAAGGCTTTTTAGCGATTTTAATACAGATGAAGACTCGGGCATCGATCTAAACGAATATTTAAAGAAGGCTAATAAACGTAAGTGTAGTAAATGAGTACTAAAAATTAATAGAGAATAGAAAATAGAGAAGATAAAAGATTTCAATTTTTCATCCAATTTAGAAACGATTCATTATCTCGATAAATTCTTTTATCTTTTTCTTATTGTTTTGTGGTCTAAAATTAAGATAAAAATGGGAGCTTGTTGTGGTTGTTGTAAATCCAAGGATAAGACTCCATTGATCGAAAAACACTCCTATGATCGAGACACATCAGATTCCAAAGATTCATTCGACTCATACGACGAGAAAACATACGAACCACCATCGGTAATTAGTAGGAAATGAGAGTATATAAGGTTGTCTTTCTATTACACTTATCGTTATAATAATAGTCTGACGAATTAAGCCGTTTATCTCTTCCTGTTCATCCTGGCCAATCTCATTTAGCTCATTCGACACGTTTTTCAACATGTTCAACGTGATTTCCAAGTATGTAATTTTGTTAGATGGATTACCCGGTCAGCATTTAACAAAAGAAGGATGGTTAAGAAAGCGTGGGCATATTAGAAAGAGCTGGAAGAGAAGGTTTTTTGAGTTTTCATGAATGATTTTATTGAAGACCTTGTTTCGCCATCATTTTGACCATTATTATTAGATATTTCGTCTTATCCAAGGGGGTTTTACGATACTACAAGCATGCAAGTCCCAATAGAGAGGAGAAAGGAAGGGATTTGAAAGGGTATATAGAGCTAACTGGGGCAACAATTGAAGAGGTTTGAAAAATTTATGAAAATCAACTTTGAAACTCTACAGATTTTATCGCTTTTCCTCAATTGTGTGTACTCTCCTGATAGGTTGAAGGTGAAGGTGATAGATCATATATTCGAATAATTCCTACAGAAGAACAGAAGGACTTGCTTTTAGGTTTAAAAATTGCTTTGAGTGGAAATTTTGAATTTGATTGATTTCATTTTTTGTCTGTCTTTGGTGTAGATGCTCAGTCTGAAGATCTGAGGATAGGGTGGATGCAATCATTAGTGGATGAAGTTCGAGCATGCAATATAGATTCCTTAGCCTCTGGAGAGAGGATAGCTAAGGTTGTGGAATGGTATGAGAATCAGCATGTTAAGTTCAGGTTTTGGTTTAGTTTTTTTCTCTTTTTGATGATTTGATTTCTATCTTGTGTTTCTTTTGATTCATTTTTATGATTTATTTTCATTTTGATCTTTGTGTTTTTAGAGATGCCATTGATTTAGTTGTGATTGGTCAATTGTTCCAACTTCATGTGAAGGATGAAAATGTAAGTAAAAGAAGAAAGGAAGAATATTTACCATCATCTCTCTCCGATTTTCTATTTATAAAATGATTTACAATGATGATATATTTATATAGAATGATATATTCTACCATCTCTTTTGATTTTGTCATAGAATTTCGCTCATGTGATTGCTTGTTGGGTACATACAAATGAAGATCAAACTGCTTTACAATTCAAAATCCCAGATGAGAGTGATGTGGCTGGAGGGGGGCAGACAGGTAGATGGGATGGTAGATGGGAGATTAGGAGACATGATAATGAGATGGTAGATGAGATTGGTAGATGATATGGTAGATGTCATGGTAGATGACATGGTAGATGAACATAGAGATGAGACAAATATGGTAGATAATGAGATGGTAGTTGAGACAATGAGATGAGAAATGGGTTGGATAAAAATACATCATCTCTTTCTCTTTTATATCTTTAATTATCCCAAAAAGGAGCCACATCTCATTTCAAGGCTGAGTATGACAACCATCTCGTCCCTTTCCACACCATACAAGGTTTATTTTTTGAAAAAGAAGAAAAGATAAGAAGAGATAAAGATGAATTGAGAGATGGATGAATCTACGTAGGGATGAATAGATTGAGTGATTGTGAATTGTGTATTTGATCTTTGTTTATATAAATTTGTCAACTTTCTCTCATTCATCTTTTTCCATCTCTCTCTTTTTAGGAGTTATGTATGGCAGTGAAGAACCTTTCACACCGTCTGGTTTTTAAATAAATGATAAATTGATCAATTTGATTGAGAAAAGAGAGAGATTTTGATCATATTTTACCATCTAACATGTCATTTCACCATCTACCATCTCATCTTTTCTCATCTACCATTTTACCATCACATTTTACCATCTCATTTTACCATCTCTCATCTTACCATCTCACAATCTACCATCTACCCACCCATCTAATAAATAAATAGGGAGATTGGGACCTGATGCTGTTTGTTTCACTTTATTAAGCCCCCTTTCATCTTACATTTTTGAAGTCGAAAGTGAATTACAAAGATCAGAATGGGTGAGAGCTATAGCGTCTATTTTAGGGTTCATCATTATTCCACCCCCCAAGGAAAGACAATATTGATCTCTTTGTGATTTGATTATTGATTGAGACAACAAATTTCCATCTCTCTGTCTTGTTTGTTTGTATTTCTCTCAAATCAATAAAAATCAAGAGAGAGGGAGATCATACAATGTGTATTTCTCTTTCCATATCTCTTCTTCTTCTTTCTTTGATCCTATTTTCGTTGTAAATTAAATAAATAATTAATAATAAATAAATGAAACAATTTGAAATCTTTCTTGAAAAATAGGTTAATGTTTCTTTATTTTCCCATTTTCTTCTTTTTCTTTCTTTCTTTTTCTTGAGTTTGAAGGAGAGAAAAAAATAATTTTTATAAAACCATATCACAAATCTCTCTCTTCTCTTTCTTCTCTCTTCTCTTTCTTCTTATTTATTTGGTTGAATTTGATTTTGAAGAAGATGAAGAGGATGATCTTGAAGAATGAGAATTAGATCTGGAAGAAGAGGATGAAGAAGAAGAGTGAGATGAATGAGAAGAATTGGAGGATGAAGATCCAGATCTTGATCTAGATGAAGAATTAGATCTCCTCCTCCTTCTATTACCACCTCCTCTTTCACGAGATGATGATGATGGAGATCTACCTCTTCTCCCTCCTCCTCGCCCCCTCTCCCTCCAATAATGATCCCTCTCTCTATCCCTCCAATTCGTTCTTTCACCATCCCACCTCCCTCTGCTATCTCGAATGATAGGTCCGTCTCCTCCTCCTCCTCTTCCTCTTCTACCATCTCCTCCATCTCTCCCCCTTCTACCACCACCATTGTCGCTGCTATCTCCACTTGATGATGACCCCCTCCTCCTCCTCCTCCTCATCTCTCTTCTTGGTGATGAATCATCTCTTCTCCCTCCTCTATCTCTCCTCCTCATTTCCCGATCTGAATGAGAGGAAGGTGACCTCCTCCTCCTTTCATCACCATCACCATCATCTCTTCTTCTTCTTGGTGGTGATGATCTGGGAGATGAATGAGTGTCAGAAAGAGAACTTTTCCTCCTTCTTCTACCATCTCCTGAGGGAGGAGGTGGCGAATTGGATGGTGATAAAGACCTTTTCTCATTTTCCTCTTCCTCTTCTTCAACCATCATAGTAGATGATGCATTGCTCTCCTTCCTTCTCGATGATGATTGTTTGGATGGACTTTCATCCTCTTCTTCCTTCTGCTTCTTATCATCTCCTCCTTCTCCTTCCTCATCCTGGAATGAATTTCTCCTTTGTTTCATCATTAAATCTCTCAACAGCACTTCCTTCTCTTCCATTGTTTGTTCCTTTTTCTCTTCTTCTTCTTTTTCATGATCTGATTTCTCACTTTCAGAATCAGAAGAATCCTCTTCCTCCTCTTCATCCTTCCTCTTTTTTCGTTTCTTCTTATCTTTCTTGGCTTTTTTCTTCTTCTTTTGCTTCTTGGCCTTCTTTTTCTTCTTATCCTTCTTCTGTGCTTTCTTTGCTTTCTTTGCTTTCTTCTTTTTCTTTCGTTTCTTATCCTCCTCCTCCTCACTATCACTCTCTTCTTCACTACTACTACTATCAACTCTACTTGATCTCCTACTCCTCCTCCTTGCAGAAGATGAATTGTTTCCATTTGATTTTGAAGAAGAAGAAGATGAGTTGTTGGTATTTTTGAGGGCTACCAATCCACTATCTACAATCACAATCTCATTTCCTGGCAATGGTTTGTCACTTCGAGTTGGCACCTGTTTTGAAAGATCAAAGAGAAAAATAAATGGATATCATACAAAAATGGAAAGAGAGGAGAGAATGAGAGATTATCTTAAAATTCAAAAACTCGTTCCATAGCTTGGACGATCTCTTTCCCTTCCACCACCTCACCAAACACAACATGCTTTCCATTCAACCATGGAGTTGGCTTGAAGGTGATGAAAAACTGTGAGCCATTCGTATTTGGACCTAGTTTATATTGAAGATGAAAATAAGATGAGATGAAGTTATAGTGGATATAGAAATGTTTCAGAATGAAATGAGAGCACTTAAATGGGATGATAAAAATAAAGAGGTCAATAACCTGCATTGGCCATTGAAAGCATAAAAGGTTTGGTGTGCTTGATAATAAAGTTCTCATCTTCAAAGGTTCTCCCATAAATGCTCTTACCACCAGTGCCATTTCCCATTGTAAAATCGCCACCTTGTGCCATGAAATCGGGGATTATCCGATGAAACCCGCAGTTTTTATAACTGTACCCAATCTCATTTTCTCCAGTGCACAATTTGGCAAAATTGGCACATGTTCTGGGTACTACATCATCATATAGCTTCATCACGATGCGCCCCTTGTTAGATCTCCCAATTTTAATGTCAAAATAGCACAAGACCATCTTCTATTAATAAGATATTGGCCTTTTTCTAATCTGAACACAAAATCAGATTTACTAAAAACTTCTTGGAGGAAAATAGAAGTGATTAGAATGATAGAAAGCAAATAATATCAGATATATATGCAAATATTTACCATTTCATATGGAAAAAAATAATCATAAGATTGAGCATGCACCTGAAATCAATTGAAGTTTGTAAAAATTTCAAGAAATTCCAAAGAAAACTCAGAAAAATCGGTCGTAACTCTTTTATTTATATCAGTATTTTTACATTATGAGTCTTATGAACTATAGTGATATGTTATCTTCAATAATTTCACCATTAATTATTTGTGATTCATGTTGATCATACCAAAAACAGGCCGAATTCTCATCAAACTCATCCAAATCAAAGAGAATGGTCAAAACCTATTTGTTTTACCAGGCAAAATAATGGAGATTGAAAGAGGATATGATCAAATTTATTAAGAACGAACCTGCTTATTTCCCTTGGATTCCTTTGATAGACTTGATATTGGACTCCCAACCAATAAATTAATGCCTTTGTGTTTGGTTGCCAAATGTTGAAAAGATGAAGGCAAAAACTCACATGCATCTCTCACTAAATATCTCCCCAATGAAGATGAGGAGGATGGATGGAAGAAAGGAGTTGTAGATGATGATGGATATCTTTTTTTCACAGGAATCAAATCTTCCTTTTGATCTTCCTTTTGATCTTCCTTTTGGTCTTGGTCTTGGTCAAATGAGAATTCATGTGAGGATTGAGGAGTCCATGCTGTGATTGGTGAAGGAGATCTTTCTGATGAGATTTTCACATTGTTCTTCTTTTGATTTGTGATATCCCCTCCTTGAGTTGAAGGTTGTAATTTCCCTTTATTTCTTCCCTTTTTATTTTTGGTTTTTGTTGTAGAATTTGGTCTGTGTTTGTTGAAGGGTGAAGTTGGACATTTTCTAAGCAATCTTTCCAATTTGATCTTCTCACTCCTCTCTTCTTCCTCCTCCTGATCTCCATCTTGATTAAATTCCTTTCCAAAAAGCTCTTCAAACAATGATTCCTCCCAAGATCCTATTGTTTGGCTCTTTTGAATGATTGAAGGATCATCATCCAAAATGAATAAATTTTCTTCTTCTTCATCATCATCCATCTTGAAAACAAAATCTTCATCTGAATTCATCCCATCCTCTTTATCCTTCTTCTTCCTCTTAAATTGAAGAGTTGTATTTGATTCATTAGTAATATGAGAAGTTGAAGATGGATTGTGTTTTTTCATTTTGGTCATGTTGTCATTTTCTTCTTCAAACAATAAATCATGAATCCTTTGATCTCTCTTACCTCTTCTTTGAACAACACTATTTGGTATCTCATTTTCTCCCTTCCCTCTCCTCCCATCTTTCTTTGACATATCTTGCTTCTTTTTTCTCCTTTTATTCCTCATTTTTGTTCTTTTTGGTTGAGTTTTCAATTCCAATTCCAATCTTTCCTCTTTCACCTTCATTTCCCTCCTCTTTTTTTGTTTCTCTCTTGATTCCAAAAATTTTCTTTCCTGCTCAAGTTGTTGAAGTTTTGAGGCCTCATTTCGTTTCTTGGTTCTTTCCCATCGATCATATGAAGCTTCTTGGTCTTGTCTCCTCCCTATATCTCCTCTATCGATCAGATGTTGGTATCTTTGGTTTGATTGGTGGGAATTGATTGGATCCATCAGATCTTTGATATTGAGGATATCAACCATCTTTAGCAATTCATCCATCCCATCATCCACTGTTATTGTACTATTTTCACCACCATTAGTATTATTGTTGGGATTTGAGGATAGTTGATGAGGATAGATTTCAGATGGAAGTGGAGTTGCCTTAAATTCCCTCCTCTTTTCCTATTTATGTTTTTGGATTTGAAAAAAGAAATCAATCAAGAGAGAATAATTATATTAAACCTCCCTTTCCCTTTTCCTTCTTATCCCCTCTTGGAAATCATCTTGATATGCCTTGTGTCTTGAGTAAGAATGAAGGGAGTTGTATGTGAATGGAATTGGGGGAGGAATTGATGGTTGTGGTTGTTGTGATTGATTTGAAGATTTCTTTCTTGATTCCTCCTCCTCCTCCTCAAATTGTTTCTTCCTCAACTTACGAGATGCTTTCCTCCTTGCCTTTTTCTTCATTAACATGATATCAGACATGTTTGAAGAGGATTGTGATTTGTTTGTCTTCTTGTTGTTTGATGGAGATGGAGAATTTGGTTGATTTGAACTTTCTTCTTCCTCTCCTCCGGAGTTCTTTTCCAAATATCGCAATAACAAGTTTGCATCCCTCTCAATCTCATTCAATGAAGTAACATCATTTTGGGCCTTCTTTGATAATGATAAAAGTCCATCAAAGTTCATTGTTCTTTGTGATCTGCTAAATCAAAAGAAGAAGTCAAAAATTGAATTTCAAGTTTTCAAATCAAAGCCGTTTTTTGATATCTAAATATCAGTTTCATTTATTATTAAAATAAGTAATGGAAAGAACAATTTATGATCTTAAGATTTATTTTAGGAAAGTAAAAGAATTTAGTCATTTTACTTATTTTTTCTTCGTTTGAACTGACATTCGAAAAACTGAAAATTCTATTTCGCTTCCTATTTTTCTAGAAACGAACTCTAATAATTTTTTTAATATGACTTCTAAATATAGCAGAGTGAGTATCTTAATTAAATTAACTTAATAATATATGAATAGGAATTTGAGGTTCCTACTGAGTTCCCTGAAGTTTTGAGGGATTTTACTCGAGAGCTTTTAAGAGCCCAACCAGAAGATATCATCGAATTTGGTTTTCTATCAACATATTCTATTGTTTTTCCGGGTCATGATCATAATATAGGGATGGAATATTTTCAACAGCAGCTACAAAAACGAGAAGATCAAGAAAACGGAGGATTGGAGCAAGACCTTCAAGGATAAAAGGACCTAAAGACGTCCATTAGAGAGAAAGATTGTTTGATAAAATAAAGCTTATAGATCATTATATGAAAGAAATAGATTAAAGATCCTTTGTACATTCATCTTACATGTTTAAAAATTCGTTCAAAGTGGATCAACCAGTTTTTCATCATAATTTTTGATCATTCAAACCCTTCTCTACCCCTCCTCACGAGCTTTCTTGCTTACTGCACCCTCCACATCTCCACTTACCTCCATTTCTCGTTTCATCATTGATGTCATAACTCGATTACTTTCTTTTTTAGCCTCCTGGATGGAGTTTAAGATTTTGTGATATGGATTGGAATTTTTTAAATCGGGCAGATTGCCTGAATCATGTCTCCCTGTATAATCAAACGAGTGTGTAGATTCATCTTCAATTGTGTTTATATCATATTCTGGATTGGATATATCCCCATCGACCTGAAATTCCTGCGAAACTTCACCATTTATTGAGATGATTTGTGAAATTGGGAATGACTCTTCCATCTCCAATCCCCTCAACTAAAAAAGGCCAAAAAATAATCAAATACTCAAAATCTATGGAATATATAGATAGATCAAGAAGAGGAGATGGTCAAAAATAAATTTTAATATAAGGAAGAACCTTTTTAATCAAGAGATGGTTGGTGTGTTTGTTTGTCAGATTTTTAGATTTTTTTATTGAAGAATGAAGTTGTTGTTTACTCTCTCTCTCTCTCCATTCTTTTTATTTGGGGAATCTATACTCATTTTTAGTGTGTAATCCTCCCCCATCATCCCTTTAAATATTACTTTTGGTCCTTCTTGCCTCTTCTTCTTAACCAAGTCTGGCTCTCTTTTTGATGATATCAATGACCCCATTCGAATCCTCCACTACATGTCCAGCCCTCTCCTTGTCATTCCTCCCTTTAATCAAGGAAGGGAGTTTATGCTCAAGTAGCATGTGATTTTCAGCTGAGAGACCAATGCAAGCTCTGAAGATGTTGACGATGCATTGCCTTTGAGCGAAGAGGGCGTTGATAACTGGAGTTCCTGTTGGGACCATTGGAGCTTTCAGGAGGTAAGACAAGATAGATAAAACAGCATCGAATCTTTCACCTTCCTTCACCTCCTCCTCCTCCTCCATGGAAGAAGAAGATGATGATGTGTTAGTGTTGATTCTTCTAATTGTGATCCTCTCACACAATTCAGCTAAGATCACCAGATCATAGATGATGGGTGAAGCCAAAAGAGAATCCTCACATGTGTTATGCATAGAGATTGTGTTCGTCCCACCCATAAAGATCTCGCTTGTATACTCATCCAATGCTCTCTTTGAATCCTTCACATATGGGACATATTTGATCACCACACAATGATCAGGATGCTCATCTTGTCCATATAAAAGTCTGTTTGAGGCGACCATATCATCCACCACATTCGATTTTGAAATCTCCTTGGATCGGAACTGCTGGGGTGCTGACAAATTCATCCCATCATTGTTACCAAGATGGTTGTAGGATACAATAGAGGTTGGTTTAATACCAGCTGTCACTAAAAAGTCGACCAACACAGACTTCATTTTGGTTTGACCGGATTTGAAATCATCCCCACCAATGAACACATTTTCTCTTTCTGCCAATTGAACGACTCCAGGGACGAATGTGTTCTGAGGAGATCCGTTGATGTAAGTACACCCCTCTAGGATGGAGGCTACAGCAAAGATAGTAGAGGGGGAGATTTCAGATTCTCCTCTCTCAATGGATGCCATGAGGTTATCGATGGTATCATTCAATCCTTCCTCAATAGAAGCAAATCGTTCTGTGTTTGCTGTCCATAAAATAATCACTTTATCAAGCTCATTGGAAGCTTTAAAATCTCGGATGTTCTGACGAATCACCTCCATCTGCTCAGCTTTCGTGCCTGATAAAGTGTTATCAGCTCTCTCCCCTTGGTTGGCGGCGATGAAGTCTGGGAAGTAGATGGAGGGAAGTGGGACTAATCCCTCCATCATTGGAGCCAACTGCCTTTGTAAATCATAATCTAGCACCTGAGCTCTTTCCATAGCTTTAGCCAAGTTAAAGGAGGAGATATCCCACCCTCCAATAACCAGGTTGTTGGGGTCGGCCATTGGGAGGATGTTGGAGAAGGGGATGTGAACAGCTCTTCCCATGTCATCATTCCCAAGTTTTATGGCAGAAGATTGAGTCAAGGAACCGTAGTAATCAGCAGTCCTTTCCCCCTCCTTGGTAGTCCAGGTGATACCATGTTTGTTGGCCAACATGCCTGCTGTGACTGTAGACCCATTGTTACCACCCCATCCCACCAGCATGACTCCTAGTTTTGGCACTTGTCTTTTGGTTCGAAATTCATAAGTTTGGGTGATTGGTGTTGCCACATTGTTTTCCACTTGAACGGTGGTATATTCATAAGTAGAAATGATCTCATCATCAGTGTAACGAGTATTAGGTGAGTTGACAGAAAAATCTTCACTTGAAAAAACGGAATTAGCCATCTACAAAGAAAAGATCAATTGTTCTTAGAATAATTTTGAGAAAAAGTTGATAAAAAGTCTCAATTATGAACTTATAATACGCAATCAATATTTAATATGCCTATTAGATGCTAATACATACAACAATAAGTAACTTGAAAGGGATAAATAATTAAAATCTTACGGTTTAGTATTGGATTTAATCGTCTGAAGTTGAAAAAATGATTAGCTGAAACTTTACAAGATCATTAACCAATAATTATTTGAATTATTATATTATTATGATATTCATAATATAACTAAGATATTCTTATAACTAATTAAAAGTCTAATTTAGTATAAAACACCTAAATGGATTCAGACGAGGAGAATTTACCTGAAAATGATGTTGAGGCCAATATTCAAACACCCAAAACACCCATAGAAACAATCGAGGTAAGCAAATCTCTGATATTATATTAATAATCGTATGGTTTATAGTTTATTCATAAGAAGTTAACCGACGCTAGTGAGATATTAACATCAAAAAACGTCGAAAACTTCACAAATATTTTTGATCAGATTGCTGTTTACAAAGTTTGAATTCAATTTTAGTGATATAAATGAAAAAGGGTTTGATTATATTTATCTGATTTGCCTAGGAAAAGATTAGAAGAATCAGGTATAGATATCAGTTATGCATCCAAAGACGTCAGAAGTTGATGAAGCGGTTTTGGGTGATCCGATCTTCAATTCCAACTTTCACTTCCCAAACTTCCCCCCCTTGGGATGGATTAATCCTTTCTACTTCTGATGATGACGATGATCTTGAGAATTGTATGAGATATGTGGTAGTGTATGATGGTGGTGTTAGAGTTCGATCAACTCCATCCTTCGCCTCAAATAAGAAGAAGATGGAGGATGTTGATGATCAGTTGATTTTATGGAGAGGAGATGTGGTTGTTGGGAGTGGGAGGATCATGAGAAGAGGGGTTGGTGACATGTTTGTGAGGGTTAGGATCATTGAACTTAGACACCCATCTCACTACCACCATGATAATCAAGGATCAGGAGAGGGAGAGGAGAGAGAAGAGGGAGATGGTAGTTTCTCTTATCAACCATCTCATTTGAAAATCATTCAACCATCTCCATCTTCTTCTTCTTCTGGCTCTTCTGGTGATCTGTTTGTACCAGAGACGAAGGAGGGAGAGATTATCATTCTAAGAAGATTACCCCCTTGAATCTTATCATGAAATGAAACAGTGTAAAATATATTGAAAGTAAAAACTTCCTCTATTTCACATATTTTATTTTAACTCTCTCCTTCTCTCTATTTTATCTTCTAAAAAATCGGTCACTTCTTCTTCTTCTTTCTTTGTCTAAGCTTTCCATAATAGGATATAAACTCCTGGCATGACTGTAAAATACATGTATGTCTATTTTAGAAAAGAAAGAGATCAATAAAGTGAAAGAGAGAGGAAAACAGCCAATCTCATCTTATCTCAATCCATCTCTCTCTCAAAACCTTGATCTCGTGAGTCACAAAAGCCCCAAAACTCCTCCCCACCACACAATTCCATCCCAAATCATACTCCTTATCAAACGCCCTCCTAGGTTGAAGAAAGGGAAGAATTGGAAAATCAGTTTTGAAATGAAGAAAACCTGATAAATTCAGCAATCGATGAAAACACTTTCCCTTTGGTGATAGTCAACTACACAAAAATATCATATCATCATCATCATATTATAATTTCAAGGAAGATTCAAAAGAAGATAAAATTAACCTGAAAAGCCTCCTTTGCAACCCTCAAAGCATCCTCGCACATCTCATCGCTCATGTCCTCAGCAAAAATGTGAACTGTTTTTTCTTTGTTTGCCATTTAATCAATCCCTATAGGAATAATTAG
>Ga0114932_10004526_pt1 | contig 12948 bp, 13 predicted proteins | sample 2SBtaG_2_FD_87286 | JGI IMG/M metagenome (GOLD analysis project Ga0114932, IMG submission 87286) | Deep subsurface microbial communities from Kolumbo volcano to uncover new lineages of life (NeLLi) - 2SBTROV12_ACTIVE470 metaG | ecosystem: Environmental > Aquatic > Marine > Volcanic ...
GCCAGCTTGGGTGGTGAGCCTGGTGACCGTGGGAGCTGGCAGAAGGGTTGGTGGACCGTTCTGCCAGCTTGGGTGGTGAGCCTGGTGACCGTGGGAGCTGGCAGAAGGGGTGGTCAGTCGAGGAGGCCGGTTGCCTGGCCGCCGTCGACGAGGAGCCCTGTTCCGGTGATGAACTTCGCCTGCTCGCTGCACAGGAACGCCACCGCCGCGCCGAAGTCGTCCGGATCGCCGGTCTGGCCGGTGAGGCTGCTGGCGTCGGCGGTCTCCTTGTCGGGCATGATCTTGGACACGCGGTCGGTCCAGTGGGTGCCGGGCTGGGCCGAGTTCACGGTGACACCCGACGCCGCGATCTCGCGGGCGGTGATCTTCAGGAACGACGTCAGCCCGGCACGTGCCACCGAGCTGGCGAGCAGGAACTCGATCGGCTGCTTCACACCCACCGACGTGATCGCGCACACGCGTCCCCACCCTCGCTCTTGCATGGGCGGAATGGCGGTCCGGCACATCTCGATCATCGCGAGGCAGTTCATCTCGACGGCGCCGCGGAAGGCGTCCAGGTCTGTGTTGGCGAATGTTCCAGGCGGGGGGCCGCCGGCGTTGGTCACGAGGATGTCGACGGCGCCCAGCTCGGCGACCGCCGATTCCACGAAGGCCCTACCCCCGTCGGGGTTGGAGACGTCGGCGACGATCTGCACCACATCGCCGTCGATCTGAGCTGCTGCCGCGGCGAGTTTCGCCTCGTCGCGGCCGCAGATCGCGACCCGAACTCCGTCGGCAGCGAGCGCCTTTGCCGCACCGAGGCCGAGGCCCGCCGAACCCGCGGCGACCGCCGCCGTCCGTCCGTTGATTCCGAGATCCATGAGTCCTCCCCGAGGTGCCGCCGGTCGATCCGAAGCGAGCGGGCATCACGGTACGCGAATCAGTGACCCGCCCGCGGAAGCAATACCCTCATGGGCGCATGTTCAGCGTTCCCGAATCCCCCGAATCGGTCGCAGACGCCCTCTCGCACCACGGATACCTTCCCGACGAAGGCCTGGCGATGGCGGTCTTTCTCGCTATCACGATGCGTCGACCCCTCCTCCTCGAAGGCGACGCGGGCGTCGGCAAGACCGAGCTGGCGAAGGTGCTGGCAGGCTGGACCGGTGGCGAGCTGATTCGGCTCCAGTGCTACGAAGGCATCGATGCGAGCCAGGCGCTCTACGAGTGGGACTACACCCGCCAGCTCCTCCACCTGCGCACGGCCGAGGCCGTCGGAGTGTCCGCGCAGGACGCGACATCCCTCGAGGACGAGCTCTATTCCGAACGCTTCTTGATCCGTCGACCTCTGCTTCGGGCGATCGGCCATGAAGGCGACGCGCTTCCGGTTCTCCTGATCGACGAAGTCGATCGCGCCGACGACGAGTTCGAGGCTTTCCTGCTCGAGATCCTGTCCGAGTACGCGATCAGCGTGCCCGAGCTCGGGACCATTCGAGCCGAGACCCCACCCCTCGTGATCATCACGAGCAACCGAACCCGCGACGTCCACGACGCGCTCAAGCGGCGCTGTCTGTATCACTGGGTTGCCCACCCGGGGATCGAACGCGAGGTGGAGATCGTGAAGCTGAAGGTCGACGACGTCGACGGCACTCTGGCCCGTCAGGTCGCGGCGGCGGTCGCCACGATGCGCGATCTCGGGCTCTACAAGCCACCGGGCGTCGCCGAAACCATCGACTGGGCGACCGCACTCGGAAAGCTCGGAACCACCGAGCTGGACGAGACCACGATCGCCACGACGCTCGGCACGGTGCTCAAGTATCGAGAAGACCAGGACCGGGTCTCTGAGTTCGGCATGGACATGATCATGTCTGCGATCGGTAGCGCCTGAGGCCGTGTCAGCCCAGGTCTCCTCGAACGCAGACGGTGTCGTCACCGATGCCGAGGAGCTCGCGGTCGGCTTCGGACGGGTGCTGCGCGGCGTCGGCGTCAACGTCCCGGTCAGCCGGGTCATGAACTTCGTCCATGCGCTGCACCACTGCGGGATCGACGATCGCGACGCGGTGTACTGGGCGGGTCGGGCGACCCTGCTCGGCGACCCGGAGGACACCGACCAATACACCCGGGCGTTCCGGGTGTATTGGGAGGGCCGCCAGCCGGTGGGAATCGAAGTGGAGGCTCCGCCCGTCACCGTCACGCTCGCGACCGATTCGCCTGACGAGAAGGGCGACGAACCGGACGATCCCGAGGGGGACGAGGCCGACGGGCCCACTCTGCGGGTCCGCTACAGCGGGGTCGAGACGCTCAGGGAGAAGGACTTCATCGAGTGCACCGACGCCGAGCTGGCCGAGCTGCACCATCTCATGAGCTCACTGCGGTTCACCTCCACCACCCGGCCGTCACGACGCCTCGTGCCGACCCGGTCCAGGACCCGCCGCCCCGATCTCGGTCGAACGGTGCGCCGCGCCCTGGCCACGGGAGGAGAGCCGATCCGCCGGGAATGGCGCGACACAGATCGACGGCCCAGGCGCCTCGTGCTCCTGCTCGACGTCAGCGGCTCGATGGAGCCCTACGCCCGCGCTCTCGTCCGGTTCGCTCACGCGGCGGTGGTCGGACGAACCCGCGTGGAATCGTTCACCATCGGCACCCGCCTGACCCGCATTACCCGGGAACTCACGTCGCGCGATCCCGACGCTGCCCTACGATCAGCCGCCCACTCCGTCGAAGACTGGTCGGGCGGGACTCGGCTGGGCGAGACACTGCGGGACTTCAACGACCTCTGGGGCGTGCGCGGCCACGCTCGCGGAGCGGTCGTCGTGATCCTGTCTGACGGGTGGGACCGCGGACAGCCGGAGCTGTTGGCCGAGCAGATGCAGCGACTGCACCGGGTCACACATCGGTTGGTGTGGGTGAACCCGTTGAAGCACACTCCTGGGTACGCACCGCTCGCCCGTGGAATGGCCGCGGCCCTCCCGCACGTTGACGAATTCATCGAAGGTCACTCGTTCGACTCGCTCGAACGCCTGGCCGAAGTCATCTCCGCCTGACCGGCGGCATCGGACCAACAGCAGGACAAGGAGCAACCCGTGGACGAGATCCTGAACGACATCGAACGCTGGCGGAAGTCCGGCCAACGGATCGCTGTCGCTCGCGTCGTGGACATCGAGGGAAGCGGACCGCGCGACCCCGGTGCAGCCATGGCCGTGAATCAGGACGGCGAGGTCGCCGGCTCGGTTTCGGGTGGCTGCGTCGAAGGGGCCGTCGTGGGCGAAGCCCTCCAACTGCTCGACGGGGACCGACCCGCCGGCATCACCACCTTCGGGTACAGCGACGACGAGGCGTTCGCCGTCGGTCTCACGTGCGGCGGCACCATTCACCTGTTCATCGAGGAGCTCGACTGGTGAGCTCGATCTATGAGCGGTATCGCGACGCCATCCGGGCGGAGGAACCGGTCGCCCTGGCCACCGTGATCGAAGGGCCAGACGTCGGCGCCAAGATCCTGGTGCTCGACACAGGTGAAACCCGCGGATCGCTCGGCCACGACGAGCTCGACCGCGTCGTCGCCCGCGACGCCCTCGGGATGCTCGAGGCCGGAACCAGCGAAGTCCGCCACTACGGACGCGAAGGCGAAGCGCGTCAACACGACCTCAGCATCTTCGTCGAAAGCCACGCACGACGGCCCCACATGGTGATCTTCGGCGCCGTCGACTTCACCCGGGCCCTTGCCGCACAGGCCAAGCTCCTCGGCTACCGGGTCACCGTGTGCGACGCCCGCGAGGTCTTCGCCACGAAACGGCGCTTCCCGATGGCCGACGAGGTGGTCGTCGACTGGCCCAACCGCCTGCTCGACCGCATCGGTGCCGACCTCGGCCCACGCGACGCAGTGTGCGTTCTCACCCACGACGCCAAGTTCGACGTTCCGGCGATCATCGGCTCACTCCCGACGCGCGTGGGCTACCTCGGCGCCATGGGATCGCGCACGACCCACGACAAGCGCACCGAACGCCTCCGCGAAGAAGGCGTCACCGACGACGAACTCGCACGCATCAAAGCCCCCATTGGCCTCGACATCGGCGGCCGAACCCCCGAAGAGACCGCCGTGTCGATCGTCTCGGAGATCATCGCAGAGCGAACGGGCCGCACCGCCCCGAGCCTCACGGACGGCGAAGGCCGCATTCACTAGGTCCTCGCTGCCTGCGCTGCGCAGGGTCTGGGCGGGTAGCTTCCGGTCCATGGACTTCACGGTCAACGAAGATCACGAAGCGATCCGCGACGGTGTTCGCCGGGTCTGCTCCCAATTCCCCGACACCTACTGGCGCGAAAAGGACGAAGCCCACGAGTTCCCGTGGGACTTCTACCAGGCCATGGCCGACGGCGGCTGGGTCGGCATCGCCATCCCCGAAGAGTTCGGAGGAGGCGGCCAGGGCATCACCGAAGCGTCGATCGTGCTCGAAGAAGTGGCGGCCAGCGGCGCTGCGATGAACGGCTGCTCCGCCATGCACCTGTCGATCTTCGGCATGGAGCCCGTCCGCAAATACGGCTCGCCCGAACTGGCCAAGGAGATCCTGCCCGGCGTCGCCAACGGTTCGATCCACGCCGCCTTCGGCGTCACCGAGCCCGACGCCGGCACAGACACCACCTCGATCCGCACCCGCGCCACCCGAGACGGCGACGAATACGTCATCAACGGGGCGAAGGTCTGGACCACCAAGGCGCCCTACTGCGACGTCTGCCTCCTGCTCGTGCGCACCACCCCCAAGGAGGAATGCGACGGACCGACGCAGGGCATGACGCTCCTCCTCGTCGACCTCCAGGATCCGGCGGTCGACATCACTCCGATCCCCAAGGTCGGACGCAACGCCGTCGTGTCCTGCGAGGTCCGCTACGACGGGCTCCGGGTGCCGGTGAGCCGCCGAGTAGGCGAGGAGGGCGAAGGGTTCCGCTACATCCTCGACGGGCTCAACCCCGAACGGATCCTCATCTCGGGTGAGGCGCTCGGAATCGGGCGGGTCGCGCTCAAACGGGCCGTCGACTACGCCAACGATCGGGTCATCTTCGGACGCCCGATCGGGCAGAACCAGGGCCTGGCCTTCCCGCTCGCCGACTCACACGCCCGGCTGAAGGCCGCCGAGCTCGTGATCCGTGAGGCCTCATGGCGTTACGACAACGGCCTCGACTGCGGAGAGCAGGCCAACCTCGCCAAGTACCTCGCGAGCGAAGCAGCGTTCGAATGTTCGGATCGAGCGATGCAGACCCACGGCGGCTTCGGCTACGCCAAGGAGTACGACGTCGAGCGCTACTGGCGAGAATCGCGGCTGATGAAAATCGCCCCGGTGAGCCAGGAGATGGTGCTCAACTTCGTGTCGAGCAAGGTGCTCGGCCTTCCCCGGTCCTACTGACGCTGCATGACCACCGCTGCCATCCTCCTCGCAGCGGGCCAGGGGTCGCGCTACGACGGTCCCACCCACAAACTGTTGGCCGAGATCGACGGTCGTCCACTCGTCGTCCACGCGCTCCAGTCAGTGCTCGAGGCAGCGACCGCCGGCGCACTCGACGAAGTGATCGTCGTCACGGGCGCGGTCGACCTCCACGATGTGCTGTCGCCCTTCATGGGGCAGGTGGCCCTCGTTCACAACCCGCTGTTCGCACGCGGTCAAGCCACCAGCCTCGACCGCGGCGTGCGCGCTGGGAGAGACCGGGGTCACAACCGGGTTGTGGTGGGGCTCGGCGACCAGCCCTTCGTTCCCCCGAGCGCGTGGTCGGCCGTGGCAGGGAGCCTCGGTCCCATCGCCGTCGCCACGTACAACGGTCGCCAACGCAACCCGGTGCTGCTCGAACGGTCGGTCTGGCCGCTCCTCCCGATCGACGGCGATGAGGCTGCGAGAGTGCTTCTCCGTGTGCGGCCGGAGTGCGTTCGCCCGGTAGCCTGCGAGGGCTTCCCTGACGACATCGACACTGTGGAGGACCTGCGACGATGGAGCTGAAGAACGAGTTCCGCGTGAGCGTTCCGGTGGAAACGGCGTGGTCGACGCTCACCGACGTCGAGTACATCGCGCCCTGCATGCCGGGTGCCCAGCTCACCGAGATCGACGGCGACGAATACAAGGGCCAGGTCAAGGTGAAGGTGGGGCCCATCACCGCCCAGTACAAAGGCACGGCGAGTTTCATCGAGCTCGATGAGGCCAACCACACCGCCGTTCTCAAGGCCAAGGGCCGCGACACCCGCGGCGCCGGAAATGCCGAAGCCGATGTCACCGCGCAGATGACCGCCGACGGCGACGCCACCCACATCGAGATCACGACCGAGCTGAAGGTGACAGGCAAAGTCGCCCAATTCGGGCGTGGCGTGATGGCCGACGTGTCCGAGAAGCTGATCGGGCAATTCGTCGACTGCCTCGAGGGCAAGCTCGCCGAGGCCGGTTCCGCCGAACCGGCTGCCCAGGACGAAGCCTCCTCTGAGCCAGCGGCCGCCGACGCGCCGGCCGAGACGAGCTCATCGAGCGACTCGGGTCCCCGCCGGATCGAAATGCCAGAGCCCGAACCTGTCGACCTGCTCGACACCGCAGGCGCACCCGTCGCGAAGCGACTGGCGCCGGTGGTGCTCGTCCTGCTCGTCCTGCTGATCCTGCGCCGCAGACGGCGCTGATTCTCGCCGCAATCCTCGATCGGCCCTGACGGGCCTCACTCGTCTGCGGATTGCCACTTTCTCGCCGCAATCCTCGCTTCGCTCGTCTGCGGATTGCCATGGCCGGCCCGGCGATCCCTCGCCGATCTGCAGGGCGTGGAGTTGAGCAACTGTGGTGTCAGGCACCGACATGGCGTGGAGCGACGCCCGGAACCGAGCGCGGCTTGGCCTCCGTGGCCGGAACGGGCTCAGCGCAGCGGGGGACCAGCGCAGCGGGGGCTACGCGACGGCGCGGGCGAGTTCGACGAGGGTGGTCATCCCCGAGGCGGCCTTGATCAGGCCGTCCTGGCGCATGGTGATCATGCCCTCGCTGATCGCGTGTTCCTTGATCGTGACGTTGGAATCGTGGTTGAGGATCATCGTCTGAACCGCCGGCGACATCAGCAGCACCTCGTGGACGCCGAACCGGCCCTTGTACCCGCTGTTGCCGCACTTGTTGCAGCCCACCGCTTCCTGCCATTTGGCTTCGGCGAACGGCGCGTCTTTCATCAACTCGTCGGTCCATCCCGCGGCCTGGAGTTCTTCCTCGGTGGGTGTCGTCGGGCGACTGCAGTGCTTGCACAAGCGGCGGACGAGCCTCTGAGCGACGACGCACGAGATCGACGCGGTGACCATGAAGGGCTCGACACCCATCTCGATGAGACGAAGGGGCGTCGAAGCCGCGTCGTTGGTGTGGAGGGTGGAGAGAACGAGGTGACCGGTGATCGCCGCTTCGCAGGCAATGGAGGCGGTCTCGACATCGCGGATCTCGCCGACGAGCACCACGTCGGGGTCGGCACGCAGGATCGCACGTAGCGACGAAGCAAAGGTGAGTCCCGCCTTGGCGTTCATCTGCATCTGCTTGAGACCGTCGAGTCGATACTCGACGGGGTCCTCCACCGTCACGATCGACCGATCCGGCTCGTTCAACATCGCGAGGATCGAGTACAGGGTCGTCGACTTGCCCGAGCCCGTGGGGCCCGTCACGAGAATGCCGCCCGCCGGTTTGCGGAAGGCCCACTCGAAGCGCTGAAGCGCCTTGGGATGCATGCCGATCTGTTCCATCGACAGCTCGTTGGAACCCTGATCCAGGATCCTGAGCACCACGCTCTCGCCCCACACCGTCGGAACAGTCACGACACGAAGGTCCACACTGCGGTCGCCGACCTTCACGGTGATGCGGCCGTCCTGGGGGACGCGCTTCTCCGCGATGTCCATCTCGGCCATGATCTTCAGCCGGCTGATCACGCCGCTCTGGACGGACTTGGGCGAGTCCATGACGTGTCGGAGCACGCCGTCGACCCGGAATCGGATGCGAAGACCCTCCGGGGTCGCCTCGACGTGGATGTCCGAGCAACCCTCAGCCACGCCGCGGCGCAAGAGCAGGTCGATGAACTTGACGATCGGGCCCTCGTCGGTGACCTCGGTGAGGCCGGCGAGATCGCCCTCGTTCTCGCCACCGGCGCTGCTGATCGCCTCGGCGACGGCGAACGCGGCGTTGGTCGCGTTGTAGACGGTGTTGATGACCTTCTGGAGCTGATCCGGCTCGGCGAGAACCGGGATGATCGTCTGCCCCGTCGCCGCCCGAAGGTCGTCGATGGCGAACACGTCGAATGGCTCCGCCATCGCGACTTTGAGGTTGTTGCCGATCTCTCCGACCGGGATCGCCATGATCCGCCGGGCGAGGCTCTCGGGCACTTTCCGGGCGAAGAGGGGGTCTGGCGGGTTGGAGTCCAGATCGACGACGTCGATCTCCTGCTGCTCGGCCAGCGCTCGATACAGATCGGCAGGGAAGAGCCAGCCCTTCATGAGCAACACTTCACCCAGCCGCCGCTTGGTGGTGGTGTGCTCCTGGAGGGCTTCCTCGAGCTGGTCCTGGGTGATCACGCCGTGATCGACGAGGATTTCGCCGAGGTACTTCTTGGTGTTCGAGGTCGCGACAGGGGCCGCAGGCTGAGTATTCACCGCTCTTCCCATCGGCACCCTGGCCTGTCGATTCCAGGGATCGTCCCGCTAGTCTCCGAGCCCTGATGAGGTATCAGCGTGTCGAGCCCGTCGGTCCGCCGAGCCAGGAGCAGACCGTCGATGTCGAGCGGCTCTTGGGTCGTCCCGCTGCGGGACGATTCGACATCGCCGTGGTGAACGAAGCGGGCGAACCCGTGGTGATCCGCAACGCCCCCTTGCAGTTCGACGGGCGGCCGATGCCGACGCTCTACTGGTTGGTCGGCCGCGACGAGTGTCTCGCGGTGTCTCGACTGGAGGGGGCGGGCGGTGTGCGACGTGCTGAGGCCGAGGTGGATCCGGCCCGGCTCGAAGCGACCCACGCCCGCTATGCGGCGGCGCGTGACGCCGAGATCGACCCGGCTCATGGCGGTCCCCGCCCGAGCGGCGGAGTAGGTGGTACACGAACGGGTGTGAAGTGCCTCCACACCCATCTCGCGCACCAGCTGGCGTGTGGCGACGATCCGGTCGGCGAATGGGTGATCGAGCAGCTCGGATGGACCTCGTGAGTCGCCGGGTCGCCGTGGTCGACTGCGGAACCAACACGACACGGTTGCTGGTGACCGACGGTGTCGGCCTCGGGTGGCGGGAGCAGCGCATCACCGGGCTCGGTCGCGGTGTGAGCGCTTCGGGGCGGCTCAGCGACGCAGGCATCGAACGTGTCCTCACGGCACTGGGTGAGTACCGAACGATCATCGAAGATGAGGGCGTCGACACCGTGCGCGCCATTGCGACGAGCGCGGTGCGCGATGCTCGCAACCGCGATGACTTCCTCGGTCCGGCGGCCGAAGTACTCGGCCACCCCGTGGGGCTGCTGTCCGGTGACGACGAGGCTCGATACGGCTTTGCTGGGGCCACCGCGGGCCTCGACCCCTCCGGGGGTCCCTACCTGGTGGTCGACATCGGCGGAGGCTCGACGGAGCTGGCGTTCGGCCGAACCCAGCCCGACGCATACCGGTCCCTCGACATGGGCTCTGTGCGGTTCACCGAGACCTACATTCACCGCGATCCGCCTGCACCAGAGGAGCTCAGCTCGGCGATCTCGGTAGCGAAGCTGCACCTCGACGACATCGATCGCGAGCTGCCGGTGATGAAGTCGGCGGCCCAGCTGGTCGGGGTCGCGGGAACGATCACCACCGTCGCCGCGGTAGAGATCGGCCTGGCCACCTACGACGCGGAGCTGATCGACGGCTTCGTTCTCGAACGGGCGGCGGCCGAGGATGTCTTTCGCACCCTGGCGACCGAGGCCCTCGAGGATCGCATCCACAACCCCGGCCTGGCCGAGGCACGGGCCGATGTGATCGTCGGCGGATGCTGCGTCCTCGTCGCCATCATGCGCCACTGGGATCACGATTCGTGTCTCGTCCGGGAGCGAGATCTCCTCGATGGGATCGCCGAAGAGTTGCTGGCCGGGCCGGAGTAGTCTGCGGCGCTGTGACCGAGCTGCACACGAGCCGGTTGGTGCTACGGGGCCTTCGCCCGTCTGATTTCGCGCAGTGGAGCGAAGTCAGACACCGTTGCGCCGACTGGCTCACAAAATGGGAGCCCGCCCCCACACCGGGCGCGCCCGATCCCTCCAGAGATCCAGCTGCCTTCTCGGCTCGGTGCAATGCGCGTGACCGCGAGCGCCAGCTCGGGACAGGCTTCGCGTTCTCGTTGTGGTCCCAAGGTGTGTTCTGCGGCGAGATCAACGTCAACAACGTGGTTCGCGGAGCGTTTCAGAGCGGGCACGTGGGCTACTGGATCGACGAGCGGCACGCCGGACGGGGTTTCGTGCCCGAGGGGCTCGTGGCGGTCTTCGGGTACGCGTTCGACCGGGTGGGTCTACATCGGCTCCAGATCTCGATCATTCCGCGCAACGCGTCGTCCCGGCGCGTCGTGGAGAAGCTCCAGATCCGCGACGAGGGCATCGCCCAGGGCTACCTGCAGATCGCCGGTGTCTGGGAGGACCACGTGCGGTATGCGATCACCGCAGAGGAGTGGGATCGCCGCCGCGAGGAGCTGTGGACGCTCACATCGGCCCGGAGCGACTGAGGCGTGTGTTCACCAGCCGGAGGCCTCGTCTTGCTCCTCGAGCCAGCGGCCACCGGGTTCGCAGTCGTCGGCGATGGGACACCAACGACACGGCGGACCGGGCACGCGCCGGGCAACGCCATCCCCGCGCCGTAGCTCGGCCAGCCGTTTCACCCCAGCGATGGTTCGTCGAGTCGACGTCTCGAGCAGCTGTTCGTCAACGGTTTCGGTCTGCACTCGACCAGCGTCGACGTAGAAGGTGGCGAGCAAGAGCGGGGGCACCCCGGTGACGAGGGTCTCGAGAAGGGCGTAGTACCGCAGGTCGTCGTGGTGGTGAACCGTTGGCCGTCCGGTCTTGAGCTCGACGATCACCCGTCCCGCGGTGGTGTCGCTCGGTCCACCGAGGGTGAGATCGAGGCGCCCGTGGAGCATGATGTCGTCGGCGAGCAGACCCACGCGACGCGGGGACTCCGTGGTGGGTCGCCACGCCGTCCGCAGCGGAGGGAAGGTCTCCAGGAACGTGGTGAGGAGCGCCCCACATTCGCTCCTCAACTCTGCGCGGGTCACCTCTCCCGCCGTCTGCAGGAAGTCGGCGAGCTTGTTCTCTTTCACCATGAGGCTGGCGACGGCTTCATCGACCAGCTCGAGTGGTTGACGTTTGCTCCCCAGGTGGACGGACAGTTCGACGGCTTTGTGAAAGACCTGGCCACGAGCGGTGGGTGCCGTGTAGTCGAAAGGCTGGTCTTGCTCGGCCTCGTGTTGAGCCTCGCAACCGTGCACGGCCTGGAGCGCGCGCTTGCTCACCCACAAGGGGTCATCGAGCGAGTCCGCTGCGTCCACCAGCTCGCGTTCGATCCGATCGAGGAGCTCCAGTCGAAGGGTGGAGCGATAGGTCGGCCGCTCGCCCGCGGGTGGGCGGATGAGCTCGAGGGTCTCCGCCTGGCTGGGCGTGAGGGTGTCGGGGCCGGGCACCGCGGCCACGGTAGCGGGCCTGTGTCCTACGGCGGGAGCTGCTGCGGCCGACCAGAAGCTTCATGGCGAATTCGTCCGCCGTCTTCGAGATCGACTCCGGGGGCGCGGGTCAACCGGCCGCCGAGGCGGTCACCGACGACATCATCCTGCCCAAACGCCGAGTCCGGCGGCGATCCGTTCTGCTCTTCGCGATCGTCGCGACGGGGATAGCGGTCGTTGGCGCGACGGCGTTGGGAAGTGACTCCCACGGAGCCGCACAGACAGCGGCCGTCGAAGAGGTGCTTGCGAGCCCCGAGCTCGCCGCGTCGTCGCTCGACGACGGAGTCCTGCCGCTCGCTGCTCTGTGGGCGCTGCGCGCCGATCAACCGGCTAGGGCCATCGTGGTCTCTCCAGACGGCGACCTCGGTGAGTTGGTCGCCGAACGCCTCGATGACGACCGGTGGGTGGTTGCACGTCTCGAGGGTGGCGAGATTCTGCGCGTCGGCGAGGTTCCATTGGTTGCGATCGTCGTGCTCGACACTGTGGATGGGCCCGTCGTGGACCTCGCCGGGTCGTACCTGCGCGCGAGGGCGCGGACATTTGTCACCGACACGACGTCGCTGCCCGCTACCCCCTCTCCAGCTCAGTCGCCCGAGGAGGCCGCCCGCTCATACGTCGCGGCTCTTCTCGCTGGTGACGGTCAGCGCCTCGCCGCGCTGACCGCCCGCGAGCTCCGAGCGTCCGTGCTGAGCTACCCCGAGACCTTTGCCCGCCTGAGCGGTGGCGATCGCTCGTTCGTGGTGACCGACATGCAGCTGCAGGTCTCCAACACACCGCGACCCGATGAGCTCCACATCGCCGTGACCGGATTGTCTGCGGTGTCGTTCGGCGAGTCGCCAGTCGAAGTCGCCCTCGTCGGCGGATGTGTGACCGCGGCACCACCGGGTGCTGTGGCTGAGCCGGCCGCCGGCGACTGCGCTCTTCGTGGTCTCGAAGCTCTCGGGCGGCCCGTTCCGTTCGACATCATTGTCGTTCAAGGCGCTTCGGGATGGCGCGTCGACCACCAGCAGACCGAAGCCGCCTCGTGGTCTGCGATCGCGTCGTCGGGTCCCGAGGGGCTCGACCGCACGGCGGAGGTGCTTCGTCGCTGGGGGCTGGCGGCCGATGAGTTCGATCCGACCTACATCCCCCTCCGAGAAGGTGCGGCACCGCCCGCCTCGTCCGAAACGAGCGTTCCTCCAGCGACGACCCCGCCGACCACCCTGCCTTCCAACACACCAGTGCCTTCCAACACACCAGTGCCTTCCAACACACCAGTGCCTTCCAACACACCAGTGCCTTCCAAC
>Ga0114932_10004529_pt1 | contig 12945 bp, 22 predicted proteins | sample 2SBtaG_2_FD_87286 | JGI IMG/M metagenome (GOLD analysis project Ga0114932, IMG submission 87286) | Deep subsurface microbial communities from Kolumbo volcano to uncover new lineages of life (NeLLi) - 2SBTROV12_ACTIVE470 metaG | ecosystem: Environmental > Aquatic > Marine > Volcanic ...
AAAAAACAGGTTCAAAAGTGCTTATGTCCTATTCACGCAGATATAGGCGAATTAGTAGCAAAAAGCGAACACGCTAGTATTTTTAAAAACTAGCAAAACTTTTTATACTTTTCTTTTTATTTTAAATTATGATAACTTTTTTTATCGGTGTAATTACAGGCTTTTTAATGGCGGTGGCTATGATTGGATAGCCCTATTTTTACTTTTAAATATTTTAATTCTGAGGGTAATATTTGCCAAATTCCTATAAGAAATAAAACTCTATTCAAAAGCGCCCTTTTTTCAATGCCTCTTTTAGATTTAGATAAAGTAAATACTAGTTTTGATATTTCTATTTTAAAAAGTACCTTACAACGAAATTTAAAAGAAAATGATGAATATTTAAGATTTATGACAAATATGGGATTATTTCACGATGGGTTAATGTGGTTTGAATGAGTATTTTTAAAGAATTTTATATTATTTGTGGTTTGGGTTTTGGTATTCCTATTAGTACAATGTTATTATTAACTTGGTGGTTATCATAAGCACTTATGTTTTTAAAACTAGAAAACAATATTGGAGTGCTGTTAAAAATACACATAGAAATTTAATTAATTCTAACAATAAAATACTTAGAAGTAAATATTTTAAATTAACTAAAGACCCTATTTTTAAAGAAAAGAATTATGAAAAGCGTTTAAGGGCTGGAAAATCTATTAGTTTGGCACAAGTTAGAAAAGCATTTAAAAAAGGACGCGCACACGATTTAAAAATATTAAAGAAACAATATAAAGAAATGAAAAAAGACGGGTTTGATGTAGGCACGTTTAAAAATTTTATTAAAACTAATACAAGCCCTGATTTTAATGAAATTAGAGAAATGTTTAATAGTCCTAAATGATTTTAATCAATTATGGTAACTATTGATAATCCGCGTGAATTAGCCTTTACTTCTAAAGCGTGGCATAATGATTTAAAACAATGGTTAGGCGCCGATTTTAAAAATAAAAGATTGTTACACCCTGAAAAGTTAGAATTTAAACCAATTAACGCAGGCGAATTTAATATAAAACCTAAATTTATCGCTGTTGATACTGAAACTTATCATTCTAATGCTAATTTAATATGCCTTAGTAATTCAGAAAATCACGATACGCTTTATGGCACTTCTAAAGAAATGCCTGAAATTGAAGATTATTTTAAATATTTTCAAAAATTAGTTACTTCTAAAAATACTTATTTTGTAGCATGGAATTTATCTTATGACGCTAGAATTATTTTAAAATCTCTAAATATGGATTTAGAAAAATTTTATGAGGGCGAGGACGGCGATAAATTAAAAATAACTTTAAAAAATAATATTAAAATTACTTATTTAAATAAAAAATGTTTAACAATTTCAAAAAATCATACTACAGTTAAAATTTATGACGCTTTACAGTTTTTTGTAGGGGCTGGTATTCGTTCGGACGGTTCAAAAGGTTCAAGCGCATTAGACGACGTAGCCCGCGCTTATCTAGGCGAACAAAAAGAATATACAGGAAAATATCAAGACAAAAGTTTTCCTAATAAAATTGATAAAAAAGAATTAGATTTAATTGTTGATTACTGTTTTAAAGATTGTGTACTAACTAAAAAATTAATGGATATTTGGATAGACGCTTTTTTTGCTAATTTTAAATTTTATCCGAACGCATTTTATAGCGCTGGATATTTAACAGCACAATATTTTAAATCAAAAATGGAAAATTTCACTTGTTTTAGAAAAGTGCCTTATATAGTTCAAAATCAAGCATGGCACTCTTATTTTGGTGGACGTTTTGAAATTACTAAAAGAGGCACTTTAAAAGATATTCATCATTACGACATTAACAGCGCTTATCCCTATGCCATGAGTATAATGCCTGATTTTAATAATGGGCGCTGGATTCATATTACTACTATTGAAGAATGGAAAAAATTAAAAGAATATGTAGGATTTTATAAAATTGAAGTTGATGTTAAAGAAAAAATTTTAACTCCTTTTATGGTTCATCAAACTGAGGGTCAAGTTATAGCGCCAAGAGGTCACATTATAACAAATACAACCGCTAAAGAATTAGAAATAGCCTATAAATATTATGATTTTGATTTATTAAGAGTTGAGGGCTTTTGTTTTATTCCAAATTCAAAAGAAAAAAATGAATTTAATATTTTAATTGAAAATATGTATCAAGCCCGTTTAAAACAAAAAAATGAGGGTCAAAAATACGTTTATAAAATTTTAATTAATTCAGGTTATGGTAAATTTGCACAAAGTAAACCTGAGCCAAAAGGATTATTTAATCCTGTAGTTTGTAGTTATATTACAGGTTACTGTAGAGCCATGTTATTAGAGGCTTGCGCAAAAAATAAAAATAATATTGTAATGCTTGCGACGGACGGTATTTTTTCTGAAAAGCCTTTAGATATTGAAGTTTCTAAAAAGAAAAAATTAGGCGCTTATGATTATGAATACCACCCTGATATGATTTTAATTCAAGCGGGTATTTATTCAAATAATACAAAGGACGATTTAAAATTAAAAACAAAATCGCGCGGTTTTGCTTTAAAAGTGTTTGATAAAAAAGGAAATAATGAACAGGTTTTTAATTTATCTGATTATAAATTAGTATTAGAACAGGGGCGATATATCTATAAAATTTTTAATCGGCGTAGTGTTGCCCTATCTCAAGCGGTAATTCAAAAAGCCTATACGGTTCAAGATGTAGGGAAAATGGAATATAGAGAAAAATTCATAGATATTAATGCTGATAAAAAAAGAGTTTGGAATAAAGATTTAAAATCTATTAGAGATACCTGTTATAGTTACGCTTTAGAGGAAATTATAGAGTAAAAATTTTAAATTTTTTAATAACTTTAATTACTCTAATACATGGTTTAAATAAATCTGCTTTATATTGTTTCATTCTATAATGTAGGTTACTTTTACAACACGGGCAAATAAAACTAATTTCATCTTTAAAACATACAGCACATAAACGACAATATTTAAAATTTCTATATTTCATCATTGAAATTTTACCTGTAGCCCCATGAACTTTTTTAAAATGTTCACAAAAATTAGAGCAAATTTGAGCCAAGTATATAAAAAGGCTAAAACATATTATTTAAATTTTTAGTCATTTTAAAAATAACTCATACTTTATAAAGTCTAATTTAATAAGATTATTGTGCTAAAACGTGGTATCATTAAAGAACGTGTCAATTATTATATTACAAGCGGGCTTAGAGATAGGAACGAAATTGTTAAACGAATACAAAACGAGTTCCCCGAAGAATCCGTTAAATCAAGTTCAATTAAATCATATATCTCAATTATCGGATTCCCAAAAGAAAAAATTAAAATTGAAAATCAAAGTACCGAATCTAAAAATAATAATTCTAATGATAGTAATGTTAGCGGTAACAATGATAATGTTAGCCCCCGCATTACTAATAGTAGCGCTAATACTAGCGATTTATCAACTAGTGCAAATGTTGAGGGTAGCCTTACACAACAAGAAGAAACGCAAGAAAGCGAAATTGAAACAAATCAAGAGGGTTTCCCAAAAACAGAACAAGAACAAAACAGCAATTTAGAAAATAAAAGCCCTCTTGGATTAATACAAGCCTCTAAAAAGTTTGAATTAAACTCTAGTGAGGCTAAAGAATTACCCGAATCTCAAGAAATAGCCCGCAGTTATGCAGAACAGCCAATTCCAGAAACAATAGACCCCGAACAAGAAAAGAAAACACAAGTTCATATCGATAGATTCGGGGAAATTGCGGGGGATATTTCAGAAATGTTATTTAAAAGCCCTACTTTTTATAGAATGTCAAGAGGTTATAAAATCGAACAAAAAGAAGTTAATCGAATTAATGAAGATATGAGCATAGTTATAAAACAACGTTGTCCTGTTGTTTTTTCTGAATACGGCGATTTAGTTAATTTAGGCGGTGACTTTTTAAGAATTGGATTAAAAGGAATAGCACACAGATTAAAAACGCCTATGAGCGACGAATTTAAAAAGCGCGCTGAAATATCAGAAGAAAACGCTAAACAAGTAGTTCAAGAGGTAGTAAACGAAATTAAAAAAGAATCTCAAGAAATTAAAGAGCCTGAAATAACCGCTCAAAGTGAAATTGAAGATAATGTTTTAAAGTGTGTTGATTGTGGAAATACTAGCGAACAAGATTTAGATAACGGTGGTAGGTGTCCAAATTGTCACTTTAATCATACTATAAATAGTTTTGAGGATTCAAACAGATGATTATTCATAATAAAGATTGTAAAGCATTACAGAAAAAAGGGCGGTACGATTTAATAAACTGTAAAACTTGCGAAAAACAATTAATATGTTTATTTGAGTATGAACATAATAAGATATGATAAATAATTTTGCTTGGAATTATTCAAAAGCGCTATTAATTGGCGCTTCGGGTAGCGGAAAAACTACTTTATTTATGCAAAAATATTTATCAACTACAAAAAGAAAGTTAATTATTGATACTAATTTAGAGGTATCTATTTTATGTAATTTACCTTATACAAGAAAATTAAGCGAATGGAGTTTCGAAAAACCTTGTTATTATCCTAAAGAATATACTGTTAATCATTTAGACCAAGCGATTAGATACGCTAGAAGAAATTCAAATTTTTTATTTTTTATTGATGATGTAGATTCTTTTAGTGGTGGGGAATATTATAATGGTAAAGAACTTAATACTTTAATGATTAACGGACGACACCAAAACATAGGTGTATTTGTGGCTAATAAAAGGATTGTAAATATTCCACGTTTACTAGTTCAAAATTCAAGATATATTCATTTATGGAACGTGGACGTAAAAGATTATAAAACTTTAGAACAATGGAATTTTGATTTAAATTATCCCTCTGAAAAATTAAGGGATTTAACTAATTTAAGTACCCATACATTCGCACTTTTTAAACCAAAAGATGAATCTAACCCTAACGCTGTAAATCCAAAAATATTTGATGATTTTTATGAATTGTGATTATAATAAATTATTACTTTATGAAAAATGTAGATGTTTTAAACATATTCGCTATTATTCAATAATTTATACAAAAAAGAACTTAGATATATAAAGCATACTAAACACATTAATATTGTAATGTTCGGAAAACAAGCCCCCGACCTTTTTATAAGAGAGGTTTACAACTCAGAAAGTCAAACAATTACTACAAGTGTTAATCCCTTAGCTCCTAAGAAAATTAATGCTTACGGTCATATTGCTAGCCTTTTAGTAGATGTATCAATCACTATTACAAAAGGAACGGGAACAATAGACACAACTGCTTACCCATACACAATTATTTCTAATTTGGTTATTAGAGATAAAAATAGTAAGCCTATTCTTGAAACTACAGGGGCTAGAATCCCTAAAATGCGTTTCATTATGACTATGGCAAACGCTCTTGACTTTGCACAATATAGAAAAGGTGTTTACGGCGCTGGTACTGCTCTTACTGATGTAGGAACAGCACAAACTTACCAAGTAGAATTACCTTTAAACATTAACGTTGATGACCAACCAATAAGCGTTGAGTTGCAATTAGGTGTTTTAAGTGATGTACTTTCCACAGTTGGCACAGGTTCTGCCGTTTGTACTATTCAATTTAGTACAAAGAACGTACAAACCCCCGTCCCAAATGTAGAAACTCAAAGATTTTACGCCGTTTCATTAGGTTCAATTAGTGACAAACAAACTTTTGAACAGCGATTAGTTAGAGGTATTACTTTTGACCAAGTAGCCCTCGATATGACCGCTGACGCAAATTTAACATCTTGTTCATTAAAACCTAAAGGAACAAACGTAGGTTTAGACGCTGTAAAAGCAAAATATCTCCAAATGTGGTCAAATACTGAATTGACAAGTGGACACCAAACAGGATTTTATATCTTGCCTCATGCTCCGTTTGTTTCAGGCGACGCTACTATTTTTGAGATTGAGCCAAGTACCACAGTTACACCTATTTTATATGTTGCACATAGAGGAGTTCGTTAATCATGGAAACAAAGAATAAGCAAATATTAACAGGGGTAGTATTTACATTAGTGGCTTTAGCCGTTATCGGTTATGCCTCTAAAGGTAAATTTGGCGCTCAAGCCCAAAAGGCAAGCACTAAACTCGAATCAACCGTTAAAGGTGTAAAATCAAAAATAGAGTCTAAAGTTCCACTTTAGAAAAATTTTTTTGATTGATAAACTTTAACTTTCATTTTTCTTTTTATTTTCAAAAAACAAAAGTTTATAAAGTGTTTTAGTTTTAGATTATTTGTAATCAACCCGCTTTATTTCTCGAAAGTTGAAATATTGGCGTAGTACAGAAAAAACGGGTTTTTTCAAAAGGGCAAAAGCCCCATTTTAAAAACGCTAAAACTTTTTATATTATGTAATTTTTTACATATTAAGATTCGGCGAAGTTCGATACTTCGAGGGGCTAGCCTATGGTAAGAATCTAGGTATATAAGGGGCTGAAATACCGTAACCGCTCAAAGTGAAGTTATGAAAATCCCCAGATTTAATATAGATATAAAAAGGCTATAATTTCTTAATTAATTATAATGGAATTTCTTAAAGAATTACTTCATAATACTGCTCATGGTTTTCATATTTTAACGGGTAGTGAAATAATTCATAAAGAATTAAAAGAACGTTTACCTTTAACACCTAAAACTAATGTTAATCAAGAAATTAAAGTAAAAGATGAAGAACAAGCGGGCATTGTACCTGATAGGGTAGAGGGTAAAGAAATTAAGGATATTCATAGGGAATCGTCACACGGTTACGACGTTTCAAGTTTAGTTAAACAAGATGAACAAGCAAAAACCCAAAAAGAATTAAAAAGAAATGATAATAATGCTTATGATTATTTTAATCAATTTGGTCACGGCGAATCACATTATAACGCTAGTGATTTATCAAAACCTAAAACTCAAGAATTACCTAAAAGATTGTTAATATGTAATGAGTGTGGGGAACGTTTAGATAATGGACACACACACCCTCAAAAGGTTAGAGCGGGCGAATCAAACGTTTTTTCTCACGATGTAGCCGAAAGTATAGATATTCCTAATTTATTCTAATCATGGATTCAACTACTAAAAAATTAATTATTATTGGTGGGGCTTTAGGTTTAACCTTAGTAGGGCTTAGTTATGCTTACACTAATAAAGAAAAAATTGTAGGATATAGTTTAAAAAAACAGTTGGGGTTTTAGATAATGGCTAAATTTCACGTTCAAGTAAGAAATGAAGAAAGTACCGAAGTTATAGAGGGTGTTACAGTTACAGTAAAATATTTAGATTGGTTAAATAATGAACAAATCGCCCAAGAAATTACTAACGCTGTAGGCTGGGCTAATTTTGATATTGGCGCTACTAACGCTAATATTCAAATTGAGGCTAAACATAAAGGCTCTATTGATAAAGGTTCTACTTTTGCCGATTTGTTCGGAAACGTACAAGACGACCACATAACATTAAATTTATCATTCAAACCTTTTGAATCAACTAAAGACACTTTTGAAGATTTATATGAAACACTAAAAGAAAACGCTAAACTTGCAACTATTACAATTTCTATAACCGCTGTTATTGCTTTAGCAATTTGGGCTAAATCAGCCACAAACCCCAAAATTCCTAAAATACCTAAAGTAGAAAACCCTATAGATATAAAAAGCGATAAAGAGGATAAAGAATAGTAATGGCTCATTTATTTCAATCTTTTATAGTTTCATTAAAAAAATCGGGCGACCCTGAAAGTTTACCCGATTTTAAGGTATTAAAAGTTAATTCTATTAAAGCCAATAAAGATAATAGCGCTAGTGTATATATTGGCGGTCACGAAGTCGAAAGCGGAAAATCTATAGGTTATCCTTTAGAGGCGGGCGAGGCTTTAAACGATATTGATACTGAATTATTAGGCGAAATTTTTATTTCAGGTACTTTAGGCGATAAAGTCCATGTAGTTTGTACAGATAACCCTGTTTTAAGACAATTAAGAGAAACGGTAACACACGAAACTTTAGGCTCAGAAAGCCATGTAAACTCACATGATTGAGGTTAATTAAATGGGTTTATCACAATTTTTTCCTAGTCTAGCGAATACATGGAAAAAAATCCAACATTTTGACAAAGAATTACAACTTCATAATATCGTAACACCTAGCGCCCCCGACGCTTCCCATAATTCATTATATTTTAAAGGTACTGATAAATTATTTATGCAAGATAGCGGGGGAACAGAAACCGAACTTAGTACGTTTGTGGACGGCGCAACAATAGACCCAACATTTAACGACGTTACTTTAGATAAAATTATTACTAATGTCGAAACTATATCCTCAAGTGCTAGTATTGAAATTGATTTTACCACCGCCGAACTTGCAAAAATTACAAGTTTAGCACACGCCCCAACATTTACAACCGCTAGTGTTGGTCGAGTAGCGGGCGCTAAAAAAAGAATTTTAATTATTTGTGACGGAACAAATAGAGCCTTTACATTTTCTGAGTCTTGGAAATGGTTAACAGCTGTTCCAACTACAGCCACAGCCTCTAAAAATGGTGTTTTAACTTTAGAATGTTTAGGAACAGCAAATACGGACGTATGGGCGTCATGGGCTGAACAACCTTGATAGGATTAGAGCCTTATTTATTAACTTATCCTAAAGAATTTCATAAACCTTTTGATTTTTCTAATGTCGGTTTTACTTCTATATTAAATGCGGTATTATCGGCGGGCGATATATCCCCCGTTGATGATTTTTCAAGTTATGGAAGTCAAGGCGCTATAGACGCTGTTTACCCTACTACTGACACAGTAAGCGCTAGAGGTAATATATCAACTAATAAAATTGATTATAATTCTATTATTGACGGTACTAATAATTCAATATGTAGAGATTTAGGCGGTTTGGTGGATAATACCGCTTTTGTTGTAAGATTTAGATATAATGTAGCCACTACAAGTCGAAACCCTAGCGGTTATGTTGTTTCGCCTGTAATTGGTTTATTTGATGTTGATGAAAATACGGGTTCGAATAATAATCAAAGTTCGTGTAGTATATCCCCTTATATGGATAATTTAGTGAGGGGATATGTTTTATATTCGTCAACTTCTAGTTTATTACCTTATAATGGTACTTACTCAAAATCATTTACTGAAACTTGTACGGCTGGGGATAATTGGTATTGGGAACTAACAAAATTATCGGCAACATCATTAAAAGCAGAATGTTTTTCAAATAGTGGTTATTCTACTAGTGTAGAAAGTCAAACCTTAACAATTATTTCAACTTGTGGCGAAGATATGCGATATTTAGGAATTAAAAATATAAGTCCTCAAGAATCGCAAACAGGAAACCAACAAGGATATATGGAACATTTAGGATTTAAAAATGGTGTTACTTCATGGTAAAATGTATAAATATTTTTATACTTGAAAATAGGGGTAAAAATATATGAATATTCCATTATTTAACCAAAATTTAAAAAATGATATTACTAATGCGGGCGAATGTATTAGATTATCTAATGAACTAAGAAGTAAAACGGGTTATTCATACGATTTTAAGGTAGGTAATCAAGTAAAAACTTTTTTTGTTTCGCCTGTAAATGGTTTTGATATTGAAACTTGCCCTTTATCAGATATTACAAATTGGATTGAAAATAAATCAATAAAAAAATCAAAATCGTTAGAGGCTTTTGTTTATCGTGTTTTATCTGTAAGATTTAAAAGAGAATTAGCAAATCATAAAAAAATTCCTAATCAAGATAAAGAAGAAATTAGGCTTATAAAATTAGCCTCTAAAAATGATGTTAATTGGTTTGGCGAAGTGGGATTTTTTGATAAAGTTAGACTTGATAAATCTATAAAATTAGATAAAAAAGTTAAAGATATTATCCCTTAAATTGTTTAATTTCGTTATAGATATAAAAAGGGATAATTTCAATAAATATTAAGATTATGGGCGGTAAATATAGAGTTTGGTGGAGTGGTCAAGATGATATTTATAATACCGCCGACGATTCGCAAAGAATTTTATATTTAGAAAGTGGCGCAGTTTTAACTTATGAATCTTTAGGCGATAAAGAAATACGACTAGAACAGGTTCAAGAAATAGATGATAATATTATTAGGGTTTTTCATTTACAATATGCCACAACCGCCGAAATAGGCGCTACTTATCAAGAACAATTAGAATATTATTTGTTAATGGGTTTTGATAGGGCTACAGCCGTAAGAAAAGCACAAGGCTCTATTGGAATTACTAAAGCGGAAATGATTTTAAAATTAGATGAATTTCAAACCGAAATAATTAAATCAAAACAAGAATCTATTGATAGGGCAGAACTAGCAATTAAAACCCAAACAACTACACAAGACTTTACAGAAATTAATTTAACAGATATTGTAAATACTATTGATATAACTCGAACCGATAAAGAGGCTGTAGGGGTAGATTTAACAAAACCTAAAACTATTGATTATATCCCTAGTGATACTATTTTTACCCCAGAAATTGACCCAATTAAAGAAAGTGTTTTTAATCCTCAAACCGACCAACAATTAGTTAAACAAAGTATTAGAGATTTTAGATATGAGGGCGATACAATTTATAGTAAAATTGATTATGAATTATCAAGACAAATACCAACTACTAACGCGAAACATATTTTTCAAGTTAAGGATAGTAAGGGGGCAACAATAAAACTAGTAGAAAATGTTTTTACTTTAAAATCTAAAGATACTATTAACGCTAATTTAAGAATTGGCGAAAAGGTAGATAGAAATATTTCAGTTGAATCTTATTGGTGGATTGGTAACGTTCCAATATCTAGTGTATTAAAACAAAGTATGTCATGGACGGACGGAAAAAACGCCCCAAGTCCAATAAATAAAGAAAATCTTGAAAAATATCAAATTCCTATTATTGTAACTTTAGGCGCCGGTGTAATTGGCGGTTTAATGTATTATGTAAAGAAAAAAGGGGTTAAAAATTGACTAAAGTAAAGTTAGATGTAACTATGAACGTTTCCGCTCCAAGCGCGGGAAATACAAGAGAGTTTCATTTTTGGCATGGTTTAGAAAATAAAGGTTCATTATTAGGTATTTTAGGATATTGGGGCGGTCAAGGTACAACAAGAAAAGCCGTTATTGAGGTAGAATTAGATAAACCGTTTAATATATCAATCGCTATGGGAACGACAAATTTTCAAGGCGCTAGTTATGGAATATCTTACGAAAACGTAAATTTGTTTGGCGGTTCTTATCCTATTTCTCAAAAAGTACCTGTTTATAGAGATATTATAGATAAATTTGGTAGAGCGGTTACTATAAAAACCGCTTACACTAATACAACCGTACCCGAACACCCCCAAGTTTTTAATCATGTTTTAACTACTGAAAAGTTTAATTCATTACAGCCAAAACCCGCCCCAATTACTGATTTAGAATTATTTCAAAAAATAGACTTTTACATTAATGCTATTAGAATAGATGAAGAATTAACACAAGACCAAAAAGGCGAACTAATGGACACTTTGAAACAAGTTAAAGAGTCTTATTCAAGAAATGATATTACTTTTAAACAGTTAAAAGGGTTAGTATTATCTAATGATTTTCTAAAATTTTCTAAAGAAGATATTGAGGCTATTATTCCCCCTACAGTACCAACACCAAACGAGGCGGGCGACATGGAAAATGATTTAATGAATGTTGATATTTACGACGATTTACAAGAGCCTACAAAAGTTAAAACAGATATTCCAAAAACCGAAGAAATTCAAAAAATCCCTGATGAAAAAAGAACAACTAAACCCGATAGTGTATTTAATGACGTTTTAGATGATATTGATAAAAATACTATTTATCCTATGCTTGGTTTATTGGCTTTAGGATTAAGCGGAGTTTATTATTATTTTAAAAAGGTGGATAAGAAAAAATGAAACTAAGTAACACAGATAAATTAATCATAATTTCTATTATAGGTATTTCAATTAGTGGCGCAGGCTTGTATTTAGAATATAAAAGGATTAATCAAAATGGATAAAGAGTTAGTCAAATCTTTTCAACTTATTAATAACAGATTTAATAATACTGACCAACGTTTTAATCAATTATGTGAAAAAATAGATTCCCACATGAATAAAACACAAAGTTTTAAAGATGAAAACAGAATAAAAATTATTTCTGCTTTAATTGGTTCGCCTGTAGTTACTGTTTTAACTGTTCTAGCCTTTACAGGTTCGATAAGTCTATAGATATAAAAACCCATTATTTCTAAAATTATTAATGGAAAACCCTTTATCTAATCCATCTGTACTAAAAAATATTCAGGTTATCGCCTTAGTTATTTTAGTCGCTGGTTCAATCGGATATGTGGCTTATGGGGCTATTCACTACGGTTTTAATTCTGACGAGGGTAAAGAACTATGGCATGAATTAAAATTAATTGTAGTGGCTGGTATAATTGCGTCTTTTGCTCTTATCGGGCTTGGGCGTAGAGCGTCACAAGATAAATAGTTTTAAGAATCTATAGTAAAATTCTTATACTTCTTTTTTTATTAAATAATATGAAACGTCCATATCAAAACTTTTCACACATGGATTTACAAATTCGAAAATTAGAAATCGAGTTTGACTTAAATCAAGAGGAATTATTTAAAATAAATAAAGAGCCTTTTGATAAATCCGTTATAGATTGGTGTAAAATCAATCTAAAACAAATTCAGAACGAACTAAATTATAGAGCCGAGTTAAACGCTGTATAATTTATAAACCCCCATTCCTTATTTTTATTATGTTACGCTAAAACTACTTAGTGCGCGGTTTAATGTCTTTTAACGCGATTAAGAAATAAAAGACTTTTTACTTTTCAAAAATGCACAAAGTTTTATAAAGCCTAAATTAT
>Ga0114932_10004531_pt1 | contig 12942 bp, 14 predicted proteins | sample 2SBtaG_2_FD_87286 | JGI IMG/M metagenome (GOLD analysis project Ga0114932, IMG submission 87286) | Deep subsurface microbial communities from Kolumbo volcano to uncover new lineages of life (NeLLi) - 2SBTROV12_ACTIVE470 metaG | ecosystem: Environmental > Aquatic > Marine > Volcanic ...
ACGTTTGACGATACCCCGCATCGCCTGCACGTTCCTTCCTACCCAGCGGGCTGTACGGACGATCTCTATGGGTCATTATTAATGCAATTTGGTATAAGCGCACCTTGTGGTGTGCTGGCGGCGGTATCGATTAGGCCGCCGAGAGGCCCGAGCGAGCCGGCCGGATTCAAACAGTGCGGAAGTGTGTTTCCACATAGCGGGCCAATTGGTCGATACAGTCGGTGGCCGATTGGGTCGATATATCAAGAGTGACTTCCGGCGTCTCGGGAATTTCGTAAGGCGCGTCGATGCCGGTGAAATCCGGCAGTTCGCCGGCCCGCGCGGCGGCATACCGGCCTCTGGCGTCGCGGGCTTCACAAACCTCCATGGGGGCGGAAAGATAAATTTCGTGAAAGTTTTCACCGGCTGCGCCGCGGGCCGCCTGCCGGTCGCGGGCGTAGGGCGAAATAAAACCGGTGATCACCACGACGCCGGCCCGCGCCATCACGGCCGCCAGTTCGCCGGCCCGACGGATGTTTTCGCGCCGGTCGTCGCGGCTGAAGCCCAGATCGGCGTTCAAGCCCTGGCGCAGGCGCGCACTGTCGAAGGCATAGACCTCGAAGCCGGCGTCGAACAGGCGCTGTTCCAGGCCGAAAACCAGGGTCGATTTGCCCGATGCGGGCAACCCCGTGAACCAGAGCACGCCGCCCAGGTGGCCCTGGCGGCGCCAGCGGTCCGACGTTGGTACAAGATGGGCGACGCGGGTGACGTTGGTGGATTTCATGGTCGATGGTGTAAAGGCCGGGACTTGGTTTGTCCATTTCATTGACCGCCGGCATGCGCCGTCCGGGATCGGCAATGAAACGGGAACTGTTGACCGAAGGCGGCGGCGGGTGAATGCTGCGCCATGATCGGAACGCCCGCAGGAGACCGGATATGAGTGTCACGCAACTGAAATCGAATATGAGCGAGGCCGAGCGGCAGACCCGTGTCGATCTGGCGGCGCTTTACCGTCTGATCCACCACTATGGCTGGTCGGACCTGTTCGGCACCCACATTTCGGCCCGTATCCCCGATCAGCCCGATACCTTTCTGCTCAATCCCTACGGTATGCTGTTCGAGGAAATCACCGCTTCCAGTCTGGTCAAGGTGGATGAGGACGGCAAGGAACTCGATGAGTCCGAGTTTGGTGTTAACCCGGCCGGCTTCACCATCCACAGCGCCGTTCATGCGGCAAAGCCGGACATCAACTTTGTCATCCACACGCACACGGCGGCCGGCACAGGGGTTTCAGTGCAACGCGATGGCATCCTGCCGCTGACCCAGCATTCCCTGGTCGTCATCGCGCAGACCGGCTATCACGCCTATGAGGGCATTGCCACGGATTGGGACGAACGCGAACGCCTGGCCCGGGATCTGGGCGACAACCGGGTCCTGGTGTTGTGCAACCACGGCCTGTTGACCGTCGGCGCCACCGCCGGCGAGGCCTTCGTATGGATGTACCGGGCCGAGCGGGCGTGCAAGATGCAACTGGCGCATCAGCAGGCCGGTGTGCCGGTCAGGGAAATCCCCGAAGAGGTGCAGCGCGTCACTGTCGAACGCAACCAGTTCAACAATTCCGACAGCGGCTTCCGTACCATCGGCAAGGTCGAATGGCCGGGCCTGCTGCGTCAGATGGACCGGGTCGATCCGACTTATAAGAACTGAGCAGACGTGAACAGCCGCTCGGCAGCTTCCCGTGGAACCCGGTTCACGCGGACCCACGGGAGGCCAATTTCAGCCGAACATTCAGTCTTTTGAACGGCCTTTTTTCTCCGGTACCGCTGCCGCCATACAGGCGTCCCTTTTTGCTTTGTCGCGGACTTTCCTGCACGCCTTCTGAGCCTTTTCACAGGCGCGCTTGTTTCGCTTGCCGCGGACTTTCTTGCATGACGCGTTATGTCTATTGGATGCCGCCAGTTCCGTTATCGTCCCGGCCATCGCACCCGACGTTGCGACCGCAGACGGTGTCCAACCCGTAACCGACAAAGCCCCGCCCATCACGGCGAGGATGGCGAGTGATTTCAAGACTTTCATGTCCTCTTACCTTTCATAAGTCGTAACAAATGTATGGGCGCCGCATGGCGTTCGGAATTCAAAATTGATGAACTTTCATGGCCACCCCTTCTGCTTCCTATTTGAGTAACATTACATGAGAAATAGCTCATGTGCAGAAATAATTCCTGCAAATCATATCCCGCCAGCAGGCCGGCGTCAGGCGCCCTGATCAGGGACGGAAGGCGACCACGGTCACGTCGTCGCGGCGTTCCTGTTCGCCCTGATAGGCGGTGAATATTTTGCCCACGTGGGCCGCGACGTTGACCAGCGGGGCGTCACCGCATTCCAATATGGCTGCCTGGACGCGGCGCTTGCCGAAGGCGCGGCGCTTCTCTCCGCCAACCTGATCAACGATCCCGTCGGTGACGATGTAATATGTCACGGCGGGCCCAATTGCGATGTCATGATTGGTAAAGGCATGGTCACTGGCGGTCCGCCGATACCCGATGCCGGTCTTGTCGCCCTTGACGACATCGACGGTATCGCCGGCAATGCACCAAAGTTCGAAGCGCGCGCCGGCATAGCTGATTGTGCCGGCATCTTCGTCGATCAGGCAGAGCCCGCATTCGAAACCGTCGTCGGATTCACCGACGTCGCCATCCTGGCCCAGCGTGGCTTTCACCATCTGGTTGATCCGCGTCAACAGCATCGCCGGATCGCCGCTGGGAACCTCAATGAGCGCCTGATCCAGGGCGCCGGTCACGATCATCGTCATGAAGGCGCCGGGGACGCCGTGGCCGGTACAATCAACGACCATCAATAAGGTGCCGCCTTGGCATTTGCGCAGGTGATAGATATCGCCGCCGACCACGTCCTTCGGTTCCCAGATGACCAGGTGATCGGTGAACGTACTCGTCATCTCGGCAGGCGACGGCAGCAACGAGCGTTGGATCTTGCTGGCGTAGTTGATGCTTTCGTTGATCAAGGTCATGGCGTTGGCGATGATCCGTTCTGCCTTCTTGCGCTCCGTAATGTCCGTGAAGGTGGAAACAAAGCCGCCGCCATCGACGGGATTTCGGCGAATTTCGATCATCCGGTCATCGGTTGTCGGGCGTTCATAAATCGCGGGTTGAGCGTTTCGAACGGTCGATATTTGAGCGGCGAGCTTGCTTTCAATCGCTGCTTCATCGACGGTCGCACCCGATTTCTCAATGATCTCCCGCGCCGTGTGGCGGTACCAATCTTGGAATGACGCGCCAATTTTCGTCAGGTGGTCCGGCGTGTTGAGCATGGCCGGGGCCTTTGAATTGTACATGGTCAGGCGGTAATCGCCGTCGAACATGGTGATCCCCTGGTCCATGGTCTCCAAGGTGACTTCCAGCATGGCCTTTTGCTGGGCGATCTCGGCTTCCGCCTGCTTGCGTTCGGTAATGTCGCGGGTGATCACCACGGCGCCGCCGCCTTCCGTGGAGGCCTTGCGGAGATCGACGATCCGCTCGCCGCCGTCGATCTGCATTTCCGTGTGGATGTAGTCCGGGCTGGCCAGGCGCTCCAAGCGCGCCAACAGCAGATCATCGATATCGCCCACGCCATAGTCGCCGCGTTCGGCATGGGCGCGGATGGCATGTTCCACGGATTGGCCGATCTTGATCGTGCCGTTGGGCAGGTTGACCATGTCGACGTATTGATCATTGAAAAAGACGTAATCCAAGTCCGCGTTGAGGACATAGATGCCATCACTCATGGTGTCGAAGGACAGACGCAGCACGGCTTCGTTTTTGGCCAGCTCAACCTGGGCCCGCTTGCGTTCGGAGATATCATCGACCCAGGTCAGGATGGCTCTCTCATTGTCGTAGTCGATGACCTTTGAGTTCAATGTCACCCAGATAGGTTCGCCGTCGGCACGTACCCATTCCGCTTCAAAACCCGATACTTCGCCGTCCTGCTTCAGTTGTCGGACGAATTCCGCCCGGTCTTCGAGATTTCGATAAATATCCACCGCTGAAATCCTGTCGCCGATCTTGAAGCCATGTCCCAGGATCGATTTCAGCGCGGCGTTGGTGAGAAGCATTTCGCCCGAGAACCGGGCCAAGACGAAGCCGATGGGGCTGACCTCCAGCAAGGAGCGAATGCGTTCTTCGCGGTCGCGGAGATCGGACTCGCCCTGGCTCAGTTCATCGCGCGCCAGATTGATGAAATCGATATATTCGACAACCTCGCGCGCTGCCGCATCGAAGCCCCGGGCAATCTCGCCGATCTCATCGGTGCGCCCGGTTTGTTCAAGTTCCGGGGCGATGCGTGTTTGTCGGAAGACGGTGATGGCGTCGCTGAGTTCACCCAGGGGCCGCGTTATGGATGCCGCCACCAGCATGCCGCCGCCGGCAATCAGCAGCGTCAGAACCATGCCGATCAACAAAATGGAATTGCGCATGGCGTCGATGGGTTGGCGCACTTCGGCGGCATCGATCTCAGCCAGCAAGGCCCATTTCGCCCCTTTGAAGGTGAACGGCCGGAAGGCGGAGACGACCGGGACGCCCCGGTAATCGAGAACGGTCTCATACCCGGTCCCGCCCTTTAAGGCGCGATCCGCGGCGGCCGTGCGCACGGCCGTCTTGAGGATGGTCGGTTCTTTTGAAAACCGGGAATTGGAGCGCATGAGATTGTCCGAACCGACGACATAGGTTTCGCCCGTTTCCCCCATGCCCGCCGTGGCTTGCATGACCGCGTTGATCCGTCCGATCGGCATTTGCAGGACCAGCAGGCCCAGGGTTTGGCCGCCGCGAATGATCTTTCGGCCGATAAAGGCCGCCGGCGCGCCGGCGCTGGGCTCATAGGGTTCGAAATCGATAAAGGCCGAGGCCTCCACGAGATCGGCGCGCATGCCCGCCTTGAACACCTTGGCGAGGCCCGTTTCCGACCACGCGCCGAAGGAAAGATTGGTGGCGAAATCCTGTTCCTTGAACATGGTGTAGACGACGTCGCCGGTCGGTGAGATCAGGAACAAATCATAATAGCCTTTAAGTTTCGTCGTCACCTCGAACCAGTGGTGGTGCTGGTTGTGGGCATGGAAATAGGCCAGCACCCCGGCGCTGGCCGCTTGTCTTATCAGCTTGCGGTTGCCGCCTGTATGTTGCGGCGTATAAATCCGACGCAGCGCTTGTTCTTCCTCGAACCGGTCGGCCTTGTCGATCTGGCCAAAGGCGACGCGGAAATCCGCCATGGCTTCGGCGACCTGCCCGTTGGCGGCCAGCAACGCCAGGTCTTCCTCAATGGATCGGAAATAGCGCTCAAGGGTTGCGTGCCGCGCATCGCGCAGCGCCACCAGCTTTTCGGTCGCCTGGTGGCGCACTTCCTTTGAAGATTCAAAATACGAAAAGGTGCCGATGGCCAGCGCCGATATGGCGGCGGCCAGGACCACGATGGATGGTAGGCGATAGGATATACGCGACAACCGGTCGATCATTCAAAGCGCTCCGTGTCGGCCCGTCGTACCGCAACGCCCCCGGCCACGATGGTGCGTCAAAACGCCCATATGGGTCAATCGATTCCGGTCTCATAAAATTCGGGGTGAGGAACCCCGTTTCGAACGGCTGGGCTATAACGGATACACCAGTAAAATATCTACGCGGCGCGACTCCAGCACGACGCGCCGGTCCTGGAGGCGTAGTTCACTGTTCTCCATAACGATCCGGTCCACATACTTGCCGACAGCATAAATCTCCATGCGGCCGTCCTGCATGGTGCGGGTGATGTGGACATTGCTGCGGGCATTGACCGTGCCGTCGCCGTTCTCCGAAAGCTGCGGCCGGCCGAGGATGTGGCTGTAGGTGTGGGGCTCGAAAATGTTCGCCGTCTCGAGGGCCAGGATGCGGTCCGACATCATGCCCCGGCCCTCGCAATAGAGAATGCCCAGCGGCAGGTTGGCGTCATAACTTTCGCGTGGGATGATCTGATAAACCGCGTCTTCGGTAAAGAAATCGGGCCAGCGCCGAAAGTCACCATCGTCGATGGCGTGCACATAGCCGACCAGGAAATCCTCAATCCGGCGGCGCTGTTCCGGGTCGCTTAAGGGCGCGGTTGGGCGATACTGGTCATCGTTGACGGCTTTGTTCATTGGATCCCCCTCACTGAAATCCCATGATCCCGCGATATCCTTCCCAGAAGCCGCGAATGGCGGCTTCCGTGGCGCGGGAGGCTTCCGAGGATTCCGTGTCCCGGCCGCCCATCTCCAGGAACGCCGCCTTGTCGGCGCTCATGTGGGTGCCACGCTGCACGAACTCGTTGATGCAGCCATCCTCCAGCGAGACCAGGCCGGCGGTGCCGGTCAGATTGCCCTGCATGACCCGCATGGCCGTTTGTTCCTCCGTGTCGTCCTCATAACCGAGATAGATCCATATGAGTTCCGTCTCATTGACGCCGCGCGGCACGAAGAAGCGGACGCATAGCGAATTCAGCGTGTAATGGAAGGTGAGGTTCGGGAAGACGGTCTGAATGCAGTGCGTGATGCCGTCGTCGTATTCGTCCCAGGCGTCCAGAAGCTGCGGGCCCGCCAGTTTCGATTCATATTGGGCGGCGTGCACACCGGCCTTTTCGTATTCATCCGACTCGTCCAGCTGGTGGCGTTTCGCGTAGGAAATATGGTGCCACTTGTCGTCGGCCATGATGATGCCGCCGTCCATGTCCATGCGATTGACCTTGAAGGTGACGTAGAAAGTGTGCAGCAGCGTCGCATGATAGGAATCGCGGACGTTCTCTGCGTAGAGTTTCCAGTTGTTGTGGATGATCTGGCTGTGCACGCCCAGGGGCTTCAAGGGCTTGCCGAAGTTGCGCTTCACCATCCAGGTCATGTTCTCGCCCAGATAGTCCTCCACGGACGGCATGCCGTCGGCGAAGGAGCCGAAGATCAAGCCGCAGAAGCTTTCCACATTGATCCGTTGCATGTGGTGCTTGGCCGGATCGAAATCATCGGGCATGCCGCCCTTACCCTTGATGCCGTTGCGAAAGGCGATGCCCTTCAACTGGCCGCGCAGATCGTAGGTCCACGAATGGTAGACGCAGGTCATGCCCTTCTTCTTGTTGCCGCGTTCTTGCAGGCAGACCAGGGCGCCCTTATGGGCGCAGCGGTTGACCATGGCGTTGATGTCGCCGTTTTCATCGCGGATCACGACGATGGGGGTCTCGCCGATGAAGGTGGTCTTGAAATCGCCGGGGTTGGGGATGTCGATGTCCAGACAGAGAAAGTTCCAGACCGGGCCCCGGAACACGCGCTGTTGTTCGAGGGCGTAGATCTCGGGATCGGAAAACAGCCGGAAAGGGATGCGCGACAGCCCCGGGTCGGGCCAGGAAAAAGGCTCGCTGAGTTCGGTCGCGTTTGCCAATACCATGCCGCCCTCCGCCGCCGTGTTCGATGGAACGCCATTAGTTTATGACGCCGGCGGGGCAAGGCAACCCTCGACCGCTTCATTTCCCTATGATAGACCACGCGCCCGAGGTATGTACGCGTTTGGAAAGATTGCCGTGACACCGACAAAACCATTGGGCAGGACGGAATTTATCGTCCTTGTGGCGACGCTGGTCTCGTTGGTGGCGTTGACCACCGACGTCATGCTGCCGGCCCTGCCCGATATCGGCCGCGCCCTGAACGTCGCGGCCGCCAACGATATCCAACTGGTCATTATCGCGTTTTTCGTCGGTTTGGGCTGCGGTCAATTGATCGCCGGACCGGTGTCCGACTCGCTCGGCCGCAAACCGGTGATCTTCGCCGGATTGGCGGTGTTCGCGTTGGGCTGTGTTCTGTCCGCCGTGGCGGCGGATTTCAACACCATGCTGGCCGGCCGGGTCCTGCAGGCGATGGGCGCCGCCGGACCTCGGATCGTCACCGTCGCCCTGGTTCGCGACCTGTACGCCGGGCGCGGCATGGCCCAGATCATGTCCTTTGCCATGTCCGTGTTCATCATCGTCCCGGTGGTCGCCCCGGCCATGGGGCAGGCGATATTGTACGTCAGCGACTGGCAGATGATCTTCGTCTGCCTGCTGGTCATGGCCTGCGTTGGCGTGCTGTGGCTGGCCGTGCGGCAACCGGAGACCCTGACGCCGGATAAACGCCGGCGGTTTTCCTTGTCCGGCAATCTGGTCGCCGCCGCCGAGGTCTTCCGGCACCGCGCATCCTTGGGCTATATGATCGCCGCCGGCATGATCTTCGGCGCCTTCTTCGCCTATCTCAGCACGGCCCAGCAAATTTTCGATGTGGTCTACGGCGCGGCCGAACTGTTCGCGCTGTACTTCGCTATTCTGGCGGTGGGTCTGGGGGCGGCATCGTTCACCAATGGCAAGCTGGTGATGAAGTTGGGCATGCGCCGTTTGTCGAGTTGGGCGCTCGGCGTCCTGACCGTTTGGTGTCTGGGCGCGCTGGCCTTGATCGTCGGCTTGTCGCTGGTCATTCCTCTCTGGTTATTCATGGCCTGGGCCATGGTGGCGTTTTTCTGCCTGGGCATGCTTTTCAGCAACTTCAACGCGCTCGCCATGGAACCCTTGGGTCACATCGCCGGCGTCGGCGCCGCCGTCATCGGCTCGGTGACGACATTGATCTCGTCGGTCTTCGCGGTGTTCCTCGGCCAGCTATTCGACGGCACCGTGGTGCCGCTGATCGCTGGCTTCGCGGTTTGTGGGGTGGGCGCTATGATCACCGTCAAACTGACCGAGCGCGGCCTGCCGGCGGAGACGGACGACTAACCTCGGCTGAGCGCCTGGGAACGGGCCGGATCAAGCCTCTAAAATCGACGCCTCAGGCAGTCAGCTTTTTCACCAGGGCAATGGCCCCGGCGATCTTTTCGGCGGCCTGATGGACCTCTTCACGGTCGGTATCGTTGATATCAAGGCGCGCGATCAAATCGTTGGCGATGTTTTTCTCGGTGTTGTCGAACTCGCCGTCGACCCAGGCCAGGACCAGGGCTTCGACGGCCACGGCGACGCGGGCCCGGCGTGTATCGAAGACCGCCGGATCGGCGATGGCGCCATCGGCAACGCGGCGTTCGTTGGCCGGCAATCCGGCTTCGCGGAACAGCCGATAGAGGTAGGCCTTTTCCGAATCGAGGACGACCTCATCGGCGCCGATCATCTGGCGGGCCAGTTTCAGGAATTCCAATTTCTGCGCGTCGTTCATTAAATGGAGAAACATCTGCCGTCCCTGTTTGTCCCGCCGTGCCCCACCGGAGACGGGCACAATCCGGACGGTAAACGTACCACAGTTCTCAGATCAAATGTCTTCGTGGATTTTTTTTAAAGTCCGGTGATTGACCAATCTTCTGCGCCCATCATAAATGCAGATACATTGAAACCAAGGGATGGCTTGAGCTGATGGTTGACCGTCTTGGCATGGACCCGGCCCGTATCGAACGCCTGCGCAGCCCGGAAAGGCTGACGTATTTCGATCCCGGCCGGATTTGGGATGTTTTGAAGCCTGCACCGGAGAGTACGGTGATCGATATTGGCGCCGGGGTGGGGTTCATCACGCTGCCCTTTGCCGAGCGGTATCCGGCGGCCAAGGTTTATGGCTGCGACATCCTGGACGGCATGATCGAGCTGCTTCGCGAGGATGCCGCGGACCGCGGGCTGGAAAATGTCAAGGGTATCGTCATGACGCCCAATAGCGTCGATTTGCCCGATGGCGCGGCCGATGTGGTCGTCATGGCGCAGCTTCACCATGAACTGGATACGCCCGCGTTGCTGTTGGCCGAATGCAAACGTTTGCTGGGCGTTGACGGCATCGTCGCGATCATCGATTGGAAAGACGAAGACAACGGCAAAAGCCCGGCGGCGGGGCGCCGCGTGCCGGAAGCCGACATGCGTGCGCAATTGACGGCGGCGGGGTTTTCAAATCTTCAGCGTCACGACGTCTATGAATTTCACACCTTTTTGACGGGCCGCGGCTGAACGCCACGCTATTTCGTCAGCAACTCCGTTGCCGGCTTGAACACGTCATTACCGGCCAGCCAACGTTTACCGGCGTCGGGATCGTTCAGGCCGATGGCCAAGGCGGCGTTCATCTCCACGTTCTCAACCTTGAACCCGGCATCCACCAACCCGGCGTACATGCCGTAGCCGATGGCATTGGCGGCCTGGTATTGCAGTTCGTGCTGGGGCACCGGGTCCCGCATGCGCGATTCATAGGCTCTCATGCAGGCCCCCACATCGACGGAAACCACGGCCCGGCACGAAAGCGGGCGGACCGCGTGGACCGAACACGATCCGTCCTTCAACAACGGACACGGCAGGCGCTGGCGGGCCCGTTCCTCGCCGCCGCGGCCACGGGTGAAGGGATCGATGTTGGCAACCTTGCGCTTCAGGGCGGCCAGATCGTCGGCCGCGAAGGTCCGGTGGATGTGGTCCAGCACGGCCAGAACCTCCGGCGGCGACGCGGTCAGGCGGATATGGCAGCACCAGGGGCAGTTGGCCTTGCAGGCAATGGGACTCGGCGGCGGCACCAGTTTGAGAATCCGCGCGATGGTTTTCTCGGCGCGTTTCAGGGCGCGCGCCGCCATCTGCACGGTGCGCCGGAGCGTCGGCGATTTCATCGCCTTCGCCGTGTCGTCGCGCTGCGCCAGGGTGGCGCGCGTGATCAGGTCCGTGGCCCGGGTCAGCTTCGGTTTGGTTTTGCCGCGGGCCATCTAACCCATGATGTCCGGCGCGGAGCGGGCCAGGGTGGCAATGGCCGTCCTGTCCATGCGGTAGGGCAGCCAATCGCTCATGTGGCGGCAGTCGATGGCATGGTAAAAATCGCGGGCCGGGTTCCAATCCAGTACGGCCAGATCGACGCGGCCGCAACCGCGTTCTTGGGCTAGCTTGGCGACAGCCGCCATCAGCGCCTTTCCGATCCCCGCGCCACGCGCATTTTCATCGACGAACAGGTCTTCGATGTAGAGGCCGGCGCTGCCTTCCCAGGTGGAGTAGTTGGCAAAGAACAAGGCGAAGCCGGCAGGTGCGCCCGCCAAGTCCGCCATTAGGCATTCAAACCGCTTCGGCTCATTAAAGCCATCACGCAGGATGTCCGCTTCGGTGATCTTCACCATCGCCTCGGGTTCGTTCTCATAAGCCGCCAGTTGCTTGACCAGGCGGATGATATGGCCGGCGTCGTCGGGCCGGGCCCAACGGACAGTGGCGTCGGGGGATAGCTCGGACATGGTCAGGCTCCAGGACGTTCAGATGCGAAGTATGTCATGGTCGCCGACGACCGATCAAACATCCGCGAGCGGGGTGCTTGAGCGGCCGGCCCGGTCTATGATCGGCGCCGTAATAGAAGGACCGATGGAGGTTGTCATGCGCCTAACGTTGATTTTGATTGTCGCCGCGTTGTTGGCCGGGTTAGTGGCCGGGCCGGTGTCGGCGGAAACCAAGTTCGCCGACCCGCAGCCCGACTTCGATAATCCGCGCAAGATCGTGCTGCAGCTGACAAGTGGCGATGCCAAGGACATGAACAACGTTCTTTGGAACGCCGTCAACCTGCAGAAGTTTTACGGCATCGACAACGTGAAGATCGCCATCATCGGCTTCGGCGACGGCATGAAGGCCTTCTATGAAAAGGATTCGCCGGTTGCCGAGCGGATCAAGAGCCAGCTCAAGTATGACATTGAATTCGTCGGCTGCGGCAATACCATGACGGCGACGAAACGCAGCCCATCGGAACTGATCCCCGGCGTCAAGCACGTGACCGCCGGGATCGCCGAAATTGTCGAACGCCAATTGCGCGGTTGGATGTATATTCGGCCCTAACGTTTATCCGGCCCCAACAGGAGCGACCGCGACCATGTCCCGCATACTTTATGACCTCTGTGCCTCCGGCGACCAGCGCTTCAGCCCCTATTGCTGGCGCACCAAGCTGGCCCTGGCACACAAGGGATTGGACTATGAGACGGTTCCCGTACGGTTCACGGAAAAGCCGAAAATCGAATTTTCCGGCCAGAAGCTGGTGCCGGTCCTGGACGACGGCGGCACCATCGTCCACGACAGCTGGGCCATTGCCGAATATCTGGAAGACACGTATCCGGAGGCGCCGGTATTGTTTCCCGGCACCCACGGCCGCCACAACGCGAAGCTGACCAACGAATGGATCGACGGCCAGCACCGGGTCATCCTGTCATTCATCGTCTTTGACATCTATCGCCGCCTTGATGCCGATGATCAGGCCTATTTCCGCCCGACCCGGGAAGAACGCTATGGCAAAACCCTGGAAGAAGTGCAGGGCGGCCGCGATGCCAACATCGATGAGTTTCGCGAGGTTTCCCTGGCGTCCCTGCGGGCCCACATCCACGACCGCCCCTTCATCGCCGGTGAAACGCCGGCCTACGGCGATTATGCCGTTTTCGGAACATTTCAGTGGGCGCGGCTGACCAGTGATTTCGATCTGCTGGCGGCCGACGATCCGCTTTACGCCTGGCGCGAGCGGATGATCGCCCGGCTCTGAAGTTCACCGCCCCGCGACTGGGCGCATTTGGAGGCTGATGACGAATGGGCATGTTCGACCATATTCATTGCACCTACCCGCTTCCCATTGATGAGGAAATCGCCGGCGGTTTTCAAACCAAAGACACGCCGGCCCTAAATTTGGACGACTACGAAATTCGCGCCGACGGCACTCTTTGGCACCAGGAATATGACATTGAAGACCAATCGGATCCGGGCGCCGAAGGGCTTGAAAGCATTGCCGGCAGATTGGCAAGGGTCAATGTCCGGTGGGTGCATTGCGCCGACTTCACGGGTGAGATCGCCTTCTACCGTTTCGCCGATGAGGACGCGGCAACAGGCTGGATTGAGTTTTCCGCAACCTTTCATAACGGCCGCCTGCAAGAGCTGAACTTGGTCGAAAACCGGGCGTCTTAAACCGGCGTTGGCAGGAAGCAAAATTTCAATCAGATGTTCCGGGTGTGGACC
>Ga0114932_10004532_pt1 | contig 12940 bp, 10 predicted proteins | sample 2SBtaG_2_FD_87286 | JGI IMG/M metagenome (GOLD analysis project Ga0114932, IMG submission 87286) | Deep subsurface microbial communities from Kolumbo volcano to uncover new lineages of life (NeLLi) - 2SBTROV12_ACTIVE470 metaG | ecosystem: Environmental > Aquatic > Marine > Volcanic ...
CCATCGGGCCCGGCTTGCCCCGATGAGCGCGACTGGATACAATCTTTGCAATCGACAGGGTGTTTCAGAAAAGGCGGGCAGATTGAACTTGCGATGCGCGCGAATGGGACATCATGGTTCGGGCAGGCCTTGCCGCTTGGAAAGCATGCTCGGAAAACAATAGAACGCACAAAAGACGATGCGATCAAGGGAGACAACGAAAATCAGCGGGGCTGAAACCCAAAAGCTGGAATTCCACAACAATCAACCGAGTTACCAATAAGGGAGGTATGTCATGAAAGTTGGAATTTACGGATTGACAGTGTTGACCGCGGCGGCCGCGACCATGGCCATGTCGGACATGGCCGTGGCGAAACACCGCGGCGACAATACGATGTTGATCGGCGGCGCCATATCGCAGACCGGGAAATATTCCGAACCCGCCGGCCGCAACCTCAATGCGATCAAATTGTGGGTTGACGATGTCAACAAACGTGGTGGTTTGTTGGGCCACACCGTTACGATCAACTACTTGGACGACAAGTCGGACAAGCAGACCTCCATCAAGCTTTACGAAAAGCTGATCACCAACGACAAGGTTGATTTGATCTCGTCGCCCTATTCAAGCGGCATCACCGACGCGGTGGCGAATGTCGCCGAGCGCTACAAGATGCCGATGATCACTTTCGCGGCGGCGTCCTCGGTGATCTGGGAAAAGGGCCGGAAGTATATCTTCAACACCATTGATTATGCCGAAAACTATCAGAAGGGCGCGCTCTATCTGGCCGCGGCGATGGGCGTCAAGAAGATTGCCGTGATCGGCGAGGATTCCCTGTTCCCGAGGATGACCCGCAAGGGCGTCGAAAAGTGGGCCAAGGAATTGGGCATGGAGATCGTGCTGGCCGAGAACTATGGCAGCCGCAAGCAAGGCGACTACACGGCGCTGTTGCAGAAAATCAAAAGCAAGCGCGCCGAAGCGATCTTCTCGAACAGCTACTTTGCCGATGCGGCCTCGCAAATCCGCACCTTGCGGGAAATGAACTACAACCTGAAAATGTTCGCCTCGACGGTCGGTCCGGGCCTGCCCCGGTTCGCCAAGGATCTCGGTCCGACGGCAGAGTACGTGTTGGGGTTCACGCAGTGGGAACCGATCCCCGACAAGCTCGGCTATCCCGGCATGCAGGAGTTCATTGACGGGTATGTGAAAAAATATGGCTCGCCGCCGAACTATCATGCGGGCGCCGCTTACGGCGCCATGCAGGTGTTGGAAGCAGCGGTAAAGGCTGCTGGCAGCTTTGATTCAGAGAAGGTCCGCAACGCCTATCAGACTATCGACGTGATGACCATGTTCGGCCGTTACAAGGTCAACGACATAGGCCTCAACAGCCACAAGGGCATGACCTTCCAGATCCAGAACGGCAAGCGCATCGTCGTCTGGCCGGAAGCACAGGCACAGGCCAAGGCCAAGCTTCCCATGCCGAAGTGGAGCGACCGCTAAGCGTCCGAGGAGACCATACAGGTCCACGTGAAACGCTAGGAACGACGACCAAGGGGCAGCCGGAAGATCGGCCGAACCTTGGTTTTCGTTGCCTCGCGCACGGGGCTCGTTGACGAAATTCGGAAAATCCGGCCGCGGCGAAGCGCCCGTCCGGTTCTCATATGACCGGGTACGACCGTCGCAAGGGGCGCCGGGTTACCTGCCAAAGGAAACGCCTTCAGAATGGAAAAATCCGACAGACAGAGTTTGTATATGCTGGGCGGCTTCCTGGCGGCCATCTATGCCCTGCCGTTCGCCGTCGGGATGATGTCCGGCAACGTCTACTATGACCTGCAGTGGCTCAACGATCTGGTGACCGTGATGATGAGCGGCATGATGCAGGGCGGCGTCTACGCCATGTTCGCCGTCGGCCTGACCCTGATCTTCGGTGTCATGCGGGTGATCAATGTGGCCCACGGCGAGTTTGTCGTGCTGGGCGCCTATCTGACCTATGCGGCCTTCAATACGCCGGCGTTCCTGGGTATCAGCGCCTACGTCGACCCCTTGGTGTCCATGGTCCTGACCCTGCCCATTGCCTTCGTCATCGGCTACACGGTGCAGAAAGTGCTGTTGAACGCGGTCGTCGGCGGCCCGGAACTGACGCCGCTGCTGATCACTTTCGGCCTGGGCATCTCGATGATCAATATCATCGAATGGATTTTTTCCACCGACTACCACACCATTCCCTATTATCCCGATTCCTTCCAGATCACCGAAAGCATCGCGCTTGGCAAGAACAAGGTCATCAGTTTCATGATGGCGTTGTTTATCACCGCCAGCGTTTTCCTGTTTCTGAAATATCACCGCCTGGGCAAGGCAATCCGCGCGACCTCGCAGAACGCCGAGGTGGCGATGGTCTGCGGGATTAACATTTACCGCGTCTATTTGATCACCTTCGGCCTGGCTTCGGCGCTGGCGTGTGCTGGCGGGACGCTGGTGTCCATTCAGTTCGGGTTTAATCCGGAAACCGGATTGACCTACACGGTGATCGCCTTTGCCATTATCGTGCTGGGCGGCCGCGGCCACTATGTGGGGGCGTTCATCGCCGCGCTGATGCTTGGTATCCTGGAGAACCTGGTTTCGTTCTTGGTTCCCAACGGCACCGCCATGGTGGAAATGGCCTCCTACGGAACGATGATCTTTGTCCTGCTGATCAGGCCGCGCGGCCTGATGGGCCCGAAAATCGACTGACGGGAGGAAACCGTGGAATCTCGTGAAACGACCCGCAACCTGAGCTATCTCGGCGTCCTCTGTGTGGTGCTGTTGATCGTCCCCGATCAGGTCAACGTCTATTACCGCTCATTCATCATGTTCACCATGATGTACGTGGTTCTGGCCCTGAGCTGGAACATCATCAGCGGATACACGGGCTATCTGTCTTTCGGCCATGTGCTGTTTTACGGCGTCGGTTCCTACGCCTCGGCGATCCTCGTCGCCGACTACGGCTGGAATTGGATCCCGACCCTTTTGGTCGCGGCCGCTGTCGGTATTGGCGTTGCCATCGTCCTCGGTTATCCCGTGTTGCGTCTCAAGGGCCCTTATTTCGCCATCGCGACACTGGGGGCGGCGGAGAGTTTCCGAATTTTGGCCACCGTGTGGGATGACGTCACCCACGGCGGCGAGGGCATTTCGTTGCCGAACGTGGAAAACTCCTTTTCCACCTATTACGCGATGATGATCTTGATGATCGTCACCATATTGGTCAGTTATTGGATCGCTCATTCCCGATTCGGGGTGCGCCTGAATGCCATCCGCGAAGACGAAGTGGCGGCCGCCGCCAACGGCATCAACACAACCCTTTATAAGATGATCGCCTTCGTTCTTTCCGCCGTGTTCTGTTCCATGGCCGGGGCCATTCAGGCCAACAAGACGCTCTACATTGATCCGGACACGGAGTTTTTCATTCTCGTGACAATCACCATGAAGCTGATGGCCATGCTCGGCGGCAAAGGCACCGTTATCGGCCCCATTCTTGGTGCTGTTGTTCTCTACTCCATCCAGGAAGTCGTTTGGGTCGCCGTGCCGCAGGCGCACTTGATCGCGTTCGGTGTCTTCCTCATTCTCGTGGCGCGGTTCATGCCGCGCGGTATCGTCGGCTTCTTCGTCGATCGCGGATGGGCCCGCAAGGGCATGGTTCACTAGGGATGTCGGCAAACAACATGGAAGCAGCGGCGAACGGCATTGCCCTCGACGTCCAGGATCTGCACAAGGACTTCGGCGGCATCAAGGCCGTCAACGGCTGTCATTTGCAGGTGCCGAAGGGGAAGATTTCCGGGCTCATCGGGCCGAACGGTTCGGGCAAGACGACGACCTTTAACCTGTTGACCGGGGTAATCCCCCCAGACAGCGGCAAGGTGATCTATAACGGCGAGGACATCGCCGGGCTGAAGTCCTATCAGGTTTTCCAAAAAGGGATCACCCGGACCTTTCAGATCACCCGGATTTACCGGGAAATGACGGTATTCGAGAACATGCTATCCGTCGCGTACTTGAAAATTCCCATGCAACAGGCCCGCCAACGGGCCGACGAACTGATGGAGTTCGTGACCCTGACCCGGCTCCGGGACGAATACGGCGGCAATCTGTCCTACGGCCAGCAGAAATTGCTGGAGTTCGCCCGGGCCCTGATGACCGACCCGGACATGATCTTGCTCGACGAACCGGCGGCCGGCGTCAACCGGACCCTGCTGGCCAGCCTGTTGGAACGCATCCATGAACTGCAAGAGCAGGGCAAGACGATCCTCATCGTTGAACACGATATGAACGTGATCATGAACCATTGCGAGAAAATCTTCGTCATGGACTACGGCGTCAATATCGCCGAAGGACTGCCGGCCGATATCCAAAGCAATGAACAAGTCGTCGAAGCCTATTTCGGACGCCGGAAGACAAGCCATGCTGAAGCTTAAGAATGTCGACGCCGCCTACGGGCGCATTCAAATCCTCCACGAGGTGTCGCTTGAGGTCAATGCGAAGGAGGTTGTTTGCGTCATCGGGCCAAACGGCGCCGGCAAATCCACCACCTTCAAGGTGATCATGGGGTTCATCGATCACCTGGGCGGCGACATGACCTTCAATGATCAAAGTCTTGTCGGATGCCGTCCCGATCAGATTTTGGGCTTGGGGTTGGGGTACGTGCCGCAGGGTCGGATCGTGTTCAACCAGATGACCGTTCTTGAGAACCTGGAAATCGGCGCCTTCCTGCAGCGCGACAGGCAGAAAATCCGCGAATCCATAGAGTATGTGTTCACCCTGTTTCCGCGCCTTGCAGAGCGTCAAAAACAACTTGCCGGCACCATGAGCGGCGGTGAACAGCAAATGCTTGCCATGGGCCGCGCCTTGATGATCCGCCCGTCCATGCTGATGCTGGATGAACCGTCCCTGGGGTTGAGCCCGCGTTTCGTCGATGACATTTTCGAACGGATCGTGGAATTGGCCAATTCCGGGATGACACTCATGGTGGTCGAACAGAATGCGGCGCGTGCCCTGGAAATTGCCGATCGAGGCTACGTGCTTGAATTGGGAAAGAACCGCTACGAAGGGACGGGCGAGGACCTGCTCGGCAATCCCGACGTGCGGCGCATGTATCTTGGCGGCTAGCAAGGGCGCGCCATAGCCGCGCCGCAGGCCCGCCCCGTTCCCGGCACAAAGAACAGACCTGCGAGCGCGGCCCACCGCTTACGTGCCTGTCTTTAGCCCGCAATTCGCCAATTGAGCTTTTGAACTGACGCGCCGTATCCGTTAGCCTTCAGAGGCCGGTTAAGGGTTAACATCGGGCAGGGATTTGGGCCCCGGCGGTCCGGCCTAACGGATGAAACGCCAGATGAAAAACCCGCTGTTCAGGTTCCTCCGGCTGCTAGGCGACGCGGCCCGCGACCTGGCCCCGATCATTCTGGTCATTGCGTTCTTCCAAATTGTCGTTCTGCGCCAGCCGTTTCCGGATCTCGGCGGCATTGCCGTCGGCTTGGCCTGTGTCATCGTCGGTCTGGCGTTGTTCGTGCAGGGCTTGGAAATGGGCCTGTTTCCCATCGGTGAAGCCATGGCCCAGGCGATGGCCCGCAAAGGCAGCTTGGTCATTCTTCTGGCCTTTGCTTTCGCGTTGGGGTTCGGCACCACGGTCGCCGAGCCGGCGTTGATCGCCGTCGCCGGCGAGGCCGCGACCATTGCCGGCGGCGCCAGGGCCATCGCCGACACCATGGAAGCCAAGGACTCGTACGCCTTCTGGTTGCGCATGACGGTGGCGCTGTCGGTCGGCGCGGCACTGGTGCTGGGAGTCTTCCGCATCCTCATGGGCTGGCCGATCCATTACTTCATTATCGGCGGATATGTGCTGGTCACCGTGATCACCGGCTTTGCGCCGCCGGAGATTGTCGGCATTGCCTATGATTCGGGCGGCGTCACCACGTCGACCATCACCGTACCCCTGGTGACGGCGCTGGGCGTCGGCCTTGCCAGCACGATCCGCGGCCGCAACCCCATGCTCGATGGTTTCGGCCTGATCGCCTTCGCCAGCCTGACGCCGATGATCTTCGTGATGATCTTCGGGATGCTGGCCTGATGGACTTGCTGGCCGACATCTTCAACACCACTTCGGCGACGGCCTTCGATGTGCTGCCCATCGTGGTCATCTTGTTTATCTTCCAGGCCCTGGTGATCCGCAAGAAACCGGCCAACCTGAAGCGCATTATCATTGGTTTTATTTATGTGCTGATCGGCCTCAGCCTGTTTCTGGTGGGTCTGGAAAAGGCCCTGTTCCCGATCGGCCGGACCATGGCACAACAACTGACGGACCCGGGGTTCCTGGGGATCGGCGCCGGCGACGCGGTGCATTGGCAGGACTATCTGTGGGTCTACATATTCGCCGCCGCCATCGGCTTCGCGACGACCGCCGCCGAGCCGTCGCTGATCGCCGTGGCCCTGAAGGCGCAAGAGGTTTCCGGCGGCGGCATGAAGGCCTTTGAGCTGCGCATCGCCGTCGCCATCGGGGTTGCCGTCGGGGTCGCCATCGGCACCTTTCGCATCGTCACCGGCACGCCGCTGCCGATCTATATCATGGCCGGATACGTGGTGGTCATTATACAGACCTTCATGGCTTCGAAGATGATCATTCCCCTGGCCTACGATTCCGGCGGCGTCACCACATCGACGGTGACCGTGCCAGTGGTCGCCGCCCTGGGCCTTGGTTTGGCCTCGACCATTCCCGGGCGCAGCCCCTTGATCGACGGATTTGGCCTCATTGCCTTTGCCAGCGTGTTTCCCATTATCTCCGTTTTGGGATACGACATGTTGGTCACCTGGCTGAGGCGACGTGACGTCCATCACAGCGCTCCAAATGGCGCCTCAAATAGCGCTCACGACAGCAAGGAGGACACGACGTGAACCTGAAGATGATAATGGCCTTCGTGGCCGATGAGAAAACCGATCTGGTGCTGACCGCCGCCCGCGAGGCCGGCGCCACCGGGGCGACCGTGTTCCCCAGCGTGCGCGGCGAAGGCCTGGAGCCGGAAAAAACCTTTCTCGGCCTGGAACTGACCGCGCAGCGCGACGTCCTGGTGTTTTTGGTCGCCGCCCCGAAGGCGCGCGAGATTCTGGAGACCATATCGCAAGCCGCCCGCTTCGATGAAGAGCCCGGCAGCGGCATTGCCGTGCAGATCGCAATCGAAGACGCGGTCGGCCTGAAAACCCAGGAAGAAATGCTGATACACGAAATTGAGGAATCCCTATGACCGATAAAAAAATCACCCGTGTCGCGGATGTCATGACCCGCGATCTCATTACCTTGCCGGCCACGGCGACGGTCAGCGATGCCGTTCAGCTGATGCAGAAACATCATACCAGCTCGATCATTGTCGAACGCCGCGATGCGGCCGATGAGTTCGGCATGGTGGTGGTCTCAGATATCGCCAATCAGGTGTTGGGCAAGGATTTGTCCCCAAGCCGGGTCAACGTCTACGAAATCATGTCAAAACCGGTGCTCACCTTGGCCGCCGACATGAACATCGTCTACGCCGTACGCATGTTGGCCCGGTTCCGCCTGAGCCGTGCCCTGGTGGTCGATCAAGACCGCGAACTGTTGGGCATCGTGACCCTGCGCGACATGGTGCTGCACCGCCTGGAGGAAGACGGCGGCGTGCCCTGAAAGGAGGCGCCCGGCCAAAGGGTTCGGAAAGGCCGCGGCCGACGGTTGGCATTTCGGCGCGGAACCGAGATTCCCCGCTTCTCACAAGCACGACATCTAGCCCCCGATCATCAATTAACCTTTTGAATCCACAAGCAGATTCAGCTAGCCTTTCGATGCTGGCGGACGGGGTGCCGGCGGGATCATGAAGGAGCGCAGCCATGCCTGCTGAAGTCGATAAGCGGACCAAGGAAATGATCAACAAGGTCGTACGCCACGGACTGACCAAGGCGAAGGGCGCCAAGGGCAAGCGATTGGAAACCTTTATCCGCCAATACCTGGAAAATGTGCCGCCGGAAGACCTGGCCGGCATGCCGGCATCCGCGATCTTCAACATGGTTCGCGAACACTGGGATTTCGGCGCAAAACGTGGGCGGCGCAAGTCCTCGGTGCGGGTCTATAAACCGTCAAAATCAGCCAACGGCTACGACACGGAGCACACGGTCATCGAAGTGATCAACGATGACATGCCGTTCCTGGTTGATTCGGTCACCGCCGCGGTCAACCAGCGCGGCCTGACGGCCCATTTGATTATCCATCCCATCGTCAAGGCGCGCCGTGATGGCGCCGGCAAGATGGCCGAGGTCCTGAAACCGGGCCAGCCGGATGCCGATTCGGTGATGGAATCCTATATTCACCTTGAAGTGTCCGAACAACCGAAGAGTCGTTTCGCGGAAATCCGCCGCCAGATCGAAAATGTTTTGACCGACGTGCGCGCTGCCGTCGATGACTGGCGTCCCATGCGCGAGCGCATGGCGACGGTGATTGAGGAGTTGGAGGTCGAACCCAAGGGCACGAAGCCCGAAGACTGCTATGAAGTGCGGGAATTCCTGCGATGGATTCACGACAATCATTTCACCTTCCTGGGCTTCCGCGACTACGACGTCAGCGGCACCGGCAAGAACGTGAAGTTAAAGTCAAAGAAGGATTCCGGGCTGGGCGTGCTGCGCAACACGGCGACCGCGGTGTTTGATGTGGCGCCGTCGCTGCCAGCCGATGTGAAGGCATTTTTGACCAAACCGTCATTGCTGCTGGTGACCAAGGCGGATGGAAAGTCGACGGTCCACCGGTCCGTGCTGCTCGACGTTATCGATGTCAAACGGATCGATGCCAACGGCAAGGTCATCGGCCACCGGTTGTTCGTCGGTTTGTTCACGTCGGTCGCCTACAACAAGAGCCCCCGGGACATTCCCCTGCTGCGCCGGCGGATCACCAAGGTCATCGATAAGGCCGGGTTCGCGCGCGCCAGCCACGATGGCAAGGCGCTGAACAACACGCTGGAGACCTTCCCCCGCGACGAGCTGTTCCAGGCCTCCGACGTTCACCTTTACGAAACCGCCATGAGTATCCTGCATCTTCAGGAACGCCAGCGGGTCGCGCTTTACGTGCGCCAGGACAATTTCCGCCGCTTCATGTCGTGTCTCGTGTTCGTGCCGCGCGAACGTTACAACACGGATCTGCGCAGGCGCTTGCAGGCCATCTTGGTCGATGCCTTCGCCGGCCACGACGCGTCCTTTCAGACCCAAATCGGCGATTCGCCCCTGGCGCGGGTTTATTACACCATTCCCATCGACAGCGCCGCGCCGGTAAAATTCGATCCCGATGAGATTGAGGCCCGCCTCGTCCATGCGGCCCGGTCCTGGGAAGATCACATTGGTCAGGCGCTGATTGCCGAACACGGCGAGGGCATCGGCCTTGAACTTCTCGACCGCTACGGTCCGGCTTTCGGCGCGGGCTACAAGGACCGCTATGAGCCGCACGAAGTGCTGGATGATATCGCCGAGATCGAACGGATCTTGGTCGTCGGCGGGATCGGCATGAACCTTTACAAGCCGGCCGGCGTGGATGCCGACGAAGTGCGTTTCAAGCTGCATCACTTCGCCCACGCGATCCCGCTTTCCGACGCCCTGCCGATCTTTGAGCACATGGGCTTCAAGGTCATCGACGAAGCCGGCCCGCACGAGGTCGATCTCAGCGGCATCGGCCGAGGCACCCTGGTGATCCATAACTTCGGTCTTCGCTCGAAATCCGGCGCCGCCGTTGATTTGGCCGCCATCCGGACCAATTTCCATGATGCCTTTCAGCGGGTCTGGATCGGCGAGATCGAAAGCGACGGGTTCAACGCCCTGGTCACCGGCGGCGGCCTCAACTGGCGCGAGATCGTCGTGCTCAGGGCCTATTCGAAATACCTGCGTCAGGCGGGCATCGCCTTTTCCCAGGACTACATGGCCGAGACCATGGTCAATAACCCGAAGCTTGGCGCCGACATCGTCAATATGTTCCGGACCATCTTCGATCCGGCTGATCAGAAGGGTGCCGCGGCCGCCGCGACACGTATCAAGCGGCGCATCCTGAAAGGCCTGGAGGCGGTCGAAAGCGCCGACGAAGACCGCATCATCCGGCGCTTCCTCAATCTGGTGGAAAGCACGCTCAGGACCAACTACTTCCAGCCCGACGAGGCCGGCAACACCAAGCCCTATATGTCTTTCAAGCTGAATTCCCGGGCCCTGGATGAGCTGCCCCTGCCCCGGCCGCTGCGTGAGATTTTCGTCTACAGCCCACGCGTCGAAGGGGTGCATCTGCGCTTTGGCTTCGTCGCCCGGGGCGGCTTGCGCTGGTCCGACCGGCGCGAGGATTTCCGCACCGAGGTGCTGGGTCTGGTGAAGGCCCAACAGGTCAAGAACGCGGTCATCGTACCGGTCGGATCAAAGGGCGGCTTCGTCGTCAAACGGCCACCCGCAACGGGCGGCCGCCAGGCCTTCCTGGATGAAGGCATCAGGTGCTACAAGACCTTCATCGCCGGACTGCTGGACCTCACCGACAACATCAAGGGCCCGAAGATCGTGCCGCCGAAGAAGGTCGTGCGTCTCGACGACGACGACCCCTATCTGGTGGTTGCCGCCGACAAGGGCACGGCGACGTTTTCCGACATCGCCAACGGTGTCTCCATCGAATACGGCCACTGGCTGGGCGACGCCTTCGCATCCGGCGGCAGCCAGGGCTATGACCACAAGAAGATGGGCATCACGGCGCGCGGCGGCTGGGAATCGGTGAAACGCCATTTCCGCGAAATGGGCACCGATATCCAGAGCGAAGACTTCACCGTCGTCGGTGTTGGCGACATGGGGGGTGACGTGTTCGGCAACGGCATGCTGTTGTCCAAACACATCCAGCTGCTGGGCGCCTTCAACCACCTGCACATCTTCATTGATCCCGACCCCGATCCGGCGAAAAGCTGGAAGGAAAGGAAACGCCTGTTCGACAACCCGGGCCTTTCGTGGGCGGATTATGACAACAAGGTGCTGTCGAAGGGCGCCGCCGTTTATGAGCGCAGCGCCAAGTCCCTGGATTTGTCGCCGGAAGCGCGGGCCTGTTTCGGCATTACGAAGAAATCCGTGACCCCGGATGAACTGATGGGGCATTTGCTGCGGGCGTCTGTCGATCTCATGTGGTTCGGCGGCATCGGCACCTACATCAAGGCGTCGACGGAATCGCACCTGGACGCCGGCGACCGGGCCAACGATGCCATCCGCGTCGACGGCGAAGAGCTCAATTGCAAGGTCATCGGCGAAGGCGCCAACCTGGGCACCACCCAATTGGGCCGCATTGAGTTCGCCCAGCACGGCGGGCGGCTGAATACGGATTCCATCGACAATTCCGCCGGCGTCGATTCGTCGGATCATGAGGTCAATATCAAGATTTTGGTCGATTCGGTGCTGCAGGCGGGCGGCCTCAACACGAAAAGCCGCAACGCGCTTTTGGCCAGTATGACCGACGAGGTCGGCAAATTGGTTTTGGTCCACAACTACCGCCAGACCCAGGCGCTGACCGTTACCGAAAGCCTGGGTGTCGGTGCCCTGGACAACCAGCAACGCTTCATGCGCTTCCTGGAACGCGCCGACCGCCTGGACCGGGATGTGGAATTCCTGCCCGATGATGAGGTTCTGGGCGAACGCGCCCTGGCCAAGAAAGGCCTGGCCCGGCCGGAACTGTCGGTGCTGATCTCGTATGCGAAAATCTGGCTCTACGATGAGCTGATGGCGTCCGACATGCCCGATGATCCCTATCTTTTCCAGGATCTGGTCGATTACTTCCCGACCCCGCTGCGCACCAAGTACCAACGTGAGATCGCCCAGCACCGCCTGCGCCGTGAGATTATCGCCACCCGGGCGACCAATTCCCTGGTTGACCGGGCCGGCGATACCTTCGTCTTTGAGTTCAAGGAAAAAACCGGGCTCGGCGCCGCGGCGATCGCGCGGGCCTATGTCATCGCCCGCGATGTCTTCCAGTTGCGCGATATCTGGGCCCAGATCGAAGCCCTGGACAACCGGGTGCCCAGCTCCGTCCAGACGGCCATGCTGTTGGACGTCAATCACCTGATCGAATGGGTGACGCTGTGGTTGTTGCGCAATGGCGAAGCCAACCTCGATATTGGCGCCAACATGGAGGCTTACAGCGACGGCATCCGCAGCCTGGCCGCCGATGTCAACAAGGCCCTGCCGGCGCACTATGTGAGCGACGCGAAGAAACGCGCCAAACCTTATGTGGAGAAAGGCGTGCCGGAAGCCCTGGCGCTCCGGGTGTCGGGTTTGGTGAACCTCTATTCCGGGTTCGATATCGTCCGCCTGGCGACGCGCCGCAAGGTCGATGTCATCGATGCGGCGCGGTTCTACTTTGCCGTCGGCACGCGCTTCCGTCTCGGCCGGCTCAGGGCCGCCGCGGAATTCATGGACTCGCAAAGCCATTGGCAGCAACTGGCCGTCGCCGCCATGGTTGAGGAGATTTATTCGCACCAATTGGCGCTTTCCAACAAGGTTCTCGACTTCGCCGGCGTCAAGGCCGACGCCAAGGCCGCCGTGGAAGGCTGGATCGACAAGAACCGGGCCTTGGTGGAGCCGACGGAGCAGCTGTTGACGGAGCTTTGGGCGACGGAAGTCAACGATGTCTCGATGATTGCCGTGGCCAGCCGTCAGGTCCGGACCATGATCGACGTCGGCGGCGGTTGAGGGTTAACACGCGGCATTCAACCCTCGTCATTCCCGCCTGCGCGGGAATGACGAGGGAGGACGTGTTGTCGAAACGCGCGAATCGTCAGACCGGTCGACGCCCTTTGGCGTTCCTATGACCACCACCGAAAACAAAAAGGGCCTGGCCGCCTGGTGCCTCTACGACTGGGCCAATTCGGCCTTTCCGACGGTCATCACGACCTTCGTCTTCGCCGCCTATTTCACCAAGGGCGTCGCCGC
>Ga0114932_10004533_pt1 | contig 12940 bp, 11 predicted proteins | sample 2SBtaG_2_FD_87286 | JGI IMG/M metagenome (GOLD analysis project Ga0114932, IMG submission 87286) | Deep subsurface microbial communities from Kolumbo volcano to uncover new lineages of life (NeLLi) - 2SBTROV12_ACTIVE470 metaG | ecosystem: Environmental > Aquatic > Marine > Volcanic ...
TCTTCGGCCCAGCATCTCACCGGGAAGACCGGGTGCCAATACCACACGTAAAGAACCGTTGAGAACCAGAAAAGCCGAATTACCATAATCACCTTCACGAATGACAATATCACCCGCCTTATACTGTATGATTCGTGCATCGTTCCGGAGTATCCCAGCCAGCGAAATTCGAGACGGGAACTTTTTTGCCTCGATGGCTTTAATTTCTGGAATGCTCATCAAGCGTTCAACATCCGAATCAGTCATGTCGGAGCCAAACGGCTGATCCCAACGCTGTGGACGTGACTGGGTGGTTATAGTCATTCATCCACTCCTTCAAGGTATAAATAAAAAAACAAGGAATCAGAGGCTATTATTTTTTCGTAACTCAATGATTACCCCTAAGCAATACCCAAAACACTTCTGTTTTGAATCAAAGTTTATTTATAATCTCCTTTGGCGGGAAGCTTGCTTCCCACAGCACCCGTCAAATCCTTACCCGCTATAGCTGCTGCCAGCTTCAAAGCATTTTCCCGACTAGGCGATGCCAATAATTCTGCCGCTTCGGCAACACCCGCAAGAGCTGCCTTAGCATTTTCCGCACGTTTTTTTTGTGCTTCGACATATTTTGCCTCGCTGGATTTAGACATAACGCTTGTTGCAGAAACCAAAGCAGCTGCTTGACCAATCACAAAAAATTCGGCTTGTTCTTTAGGAGTCATTTCAGCATTGGTTTTAATGTCCGGGGGGTAATGCCTGTGTCGGACGGAGCCCTGGGAATATTTTACCAATTCAAAGCCAGGATTAATGGGGTGCCCCGCTCCCAGCATTTTTGCAAGATCATCGGCTTTCAAATCGGGGTTGGCAAGTCCATGACAAGTCATACAGTTTTCAGCGACTTCATATTTCATAGTGGGCCAGATCAAACCGGCAGTTTTTGAATCCGAAATCCTTTTCGCTTTATGGTCAGCAGCTTCCGCCTCTCTTTTAACATCTTTGCCACCGTAATTATCATGCAAAGGCAACCAGTCTGATGAAGCTCCGTGACAACTTTCACAAGAAGTTCCAGATTTTGCCTGGGGCTTCGCACCTGCATCCTTTTTCTCCAGTGTGTAATGACAGAGATAACAGGTTTCGTTGCGTTTCATTCTTTTCTGCCCGCCCACTGCTTTCAATATCTTTTTAGGTGAAGGTTTGCTAGCGTCTTTGGGTTCACGATGAACGGTACGAAAAGATGTAAAGTGTTTGGTTTTTTTCCAAACCTTAAATTCTTCTTCATGACATTCCTCACAAAGCTTGGCACCTTTCACAAAAGGTTCGGCATTTGCCATAGAAGTCATACCACAAAATGTTATTACCCAACCCAAAAGAAAAATAAACGCGGAAGCAAAACAAATCTTATTTGATTTCATGACACCCTCTCTTGAAAATAAATGTCCTTCACTATGAGCCAGCTAAAAATCAGCTGTCATAATATATTAAAACTGGTAACGAATTTCTGTGCGAATGGTTGAGCCATCGTTGCGCTTTTCAAGCACTGAGTATGAAGCATCCAACTGGAATTGAATTCGGTGGGCCAGTCTTTGGCGAAACTCAAAACCAAAGGCCACATCATCGAAACCTACGCCCCCTATATCTTTTCGGCTGGCTATTTCTAATGTTAAACTCCGGCGATGGTTTTCCCAGAAAGCTTCATAACCTACGACCAAGCCCGCAACCTCCGTGGTGAAATTATTAAGTTCAGATAAGAAATTACCGACCCCGGGAGATGCAAACAAAATTCCTAACCCCCCCAATGCTCCCCCGACGACAGGTTCCCGCCCTGCCTGGGTATAATTTCCATCCACAAGAAAAGCGTTTACATAGGCAATATCATCTGACCGATAAGGTGTCCAGGAAACCTCGGAGCTATAAATCGTACCCGTTCCTGCCTTCGAGCTGTTGGCACCCGGCTCAAACGAACCATTGATCCTGAAAGCGGTGTTGAAATGACCGAGCCTTTGTATAGCGGCCAAACCAAAATTCACACTGTCCCCTGTTGTTTGCTCATCATTAATAAAGATCATGTCTATATTAAAAGTGTGCTTGGGAGTATCAATAGAATTGAATAAACCGAACAAATCAGCAGATCTATTTAGGCGGGCATCCGCTCGATTCAACTCATTCCAGCCATAAATAGCTGTACTTCTCATTCCAGAGATTCCTGCAAAACGAATATTATTCCTAACGAGACCTATAGCATCAATCGTCTCGTTAATCATAATTGCATTTTGAAAGGTGAGTGCCTGCCTGCCCACAGAAAATCCTAAATCAATCGGCTCTTTACCTACCGGGTCTAACCCCGGAAACAAACTGCCAAAATCTCCCTCAAAAAAGAAAGTACGTATATTTAAGTTGGGTTCAATCTTACTTGGACCAAAGTCATCGTTGAGCTGAACTCGCGTGAAACGATTAAACTCGTTCCTGTCAAGAGGACGCACCCCAATTATTAGTTTTTCCGTATGAGTTAATTGAAGATTAGCGAAGAGACTGAGTCGCGTGGCCCACTCCGAGGATGAAGGACGCACTCCATTATCAAAATAAAATAAGGAGGTTCGCAGAGTCCCAAATACCCATAGCTGAGGCTGCCAAACAGCACCCCAGGGAGTTTCAAAACCTTCCTGCAAATTACCCGTCCCGAGAAACAAATCGCCACCTTCGTATATTAAAGAAGGCCGATTACCCGTATCAGAAGGTTCCAGCAGTTGAATTTTTTCATCAGAGAAGCGGCTGACCTCGAAGGTCTCACCTAAAGGAAAAAGATCTGCAAAGACAGGGGGCACGAAGGCAAACAAAAAACTTGCAACCAAAACGAATAATAAAACCAGACGTTGCTTAATGCACTTCTCCATCAACACTGCCCTCCTCCAAAGCAATGGCTATCTCGCCAATTTTTTCCAAAATAAAAATTAATTAAAAATATCGAGTAAGGAATCTAGAAAAGAAGTTTGCATCACATTTTCCCCACCCTCAACATCAAATATGAGTTCTTTGCTGCCAAGAACCTCGTAACCAGCTGCAACATTTTCAGCCACTTCCCTTGCACTCATCGCATAATCGAAACCCCGATTCTTAATAGCTCCGATCAAATTGGCCGGTGCCATGCCCGCTATGAAATCCATCTTGGCCTTGTAAGGTCCTTTTCCCGTCAGCAAATCGCCATCAACTTTATACTTGGCCCATTTATAATCCAGAGGGGCAAGACTCCTTCTATTGATTCTTTCAACAGGGCTTTCTCCTGTCAAAATTAGCGATCGTGTTGTCGGTCTCAGGAATGGAATCGTAGTGATGGGATAAGGAACAGGAATGACCCGCTCTCGCTCACCGCCGCGGCTGTTAGTCACGAGTATTCGACCACGAAGATCAAATAGTTGGTTATCCAGAGGCAAGTCACCATTTATAACATATGCAGACTCATGATCTCGAACATCTCCGTTAGGGTCATAATCGCCGGACTCAAAGACCACTTTTCCCGTGCTATCTTTGACAGTTACCTGCATGAAAATCAGCCGCTCTGCAGCAAAACCAGTGGGCACATTATGACCATCTGTCAGGTTTTCAACTTTAACTTTAAATGCAAGCCCACCCTTATCACTGCGTGTGATGACGGCCTCTCCAAGTTTGTAACCATTATTAAGAACTTCCAGACGTTTTTGCCTCACCCATTCCAGGCGCTCGAACTGAACATCAAGAATTTCACGGGCATCGTACCGATCATCTACCGATTCCCATCGGGAAGGAAATTTCATATCGTCGGTAACTTTATCCTCAAACTCATCCGTACCCCAACCGGCTTCATGGTCAAACTGCAACCATTCTCTCATCGTTGCCAATTCCTGCGCTTCAACATTGTGCGGGAAAAGACCTGGATGAATCACTGAGTAATCCGGCCCAGCAAAAATATGACTTGTCAATTTTCTGGGTGTGGTTTCTTTTCCACCGACAACCGCCGCTGGACCTTCTTCATATCCTGAAGGGATTCCCTGCACTTTTCCCATATGGCAGTCTTGACAAGTAGTTCCTTTTTGGGCGGCGGGTGACATACGATATTCACTAAAAGCTTCTTCCAATCGAAAACCATTGAGTAAAGTCACATCATGACATTGGCCGCAAAAGGTCGAGCTGGATATCGGAGCAAACTTTATCGCTTTGGTATGAATTTTTCTTCCCGGTTTGCCCTTCTCAGTAACCACCCTGTATTCATCCGTATTATCCAAAACTCGTTTCAACTCTTCTCCACCTTTGGGACCATAAACCGGGGCGAGCAAATCACCCTTCTCAATTGCCAGACGACCACTTCGTTTATTGTAAACTTTGGTTGCTCGATGACAGGCAATACAGGTGATTCCCTCCCGCGAAGAGGGATGACGGTCCAGGTTGGACATGAAGGGATCTTCATTTAAATTCGCACCGATTGGAGTGTGACAACGAAAACAAAAATCGCCATTCGTTCCACTGGTTATCTCATTTGTAAAACTGCTGAACGACAGGTACACAGGGCTCAACTGCGCATAGGAGTGCTGCGATACAGACCATTCTTTGTAGTGTTTTGGGTGGCAGGTGGAACAGGTGGTCGCAGAGGGATAATCGTTTTCAACAAATAAATTCGCATGCTCGGCGGCGGCAACTGCAGCAATGTCTCGGTCTTCATCCGATTTTGGAGTATCGGCTTTCATTTCCCCCTTCATTTCCGAAGAGTCTTTAGAGTCCATGGCTTTTTCACCTTCAGACTTTGCCATTATTTTCGGTTTATCCGACTCTTTTTTAGAAATGGGGCCAGGAATATTTTTGTTACAGGAAAAGAGAAAAACGATCGACAGGACAATTAATATATATGGAAGGAAACTTTTTCGATTGCAGCGCGCAGCAAAACCCATAACCCCAACCCCCATTATGCTGGTGAAAATTTAATCTATTTTAAAACCCTAAATTATAATAGGGAACTCACAAAAAGAAAGAATCCCCTATTTATTAAATATTGAATATAATTATTGGAAAACCTAACCTAATATACAAAAAATCAAAGATCTATGCTAAGTATCTCCTTGAAGTCCCAAAGGGTCAAGGGAATATTTTCACATCCTATTTGGGATGGCAGGGTGGTAACAAAACCTCTCAGAACAAAGCAATAAAATTCAATTATTTAAACTACCCCTTGCAAAATATCCGTAAAAAAAAATGAGTTATTGGGCAAAGGGAATTTTAAGGTCGTCCCTGTTTTGGCAACAAATGTTTCCTATCGTTCCAAATTTTTCGACAAATGCTTCGCCTTCAGTTTTTAGCTTCAACCCATGGCAATGTAAAACAGGAGGGAGATTAAATTTTTGTGGAGATCAGAGAGTTCTCCCGAATTTCTTTATAGCTTTCGGTTCAGGAAAATATGCAGGAGGTAGGTGAAAAAAAATTGTGCGGTAATTGCGAAAGCAAGAAAGTTTAGGCTTTGCCCTGGCATAGACAACAATCCCAAACCCGCAATAAGAAACAAGGGAAAATCGATTCCATTCCATCGCCAAATCTTGAGAAGGGTTCTTACCTTATTAAAGTAATCCTGTCGCTGGTTAGAGTTGAGAATAGCTGTTTCCGACGTATCCCGGTTTCGCAATTGGGAAAGAGTCTCCCACTTTCCACGAAAAATTAATTGCTGGGTTTGCATATAATAAAAATAGATCCAAAGTACAATCGAGGGCTTTTGACGAATTTTTTCAAACGTGCTTTGAATTTCCCTCTCCATTCCATCAAACCCTTTCAAAACCATCGTCCCGAAGGTTTGCTTACAGTAATCGTAAGATATGGCCCGTAGTATGGTAAAGGTCGCGATGACAATTAACGCCGTGTGGAAATCCGGGTAACCCAAAATTATTCCATAGACCACTGCAAGATAGGCAAAGTATCCGGCAATGCCATCGATGAGTCGACCCCAATCACTTGCCATATTTTTAGCTCTGGCAAGTTGCCCATCTACGCAATCCAAAATCAGGGTTAACTCCAGAAGCAGACCACCAGTCATACTGGAAATCCAACTTCCCTGACTGAACGAGTAACCCGATGCAAATCCGACTAAAACAGAAAGATAAGTTACCTGATTAGGAGTAATAGGGGTATTTTTTAAGACCGCCACAAACCTTTTCGCAATCGGATCATGAATATAAATATTGACCGGTTCAGCGAGGTCTTTTAATGCATGCTCCATTTTCTCTGTCATTGCTTACAACCATTTCTTCTGAATGTACCAGTCGAGAGTAATTGCCAGTCCCTCTGCCAGATTGAATTTAGGCGTGAAATCAAAATCCCGGAGAAAAGTTTTTGGGGATGCTGTCCAGCAGCTTTGCCTGATATCAATCATCCTCTGACGATCGAACAAGGCTGGTTTAGAGCTGAACACCGCTATAACTTCAAAAAATATTGCAATGGGAATCAAAACGCTTTCGGGTACCTTTAAAACTTTCACCGAAATATTCATTTTTTCTGCAGCACTTTTTGCTACCTCTTCCCATGAATAGGAATTCCCATCCGTCACAAAATATACTTTCTCTTGTGAGGTGCAAGGACCACAAACCTCTATCATCGCCTGAACCAAATCAGAAACATAAATAAGCGAAAGCATCTTGGGAGTATTGCCAATTTGCAATCCCCATCCCTTTTTAACCAACTTAAAAAAGGTATAGAGATTTTCCTCACGAGGACCGTAAACAACCGGGGGACGTATGATTTTGATAGGCAAAGATGCGGAATATTTTAAAGCAATATCCTCTCCGGATTTTTTGGATTTTCCATAAAAAGTAACCGGATTTAATGGCGTGGCTTCATCCACCTGCATTCCATCTTTACACGGTCCAGCTGCAGCAAGACTGCTTAAATGGACAATCCCCCTGATGCTGTCTTTATAAGTTAAACATTGTTCATATAAAGTTGAACAAACTCTGGAGTTGATATCAAAATATTCTCTGCGACTTTTTGCTTTGGTCAGACCTGCGCAATGAAAAATATAATCCAAGGTTTTCAATTCGGGAATTTTAAAGTTGAGCTCTGCAAGATCAACAAAATGCAGGTGAATTTTTTGGGAAGGGAGCCATCTTAAATTGGAGGATTTCCGAACCAGACAGTGGACAATGCAATCCAAAGACAACAGACTGTCCACCAAATGGCTTCCAATAAATCCATTAGCCCCGGTAACCAGTACCGTTTTTCCTTTAAGGTGAGAAAGTTCGTTCATAGATGCGGTGTCTTTTGTAAATAGTTCCACCTATTTTAAACATAGGCTCTATGATATCTGCATTATCTTCCAGCATCCAGGACATCTCACACCATTTAATATTTTGTTCCAGGAATTTTTTATAAGTTTCGTAATACATATAAGCATCGATACCGAGCCTACGAAATTTTTTCTTTACTCCAAGTGTGAGCACACGATAAGAATCAATTTTATTTTTTTTCCAGAGAAACTTTGCCCAACCAAAAGGAAAAAGTGTACCGTCCAGCTCCTTCAACACCTGATTGACATCAGGGAGAGCTAGCGCAAAACCTATTGGCTGACCTTTCACTTCTGCGATCAAGCAAAAATCTGGATTCACAAAAGACTTCATTTCACTTGCTGCAAATGCAAACTCTTTATATGTCATGGGAACAAAACCCCAATTCCTATCCCAAGCGGAATTATAAATATCCCAGATAATTTTCAACTCCTCTTCAAACCTGGAAAGATTGAGAGGCCGCAAATTAAATCTCCCTCTTTTTTCCAACTTATGGGCGGCATTTTGAAGATATTCAGGGATTTTTGTCAAATCCAGTCTGAAAGAAACCAAATCTTTTGATTTAACAAATCCCCATCCCAATAAATGTTTTTCGTAGTACCTTGGATTATATGGAATACCCAGCATAGGAGGGAGATCAAAACCATCTACCATCAAGCCGCATTCATGATTGATGGATAAATTCATAGGGCCAATTAGCTTATCAAATCCATTCTCATCGCTCCATGATTTTGCTTTATCCAATAGCAACCGAGATACATTTTCATCATCAACAGCTTCAAACATTCCAAAAATGCCAGTATTTTTGGAATAGTTTTCCTGATAGACGTGGTCCTTGACCAAGGCTATTCTTCCCAGTAGATTACTTTTTTCATCCTCTGCCAGTAAAAGCTTGACCTCGGCACGGTCAAAGAAAGGATTGATTTGTGGATTGAGGAATTTCTTCCGTTCGGAAATTAGAGGTGGAACCCAGCAGGGGTGATCTTTATATATCTTCCATGGCAAGCGGATGAACCGGTCCAGCTCGGCAGAGCCTTTTACCTCAGTTATTTTGAGGTTCATTATTCCTTAGAAATGATACCCAGCTTTGTACCCAACTTCTTAAAAGACTCTAAAACTTTCTCAAGGTCTTGTTGTGTATGCGTGGAGGTATAGCTGGTCCTAATCATAGCGTTTAGCGGCGGCACTACAGGTGAAACTGCAACACCGGCAAAAACACCTTCATCAAAAAGGAGCCGGTTCAAATAAAGGGTTAAAGCTTCTTCACCAATTTTAATAGGCACAATTGGAATGGAATTATTGTTAACCTGAAATCCCATATCAAAAAATCCCCGTTTGATAAATGCTGTATTGTCACGCAAGCGGTTGATTCTCTCGGGCTCATTAATCATAATATCCAAACCTTCTGTGACGCCAGCAACCGAAGCTGGAGGTAGAGCAGCCGTGAAAATAAATGCTGAAGCCTTGTGGCGTATATATTCGGTAATTTTATATTTTGAAGAAATGAAACCACCAATGGAGCCTAAACTTTTTGAAAAAGTTCCCATATACAAATCGATTTCATTTTCCAAGTTAAAATAGTTGGCGACGCCTTTTCCCTGTTCTCCCATCACTCCCAACCCATGAGCTTCATCAATCATTACGGTTGCGCCATAATCCTTAGCCAGCTTAACAATGACGGGAAGGTTTGCAATGTCACCGCTCATACTAAAGACCGTATCCGTCAAAATTAATTTACCCTCAACATCCGAATGGTTTTTTAGACAATACTCCAGATGATCCATGTCGTTATGCTGATAACGAATGGTTTTTCCGGGAGCCACTGCGCAGCCTTCGTAAATACTGGCGTGATTTTCGCGATCGGAAAATGCAACATCTCTTCTTCCCAGCAAGCATGCAATGGTCCCCTGATTGGCCTGAAACCCTGTAGACATAACAATCGTATCTTCTCGGTTTAAAAAAGAAGAAATCTCGCGTTCCAGGTTTTTGTGGAGATTGAAAGTTCCATTCAGGAAACGGCTTCCGGTACAGCCTATTCCAAATTTTTCAAGAGCTAACCTTGCAGCTTCTATTACACGAGGCTCTTGTGCCAGCCCAAGATAATTATTAGTGGAAACCGAGATTGCTTCTTTGCCATCAATGACCACTTTACAGCCGTCTATCTCTTCAATTTCCCTAAAATACGGATAAATCCCCAGTTCTTTCGCTTGATCCGGTGCCAGGTAACCAAAGCATTTAGCAAGAATGCCTTTTTCTTTGCTGCTCGGAGATCTAAGATGCGAATTCTCGAAATCGAATTTCTCTTTTAATAAGGAAACAATTTTGTTCCTTTTTAAATGAGCAGGGTCCGTATCTTGATTTTCTATTTCATTGAGCAGCGAAAAAGGTTTTGTCATATCTTGGACCTTTATTTTAATTAGTATTTAGGTTCCGTTTTCCAGCGTCCTTCCACAACTGGACGAGAGCGGACCACAATCCGCATTGAACCGTTTGCCCATACAAGGAGTTTTTCCCCTGATTTTCTAAAATACGGTTATGCGCCTCTCCCAATGCATGGTAAGGGAGGTCGGGGAACAGGTGGTGCGTCGCATGAAACCGAAGACCCACGGGAGCCCATAACGGTGTGATCCATCGGTTTCCGGGGTTATTGATTGAATCCAACATTTGATCGGTAAAGCTCAGTTCACCTTCCTCCGCATTTCCATAACGATGGGCTGCCAGGGTACGAATCGAATTGACCACAAACACAGAGGCCCCTAAACAGTACCACATGAAAAGGGCCTTTGCAGGCATAATTTTCAATAAAATCAGGGCTATAAAACTCATTCCAAAAATTCCTGCCAAAATCTCTTGAATTTCCCATCCTTCGTTTCGAGCCAAAGAGGGCCGCGGACGCTGGTAACTCAAATCAATATTCAGCGAAGACATTTTCTGAACCACAAATTCCCTGAGTCCTGAAGAAAAATACGATAGGGGGGTTAATACAACAAAACGGAAAAGAAAAATAAGGGGAATAAACAATGAAAACCCTATATGCAAGAGAATCAGCCTTCTTCCTTTTGATGCAAAGGGAAAATATTCTCCATCTTTAGCAGTTCCATAGAAATTTTGTTTATGATGATCAAAATGCACGCTTTGATACAAGAATGTTGGGATCATTAGCGGAAATCCGCATATGAGATTCCACACCTTCTGAAAAATCAAAAAAGATCCTTTCTTAAAATGAGCAATTTCGTGAATGAATAAAGCGGCTCGATAAAGAGCCAGAACTGCGATTAAAAAACACAACCCTTGCTGCAAGGAAAAAGCAGGAACCATCAAAGTTCCTACAAACGCCCCCCAACCCAAACCCGCACTACCTAGAAAATCACTCCAATATATCCAGGCGTTGGGTCTGTATAAATCCTTAACCAGCTCCCTGGCCTTGGCGATCGGAAATTCCCGACCTTCCTGAATCAACCTCGTCAAATTAAATCCGCCTTATCTTTTTTCCGCACAGTTCATACATACAACACTTTCCGGCATTAACATGATTCGTCCCTGCGGAATAGAGTTTGAGCAGCGCGCACAAATCCCAAATTCTGGAAAATCAATTTTCTCCAATGCCTTTTCAAGCTTGGCTAATTTAGCTTTTGAAGAATTTAAGGAAGCTTCGCTAATCCCCTGACTACTAATTGCCTCCATGCGAGTGAGACGGCCGATAGCATTGTCAGGTGCCACCGGTTTCGAGGTTTCCCTAAAGCTTTCGATCAAATGTTTCTGTGTTTTTATTTCTTCGATGATCTTTTGCTTCAACTCTGATCTTTCCTTTTCATTCATAGCGTCATAACACCATCATTCTTTAGCAGACCGACCCTGCTCATCGAGCTCCAGATAACCATCCACACATTGCGCAGCGAATGGCAAACAGGGGGGTGAAGTTGGAAATATTTTCAGCAATACCTTCCATAAACTCGTTTGCCAGCCCTTGATCCTGGAAACATTCATAAATATCATCCAGAAAACCGCCGCGCAAAAGCGGATGTTCAAGAAACTCTCTTCCCGACCCTGTTGGAATTTCAAGAGGATGCTCGCTTACTTTCACTTTTTCCATCCCCAGTTCTTGCAACCAATTTTCAGCATGCGATGCAGAGGGCCTTTCATTAATGTATTCATGGAGTGCCTTTCTTTCATCTTCTAATCCACGATCCAACATCTTCTTATCCACATGATTCCATAAAGAGTCAAAAGTTCCCAGAGATGGAAATGTTAAAACAATTTGCCCCCCCGGCTTCAAAAATCGGACAAGGTTTTGCAGCGCCTCAAATCGATTGGGACGAAAAAACATGAAAGACAAATTGCCCGTAATGCGATCAAATTTCGGCAGGTCGGGAGGTAAAAAACGCATATCGCCCACCTCAAACCGCAACCAGGGCATTTGCGTCCCCTGGATAGATCGAGATCTTAAAACTTGGCTTTGATGGATATCTATAGCTAGAACCGATCCTTCAGGCCCTACCTGATCTGCCAAATAAAAAGCAGGAATCCCTCCACCGGAAGCAATGTCCAAAATATGATCTCCTTTTTGAATCTCAAGATGATGCAATAAAGATTCCGCGAAAGGAGTGGACCATGGGTCGCTTTTAGGAAGCTGCCAACTGTTACCCATAAACCTTTTTCCTCAATTTAATAAAATTAGCACTGCTTTATTATAAACTGAAAAACAAAACCCTATCATCAATCCCTGCAAAAAAAATGTAAGAATGACCTAAGCAACTGCGAACTTGAACAAAAAGACAATAATCAATGGCATCTATGAAACCAAAAAAAAACTTTTTATCACAGGCTCTTTTTTTTATTGATTTTCATGTTGGTTGAGTTTTTAGGACTTCGGTCGGAACTATCTCCAAAAAATATCAAAGACCTTTTTTCAACTTACCCAACCTGGGGAGTCTTGATTTTTTGCCTCGCTTTCAGCTTCGGAAATTTACTTAATATTCCGGGTTGGGTTTTTATGGCAGGAGCAGTTTTCGCCTTCGGAAAAGAATGGGGTGGCCTAGTAACTTATAAGGGAGGTTCAAATCCTCCTGTCTCAACCCTTTATATCAAAGACTTAACGGTTTTCCGTTAGATCTTTTTTTATGCAATGCAGTCAAATCACTGGACGCATAATAATTTGTTGACATATGAAATTTATTTCGTGTATTGTACTTCTTCTATCAGTTGAGGCGCTGGAAAAACTTTAGAAAAAAAATCATCTTCTCCAATGGAAACGAGAATGAGCGCAACCAAAATTACCCCTTCATCATGGACTTTTTTGACCAATCATGCGCATGTCTTGATGTGTCTGGCAAAAAATCCATCTGAACGCATACGAGACCTTGCAGTGGAAGTGGGTATCACGGAGCGTGCTGTTCAGCGCATTATTGTTGAACTGGAAGCGGATGGGTATTTGGACCACATTCGTGATGGTAGAAGAAATGTATACAAGGTTTTCAGCCGTAAACCTTTGCGCCACTGCATTGAAGAGCATCGACAAGTACATGACCTTATTAAGCTAATTAACAAATGATTGGATGTAAATAATATTTATTCGCGTGTGATGGTCTCTTTCTTAATGAGGCAGAGTTAAACCAACTTGATAAATCTTTTGGGTTACTAGAGCATCTATATGGAATATAAAGATATTGAAA
>Ga0114932_10004535_pt1 | contig 12936 bp, 9 predicted proteins | sample 2SBtaG_2_FD_87286 | JGI IMG/M metagenome (GOLD analysis project Ga0114932, IMG submission 87286) | Deep subsurface microbial communities from Kolumbo volcano to uncover new lineages of life (NeLLi) - 2SBTROV12_ACTIVE470 metaG | ecosystem: Environmental > Aquatic > Marine > Volcanic ...
GCCTCTTGAAGAACATATTGTACGTGGTCTTTATGGTGTCTTCATAGTTGATCCAAAAGAAGAACGACCACCTGCTGATGAAATGGTGATGGTTCTAAATGGTTTGGATATGGATTTTGATGGAGAAAACAATTTCTATGCTGCAAACACAATTCCTTTTTACTATCAACATCATCCTATTCAAATCAATACTGGTGAATTAATTCGAGTTTATGTAGTCAATATGGTGGAATTTGATCCAATAAACAACTTACATCTTCATGGAAATTTGTACAAGTATTATCCTACTGGTACTGATCTTGTTCCGTCATTTTATACAGATATGATAACCTTGTCTCAAACTGAGCGTGGAATTATGGAATTTGAATATGATTATCCTGGAAAGTATCTCTTCCATGCTCACAAGGTAGAATTCTCAGAGAAAGGATGGGTTGGAATATTTCTTGTAAAAGATAATTCAGACAAACCTACACAGGACACAGAATATGGAACTTAGTGATAAGTCATCTAAAGGAAGAGTCATTGCAAGTGGAGTGATTCCATTTGCTTTTGTAATTTTGATGATGGTATACATTTTTGGTCCTGGTGCTGATTTGTTAGATTTAGGAATTCCGTTGCCTGAAATAACTATTGAAAAAGTTGATTTTGTTGATTCTGAAATTCAAGCTACTGTTAGAAACACAGGACCAATTCCTGTTGAAGTAGCTATGGCAGATGTAAATGATAGAATCCAACCTGCTGCTGTAGAACCTGATAGATTCCTTGAAAGGTTTGAGACAACTTTAGTTAGAATTCCATTTGAATGGAATGAGGCAGAACCATACATTATTGGAATAACTGTTGAGGATGGAACTCGATTTGAAAAAGAAGTAGAAGCAGCTGCTCCTGCATTAGACTTTTCTTTAGACCTTGCAATATTTTTTGCGATTATTGGAACTTATGTTGGAATTATTCCTGTGATGATTGGATTATTGTGGCTTCCTTTTATCAAAAGAATTAGTAAACAAAAATATCATTTCTTTTTGGCATTAACTGTTGGACTGTTACTTTTCTTAGCTATTGATTCTATTGAAGAAGCAGTAGAGGCGTCTGATGAGAATTTAGCAGATAGTTTCAATGGGATAATGCTAGTAGCAACAGTAGTCATATTGTCTTTCCTTGGATTATATTATTCAGGAAATAAACTCGTTGAAAGAGCAGGTTCATCAAAATTCACAAAACCTGTTGCAATTGCATTAATGATATCTATTGGAATTGGACTGCATAATTTTGGTGAAGGACTTGCTATTGGTGCGGCTCTTGGTATGGGCTCTATTGCATTTAGCACATTTCTAATTGTAGGATTTGCTTTGCACAATACCACTGAAGGACTTGCAATCGCAGCTCCAATGTCTAGAGGAAAATTGATGATTGGAAAACTGGCTGCCATGGGTATTATTGCTGGAAGTCCTGCGATTTTTGGTGCCTGGATAGGAGGCTTTGCATACTCTCCATTCACTTCCGTGATTTTTCTTGCAATTGGCGCAGGTGCTATTTTTCAAGTTATTGTTGTAATCATGAAATGGATTCAAGAAGAAAGTGAACAGGGCTTGTCTAGTATTGCTGTGGTGTCTGGGATCGCAGTAGGTATGTTAGTGATGTATATGACTAGCATTTTGGTCTAATTTGGTTCTGGATGAATTGTGATTACCGAATTTTTAATTTCTGTTCTGATAATATGTTCAATCTCTGATGTTAAATCATGAACTTTTTCAATTGACAAATCCTTGTCAAATGAACAATCAATATCTATCTTGAGAATATTCTCAAATTTTAAAGATAATATTCTGCCAATTTTTTTGATATCTGGATATTTTTCTAATATTGATTTGATCTTTTCTTCAGTTTCGATATCTTCTACATTCAAATTTTCTGGAACTGTAACAAATGGTTCTAAATGAATTGTAGCGTGTGTAATATCTGGAATTTGCCCCTGTATTTTCTCTTCAATGATTTCAGAAATTTTATGTGCAGACAGTAGGTTAATTTCTCTGTCTACCATTACATGTAGATTAGAATATGTTTTCCCTTTGGTTTTATGTGTACTAACATTATGTACGCCTTTTACTCCTTCAATACTTTTTGCAATTTCTAAAATTTTTGCATCAAGTGGAACATCTTTCCAATTTGGCTCAAAATGAATTGTAGTTGAAGCATTTGGGATTTTATTTTTTATATTTACCTCCACACTATCACTAATCTCATGAGCTTTGTCAAAACTGGTATCTCCTCTTAGTGAAATTGTAACATCTGCAAAAATTGTATCCCCTGATCTTCTCATTAGTATTGGACCTGCATCTATTACCCCTTTTGTAGAAATTGAAATTTCCCTGACATTTTTTACTAACTCTGGTGAGATGACATCTGTCAAATCCAATGCTGTTTTGTATACTAATTTTATACTTAATGCAGCTAACAATACTCCCAAAATTAATGCTGCAACAAAGTCCCCAAAGTACAATCCATATGATACTAAGATGATGCCAACAATTGCTACTAATGTAGAACCAAGATCCATGAAAGCATGATAAAAATCTGCTTTCAATGTAGCCCCCCCAATCTTCTTAATGGATCTTCTAAGAATTATAATTCTAAAAAAATCAATTCCAATTGTGTATAGACCTCCAATAATTGCAAACAATCCGGGTAAAACACTTGGTGGTGGACTTTGTAATCTGTTAATTGATTCATAAATGAAATAACATGCAATTAAGAAAATTGCTATTCCACCAATTAATCCTCCAAGTGATTCAATTTTTCCATGTCCATACGTATGTTCAGCATCTGGAGGTTTAATTGCCCATCTTGCTGCCAAAAGCAAAACTAGTGTAACTACACTATCTAACAATGCATGAATACTATCTGTGATTAGTGCTAGACTGTTTGAAATTAATCCAAAAATTAATTCTACAATAAATGCTGAAAAAATGGCTAAAAGTGAAATCTGTAAAACTCTGGTTCTTTGTACAAACATTTTCCTTATTTTTGATATTTTGAATCATGTATTACCGTTTTCTAAGAAGTAATCCTACGACAACGTTATTTGTGATAAAATAGGCTTTTAGGATCGAGTTGGACCTGAAATATTTTACTTTATTGGCTATATTCTCAATTTTATTGATCATTCCTGTAATTGATGCCGAAGCATCAAGTAATCCAAATCTATTTGTTTCTGCTGAAAATCCACAATTCAACAATTTCTTTTCTGGTTCGATGGTAGTTGAAGTAGTCATAATTGATCCAAATCTATCTGATACTGATGAAGGTAAAGGTGAACCTGATGTAACGATAAATGGAAAATCACTACGAATGACTCAAGCAACTGATGGTAGTTGGTACGCATATTTTGCAAATGTTGACAAAGCTCAACAAGCTGATTCTACAGTTGGGCTAGCAGGAGAGGGGTTAGACTTTGGTGTTTTTTGTAGTAGAGATACTTTGTCATCTATAATTGGGATTTCTCTTTCTGACACTGATGGTTTTACAATTCCTCGGACTGCAACTGGCTCAACCAATGGAAATACATCCTTTTCTGAGTGTACTACATCCCCATCTGGAACAAATGTAAACAATGTAGTTCGAAATGCAAAATCAATCAATACAAATTCTAATGTTCCTTCAGGACAAATTGGATTAGATGTAAATGCTTGGCCTCTAATTCAACTTTATTCATTTAGTGAGGTTACAATTCAATACAATCCTGCTGGTTCCCCACAAATTGTTTCATTAGAATATGATGAAAGCCAAAATATCTCAATGGAAATTGATAGAACTCTGTATCCAAATAATGCTGAAGTTTTTTTAACAGTTAATGATTTTCAACTAAATCAGGATCCTACTGATGAAGATTCTTGGACTTTTGATGTAGGAACTACACCTTCTATTTTCTATCAAGCATACGATGAAAATGGACAAAGCTCTGCTAATGGAGGAACTGGATTGGTTGATTTAGTTTCTAATCTTTCAAACATTGGTTTTGAAGATAATGGAAAACTATCTGTAAATCTAAACTCTGTAATTGAATTACAATCAAATGATGAACAACCTAGTACTAGTGTAACTGATGGAACTATAACATATACTGAAATCGTTACACTAGTTGAAGATGGTCCTAATTCTGGAATTTTTGATACTGGAGATAATAATGATCAATCGACTGTAGGAATTCTAGATGACGCTCCAAGAGGACAAACAGGCTCTATAACATATAACAAAAATTCAATTTCAATCCTTACTGGCTCTTCATCAGCTACAGTCTCTTTGGAAAACCCAACTCTGAAAATAGGAAGTGGTTTTCAATCCCTAAAACCTGGTAATGAATTCCCTGTTACTTTAGTTGATCCTGATCAAAATATCAATTCTGGTGTACGTGATGATCTCGATGTATTTAGGGACACGGCAATTATCCCGTCATTATCAATAGGTAATCCTATTACTTTTGAAAATGCTCAAGATGTTCAATTCCATTCCTCATCCCCTGTTCTAGTAGGTGGTGATGATTCTAATTCATCTGTGCCTGACACTAATTCTAACAGGCTCATAATAGATTCATCAAATGTGGCAAATGCTTCATATGAAATGTTCTCAACAAATTTAGGAATTTCAGCATCAGATTTATCATCAATTCTACTTGATGTTTCTGAATCTAATACTGATGGAACTAATTGGATAAATTATGATTTAAGATCATTTGAAAATGATTATGGCATTTCTGATTTTAGCGATACATCATTTACACTTTCTTTTGGAATTTTAGGAACTTTTCCAATAACTATTGTTGATGCTGGGGACATTTCATCATCTTATGGATTTATTCAAATTGATGATGTAGATGTAGCAGATATTTCAGATGAAAGTGGAACTGTATTTCTTGTAATTGATTTTGATTCTACAGGAACTGGTGATGTTTTGACAATTTCTAATGAAGTAAATGAACAACCAATAGTCTTTGATTTCTTTTCATTTGGAATTAAGAATTCAAATGATGTGAATAATTCAATTTATCGTTTTGAATTAGAAGAGACATTTGATAATTCTGCAACATTTGATGGAACTATGGAGTATTCTGTTGCAAATCAATTGAATATTTTAGATCCATTGTTTATTCAAACTGTTCAAACAATAGATGATCAAATAAAATTCATTGTTACTGATAGATTAGTTAATGATGAGGGAATTTTTATTTCATATTCTGATCTTGATGCTACTGGAATTTTTACAACCACTTCTACACAATCTGATATTAATACAAGTGCTGGAATAATTTCGTCTGATTCAAAATCTTATCGATTTGGTCAACCTGTAACTTTAACATTAAATGATCCTGATCTGAATTTGAAAAATGATTTAGTTGATATCTATTTTGTAATCAATGATCCAAATTCGTCTAATGTTGATACTGTTGGAAAAGATGGAATTGCTTTATTGGAAGTTTTGATTAAAGATATTCGATACGAACGTTGTACTATAGATGGTGTAGAATATGGTGGTTTGGGAGATACTGGTTTCACTCTGGTAGAGACGGGTCCAAGTACAGGAATTTTTGAAGGAGTGTTTAAAATGCCTTCAAAAATATGTAACAAATCTGGAACTGAACTAATCTCTTCGGCAGGAGGTAGTCTTGATGTAAAATATTATGATTCCAGAGATGATTTTGGTAATGCAAATACTTTCAGTTTGTTGAGATCTCCATCAACTTCATTCCCTACATCAGCACAGCTTAGTGAATATGAAGTAATAAAACCTATTTCAGGACAAATTGAAGAAATTATTCTTTCTGGCACTGTCGATAATCCTAGAAGGGGAATTCCATTAGATGTCATTATTACAACTCCTGATAAACAAACTCAAAATTTTGGTTCCATTTTATCTAGTGCAGGAAGTTTCAAATCTATAATTTCAGTTAATGAAAATTCTTTATCCGGTGTTTACAAAATTGATTTGTTTCATAATGATTCATTTGTAAAGACTTTGTCTTTTGTAGTTTCAAATCCAACTATCCCTGATTGGATTAAAAATAATGCAAAATGGTGGTCATCTAATACTGTTTCTGATTCTGAATTTATTAATGGACTTGAATATCTTATAGAAGAAGGGCTCATTATTGTTAATCCAGGTGCTTCAATTTCAATATCCGAACAAAAAATACCTGATTGGATTAAAAATAATGCAAAATGGTGGGCAAACGATCAAATTTCCGATGAAGACTTTGTAAAATCAATTCAATACTTGGTCAAAAAAGGCATAATTCGAATATGATCTGGTCAATTTTTCTTTCATTGAAAATATAAATACCTCAACTCATGAATCAAAATGAAAATGAGGCTAACTGGGTTCTTAGCATTTGCATTATTATCCATTTCAATTCTATCTTATGGTATTGGCAGTCCTGCTTTTGCAGATACTGATCCTAATCCTGCTTTACCTGTATCAACTGATATAGACATTGCTTCAAATGGAGCAGCAGTAACAATATCTGGTACTCTTCCAGACTATGATTCTTCATCTGGTAAAGGACTCACTTTTCTAATCGTATCACCTGATAATGCCATAGTCCAAATTGGACAATTAAATCCAAGTTCTGATGGTTCATTTGAAAAGAGCTTTGTAGCTGGTGGCCCTCTTTGGAAATTAGCTGGTGATTATACTGTTAAATTACAATATGGTGCTGATAAATCTGAAGTTACAGTAAATTATGTTGGTGGTGAACAAGTAGTTTCTGGTCAACCTGAACCAGAACCAACACCTGAACCAGAACCAACACCAGAACCAACACCTGAACCAGAACCAACACCTGAACCAGAACCAACACCTGAACCAGAACCAGAGGAACCAACATGTGGTGCAGGAACTCAGTTAGTAAATGGAATTTGTCAAGTAGTTGCAACTGAACCTAAAGATGATGATAGTGGATGTCTAATTGCAACTGCAGCTTATGGAACTGAATTAGCCCCTCAAGTTCAATTACTTAGAGAAATTAGAGATAACACATTATTCAGTACAACATCTGGAACATCATTCATGTTAGGATTTAACACATTATACTATTCATTTGCACCAACAGTTGCAGATTGGGAAAGAGAAAGTCCAATCTTTAAAGAGACTGTAAAAACTTTGATTACTCCAATGCTTTCAACATTATCTATAATGTCATTTGCAGATGAAGGTTCAGAAGTAGAAGTTTTAGGACTTGGTATTTCTGTAATTGCTCTTAACCTGGGAATGTATATTGCTGCTCCGGCATTAATTGGATTCAAAGTTCATCAACACATCAAATCTAGAAAATAATCAAAATTTCTCCTAGTAAGTTATTATATTGAAACACATTATCATTCTTCATGCATATTGAATATGAAGAATTTGAATCAGTTGAAGATCTTTTAATGTATATGGCATCAGCCGCTCCACCAATGAAAAATACCATGCCAATTAGTTCATACAAAGATTATGTAATGTCATTTATCCCACTTAGTCCTTCAACTGGAGAAACGTATCTTATGCTATATTCAAAAGGTACACTTGAACCTGGAATTTATGAATTTGATGTTTCATCAAAATCATTCAAAAAAGTTGAGAGTATTGAACGAGCAGATAAAGTATACTTTATTTCATTAACTCCAAAACGAAACACTATAGCAGATATTGCTATTGAAAATCTATAATTTCTTAGTTTGAATTTTAGGTGCAGTTACTGATCTACTTCTAGCATATTTGTCAATAATTTCATCTGGGGTTCTACCATTAAACAAGTCCTTACATAATCCTCGTAGATATCTCATAATTGCCCAAGTTCCTGCTTTAAGAATTCCATACATGAATACTTTCATTGGTGCCCCGAAACTTTTGTTTCTGAGAATAATTGGAATAATATCATTAATGACACGTAAATTATTCTCCCAACATTTCCAAAATAATGTAAATTGTGCTTCATTCAAGTTACCAAAGTGCATTGAATTTTTTTCACTAAAATCTTGGTAAAGTAATGGCGCTACTAATCCTCTAAAGTTCATCTCTCTAAAGTCACTCATCATATCTATGGTATATTGAATATCGTCAGGTGTTTCATCAGGCCAGCCGATAATGATTGTAGCAGCTGGGAACCAGTGATTTTCATTCAGAATTTTTGCACCTTCTCTTACAACACTTCCCCATTCTTCTGGTGCAAATGGTTTTGTTTTGACTCCCAGATGTTTCTTTACCATATCTGGTGCCACTGTTTCAATTCCAAGATTAGTTGCAAGCCATCTTCCAGTTTTATCTTGCTCATTTACTTGAGAAATTTGTTGCATTAATGTAGGATCTGCTGCAACTGCAGAAAATGTCATGTGCGTAGTACCAATGAAATTTGCACCTAAACCTTTGAGTCCTTTCCATAAATCCACAATTGCATCTCTATTTGGAACAAAATCTCTATTATCACATCCATATAGTAACATCTCATCAGAATGTAACCATACTGAATCAAATCCATAATCTAAGTTTGTTTTAGCTTCGTGTTGTAATCTTTCCAATGGAAGATCTTTCTTTGATCTTTTATTTACATCACAAAAGTCACACCCTCTTCCACACCCTCGCATTGCTTCAATCAATGAATTAATTGTTGGACCTTCTATTACTGGAATATTTTCAAGGTTTCTTACAAAACAATGCATTAATTCTGGGGCATCATTTTTTTCTAAATCTTGAAACAAATCTACTGCTAATTCATCTGCTTCTCCGACAACAACTGTATCAATTCCATGTATTTTCATTCTATCAGATTTTGCTAATTCCCATGCACCATTACCGCCAACCACTACTTTGAAATCATATTTCTTTTTTAGCTGAATTATACTTGCACACATTTTTTTAAATTTCATTGCCACATAGGATAATTTCTCTGGTGACATTGTTGTTGTTACTGGAGCCATTCCTAAAGGATCCATTACATTAATTCCAACAACTTTGGTATCTGGACCAATTGATTTGTTAAGCATTTCAGGATGTGCCATAAATACATCTTCTCTTTTGTATCCTCCCTGAATCAATGAACTTTCAATTCTTCTTAATCCGACTTGGGCAACTTTTACTTCACCAGTTATTGGATCTGTTTCCACTGAAGGACAAAATACTTTATCAAAAACCCATTCTGGTAGAACCTCATATGGTCCACATGCAATAAATCCATAAAGAAAATTTCCTCTATAATTTGTCATTAAACTACGATCAGCAGTAAGTACGACACGTTTGCCAGACAATTACCCAACTTCTTTTTGGTATGTTATATATCATTTACGAGGTTGGTTAACCCTTAATCTAATTCAATTCCTTTTTTCTAATTGTTCTGTTCGCAATATTTGCAGCAATACCCCCAGCTGCAATCCCGTTATCAATATTTACTACTGATAATCCCAAAGAACAACTTTGAAGCATTGATGCAAGAGCTGCAATACCTTTTTCTCCATATCCATATCCTACTGATGTGGGAATTCCAATAATTGGAATATCTACTAATGTGGAAACTAATGTAGCTAAGGCACCTTCCATTCCTGCAGCAACTATAATGCAATCCACATCTTCGTTTACCATTTCTTTTAATATTGGGAAAACCCTCTGTATCCCTGCTACTCCTACATCATAACTCGTAATACATTTACAATTCATTGCCTCACACATCAATCTTGATTCTTCTGCAACTCCTATGTCTGATGTACCTGCAGTCATTATTCCAACTTTTCCCCCATGGAATTTAATTGGTTTTTTAAATAATAACAATGATGATGAATTTTTACCTGTTTTGATTTTCACTTTTAATCTTTTTGCAAAAGTCAAAATTTTTGGATAATCTTTTTTCTTAATTCTTGAAATTATCATTGAATTTGTTTTCTCTAATGTTTTTTTTGTAATTTTTTTAATCTCATCTAATTCTTTTGATTCTGCAAAAACTACTTCTGGAATCCCTCTCCTTTTTCTTCTGTTGATATCAATTTTAGCAATCCCTTCTATTTCTTCAATTGAATAAAGTGACAAAAGCTTTTTTGCATTATTTACTGAAATTTTTCCCGCTTTTAATGATTCTAAAATTTCGTGAATTTCCAATGATGATTTTTCTATGTTAGTATAAAAAAATGCTTAGATCTCAATACCTGAGATGGCACCTTTTACACTTTCAACTGCTTTATCAAACACTTGTTTTTCTTCATCATTTAGGTCTAATTCAATAATTTTCTCTACTCCTTTTTTACCTATTATTGCTGGAACTCCAATTGTTACATCTGAATGTCCGTATTCTCCATCAAGATATGTTGCAACTGGAATGACTTGTTTTCTATCCCTAACAACTGATTCTAAAATCGCAGAAATTGCATTACCTGGAGCATGAACTGTTGCACCTTTCAATTCAATTACTTTAGCTGCAACTTGTTTTGTATTGATCACCAATTCATCTAATTTTTCTTTTGGAAGAAATGATGATAATGGAATTCCTGATACTGATGAAAATCTTGGTAGAGGTAACATGTTTTCACCGTGTTCGCCGATAACTAATGCTCTGATAGAATCACGAGAATGTCCTGTTGCTTCATGAATAAATTGTCTAAATCTTGACAAATCGAGCATTCCTCCCATTCCAAATACTCTACTTCTATCAAATCCTGATACCTTGTATGTGATGTAAGCCATAGGATCAAGTGGATTTGTAACAGGTATTATCATAGAATCATCTGCATATTTCTTTACATTTTCAACAACACTTTTTACAATTGTTGCATTAATTTTCAAAAGATCCATTCTAGTCATTCCTGGCTTTCTTCCAGAACCTGCTACAACTACTATAGCTTTTGAACCTCTCATGTCTTCAAAATTATTGGAACCTTTTACTTCTACATCGATTCCTTGTTCTGATAGCATGTGATTGATATCCATGGCTTCTCCTTGAGGAAGTCCTTCAGCCACGTCTAACAATAATATTTGATCATCTAATCTCTTTAATGCTGAGAATAATGCTGCATCTCCACCCACTTTTCCTGAACCAATAATAGTAATCATAAAAGTCGGTGCTAATTTTGAATAATTAAATCTAATGAAATTCTCAAAATATTAGTCGAATTTATAAGCATTTTTAATAATTTTTAATCATGGTTATTGTGATTGATCCACAGATTGCTGGTATATCCGGTGACATGCTTCTTAGTTCATTAGTAGATTTGGGATCTGACAAAAATAAAATAATTGATGGAATCAAAAAATCTGAAAAATTCCTTCCAGGCTCCACAATTAAAAAAATTGATTTTGAAAAAATACAAAAACATGGAGTTCAAGCTTTACATTTAGTTTTAGAAATTGATGAAGATATTCATGAAAGAAAAGGCTTAGAAATTAAGAATGCAATAATTAATTCTACCAAAGAAACTCATCTTTCTGAAAAAGCATCTTCTTTTGCTGTATCTTGTATTGATTCTTTAATTTCATCTGAATCCAAAATTCATGGAATTCCTGTAGAGTCAGTTCATTTTCATGAAGCATCCAGTATTGATACTCTAGTAGATATCCTTGGAATCACTATTGCTTTAGATGACTTGGGGTTATTTGATGAAAAAATTGTTTGTTTACCTGTTTCAGTGGGGGGCGGATCTGTATCATTTTCACATGGAACCATGTCAAACCCTGCAAGTGCAATTCTTGAGATTTTTAAAAATTCTACTTTAATCATTAAAGGAAACGATGCTAATTCCGAACTTACCACTCCTACTGGAGCATGCATCTTAGTAAATTTGGCACATGAATCGGTGAAATACTATCCTTCAATGAAAATCGAATCTATAGGATACGGTGCTGGACAAAAAGACTTTGAATCTTTTTCAAATATTCTAAAAATTATTAGAGGTTCTGAAAATAGTTTTGAAATTGATTCTGTAAAAATACTTGAAACAAATGTAGATGATGTTTCAGGAGAAATTCTAGGAAATCTTATTGAGAAAATTATGGCAAAAGGTGCTAAAGATGTCTCTATTTATCATGGAATAACAAAGAAAGGACGACCTACAAACCTTGTTTCTGTAATTTGTACTGATGAAATTCTTGAAGAGATAGTTGACACACTAGTATTAGAAACTGGGACTTTGGGGATTAGGGTATCTGATTCTAATCGATTCATTGTACCTAGATCAAATCATAATGTTTCTGTAACTTTGAGTGGTCATTCTTTTCAGGTGAATTATAAAAAATCGACTTTCAAAGGAAAAACAGATTTTAAAATTGAATTTGATGACTTAAAGACTATTTCTGAAGCTGTTGATAAATCAATCAAGGAAACAGAAGCATTTTTGAGAAAAGAAATTGAAAATTTGGAGATGAATAATGAGTTCTCTTGAAAATTTAGTTAATTGGTTTGATGACAAAAATAAAGTAATGATTGCCCTTTCTGGAGGAGTCGATAGTGCTCTTGTGGCATATGCTGCATTTGAAAAACTAGGAAATTCTGCTATTGCAGTAACTGCTGATTACAAAACTTTGTCATCAGAAGAACTCAGTACCGCTAAACAGATTTGCTCTGAGATTGGCATTCAACAGCTTCTTTTAGATTATAGCGAACTTGAAAATGAAAATTTTACAAAAAATGATTCAGACCGATGTTTTCATTGTAGAATGGAATTGGGAGAGCATTTGACTAAACTGGCAAAAGAACATAATGTGGAAGTCATTGTTGATGGGACAAATCTTGATGATTTGGGTGATTATAGGCCTGGGATTGAGGCATTAAGAAAAAATGGAATCCGAAGTCCTCTAGTTGAAACTCATTTGGCAAAACCAAAAATTCGGGAAATTGCTAAAATGGTTGGATTATCTGTATATGACAAACCTTCCAATTCCTGTTTGGCATCAAGAATACCTTGGGGTCAAAGAGTAACTGCAGAAAAA
>Ga0114932_10004536_pt1 | contig 12934 bp, 9 predicted proteins | sample 2SBtaG_2_FD_87286 | JGI IMG/M metagenome (GOLD analysis project Ga0114932, IMG submission 87286) | Deep subsurface microbial communities from Kolumbo volcano to uncover new lineages of life (NeLLi) - 2SBTROV12_ACTIVE470 metaG | ecosystem: Environmental > Aquatic > Marine > Volcanic ...
GCCGTGCCAGTCACTGGCGGCTCCTTTAGTGGCGACGTCGACGTCGACGGCGCGCTGGTGGCCACCGGCGCCGTTGGAGTTGGCGACACGCTGAACGAGGACTGCACCTCGGCACAAGAGGGCCTCATTCGCTGGACCGGTTCGGCGCTCGAGTTCTGCGACGGTGGCGGAGAATGGTTCACGTTCCGCCTCACCGGCGGCACGGACGGCACCGATGCAGGCAGCCCTGGCTTGTCCTGCGCTGGCATCAAGACCGAGTACCCCTCGTCGACCGACGGCACCTACTGGATTGACCCCGACGGCGACACCGATCCCACCAACTCGCGCAACGTCTACTGCGACATGACTGGCGGCGGCTGGACGTTGATGGCCGTCAACCACCAAGACGCCCATTCCAGCGACTTCGATCAGGACTGGAACACGTACAAAAACGGCTTCGGCAACATCTTGAGCCCGACCGCACCCGCCGGGTGGCTGGGCAACGAGTACATCCACCACCTGACCAAAGACGGTTCGACGCAGCTCAAGGTGACGACCAACACGCGCACCTATACCTACAACGGCTGGAACATCGAAAACGAGGCCAATAACTACCGCGTACACGTCCCCCAGAGCAGCGCCAACGGCGGAAACGCGGACATCGGGTTCCACTACCAAGACGGCATGGAGTTCACCACCAAGGACCGCGACAACGACCCGTGGACCGGCGGATCGCAGAACTGTGCCATCAATACCAGCTCGGGCTGGTGGTACCGGACCTGCTGGTACACCCACTACGCGGCCGCATCGACCAGCCAAAGCTACTGGAATGAGCAGGACTACGCGTCGGACAACTACACGACCATCGACCTGTGGCTCAAGTAGTCAGCGCATCCACTCGGTCGGCGTCTGCATCTGACCGTCCAGCACAGTCCACGAGATGTTCCGCAGCGCGGTGATGTCGGCGAGTGGGTCGCCGTCGACAATCATCAGGTCAGCCTGCTTGCCGACCTCGACTGTTCCGACCTCGTCGTCGATGCCCAGCGCTTTGGCCGGGTTGAGGGTCGAGATCGTGATGACGTCCAGGGGATCGATGCCGCTCCACTGCACCAGAAGCTCGACCTCGCGGATGGTGGTGGGTCCGTGGAACTCGAAGGCAAAGATGGGCCAGTTGCCCGAGTCGGAGCCCATCAGCAGCGGCACGCCCTGTTCGTGCAGGTAGGCCACGTGGCCGGCCATCTTCTGGCCGCGCTTTTCGAGAGGGGCGGGCTTGGCCAACAGCTTCTCGATGACCGACTTGAACATCATATTGGGCACGACGTTCTCGGTGACGATGCGCTTGTACTCCGAGTGAACGAAGGGGTCCTTGGCTGACTCGAGCTCTTCTGGGGGCACGGTCAGCTTCATCATCGGCGTGTCCAGGCGCTCGAGATCCCACTCCATCAGGTTGGACTCGAACACCGACAAGGTGGTCGTCACATAAGTGCCCTGCTCGACGTGCCGCTGGGCCAGCTTCTTGTTGGACCGGTCAACCGGGTGGACCATGGCCTTGGGCTGCATGTCGAGGGCCAAGTTGTGCTCCTCGACGCTCATGCCGTGCACAAACAGCGGCCAGTCGCGCTTGGCTGCCTCGTCGAGGATGGCTGCTCGCACCTCGTCGCTGTACAGCGGCCAGACCTTGGTGACCATGCCGCGCTCTTGGGTCAGCTTGACACCCACAGGGTCGAGGTCGTCCCACGCCGCGAACTGCTCGGCCACATCGGCCGCCGTCGCCACGGACGGAAACTCTGGCAAGACCACGCTCACGTAGCCACCGGGCGGCGACAGAATCGGCCCCAGAAAGTACAGCTCCGGCGAGGCCTGTGAATCGGCGTAGGTGTGCAGTGTTCGCGCGTGTTCAGGCAGAATGCCCGTGTCGAGCACCGTGGTCACGCCCCAGGCCACATAGCTCTTGAGGTGGGTGCGCCACTGCCGCTCGTTGGTCTGGGCATCGGTCTCGCGGAACGCTCCGGACGGCGTCAGCGACAGGTGCACATGCATGTCGATCAGTCCCGGCAGCACTGTCTGGCCTTCGAGGTCGACCTCGCGCATGGGGACGCTCTCTTCGAACTCCGGAAGCTCGCCCATGTGGGTGATGCGGCCGTCTTCGATCAGGATGGCGGCGACGTCCCGCGGTCCGTTTGCGTCGACGACGTGGGCGTTGAGCAGCACAAGTGCGGTGACTGGGTCCATTAGCGCCTCGTGATGGCGTCAATGGCCTCCATGGCGGCGGCCCTGACGCCTGGTTCGGCGTCATCGAGCAGGGCCTCGAGTCGACCGAGATGTTCTGGCTTTCCGATAACGGCCATGGCCCTGCACGCTTCGGCCCGCACCGATGCGCTGCGGTGGCCGAATAAGGGCCGAATGCGGCTGGTCACTTCGTACAGTGCGGCAAATGCGACCGCCTCGCAGGCCACCAAGATGACGCGCTCGTCCTTGGAGCGAAGCGCTTGAGCAACCGACTTGGGATTCGAAAAATCATAGGTCTGCTCGTCGGCCGCTGCGGCGTTCGTCTTGCGCTGTGGCTTTGGGGCCCGAGCGGGTGCCGTCGGCTTGACCACCTTGGCCGCCGCAATGCGCGTGCCCTCGTGATCAATGCTGCCGCAGTCATACCAGCGCTTGGTGATCTCAAGCAGCTGCGCATCGATGGACTTGCACCACTGTTGTTCCTCGTCGAGATCAATGGTGAAGACCTGCACCTGCGGGCCAACCCCCAGGGTGTCCCCGACACTGGTCTGGTGCACCTGCTGCCGCACCACCCCTTCGGCATCTCGCAGTCGTGCGCGCAGCTCATAGGCGTCGCAGTGCCGCCGGTGGTCGATGTCCACAAAGAACACCGCCCGCCTTCCTGACTCGCCTGGCTGCACGCTCTGCCACACACCACGGGCGTGGGTCTTGACTGCATTTTCTGTGTCGATGCGCACGTGCATGTCGATGGAGTGAATCTCGCCCACATCGCAGGGCACCGCACTGCCCCCCGAGGCCGTCTCCGAATCAGCGGCAGCCAAGCCCCGAATGGACCCATCGATCTGACCGATGACCTGACCTGCTCCGTTGCGAAACACCGCATTGGTCAGCACCGAGCGAGCGTCGACATGCGTTCGCACCGCCATGTCGCCCAACAGCTCGGCTGCGCCATGCGCGTCGAACCGAGTCTGCAGCAAGAAGGACTCGACCGTAGGCACATGCTTCGATCTGGCCCGCCCGTTCACAAAGCGCAGCACCGGCGTCACCGATTCAGTGGGCACCTCGACAGTGTCGGCTGGCTCGCTCTCGGAGGGCTCTTGGGCCGGCTCATCGGCCAGTCCGCTGTCGGAAACGGCCGCTACAGACGCCAGGGCAGATGGCAGCGAATCGGCCAGTGAGCTGCGGACCTGTGCCTGCAGGCGGTTGTCCGGCTCGACGCCCGTGTGAGGACTTTCCTCGTCGCTCACCCTCACCGCATGGCCATCTTGAAACCAGAAGCTGTTCTGTTCGAAGTCGTCGGAGTTTGCCCACAGCTCCCCGTCGTCTTCAATCATCCAAAGCCAATCCGGACACACCTTGCTGCACACGATGCACAGGGCCATGCACTGGGACATGTCTCGCCAAGTGCCCTCGTGATCCTCTTGCTGGACATTGGTGAACAGGATCAAGCGGTTCGCATCGCCGTGCTCACCCGGCTCGGGAGGAATCGAGAATGACTCCGCCCCCCAAATCAGGTCCGTCGACTGCAGCTGAACCTCGCTGTGAAGCCGGTCGAGCTGCGCCACCGTCACAGGGCCCTGCGCGGGGTGCCCGATCACGAAGACGGTGTGGCTCATTTGCCTCTCCACAACATCAATCCGCCCACCCCAAGGCCCAGGGCCAACAGCGACAACACGGCCCACAACGCCCAGCCGGGAATGTCCGAGAACGTCGCATTTGCCGCGATTCCGTTCTGCATCACCGCACCGATTGGCCGCTCCCACACCACGGCATTGGCCTCGGTACGGTCCGCATCGTGGTCGAGCACCCGTCCCGGGGCCGACACCCTCAGCGTGAAATACCTGGGGTCATCGCCATTTACCGTGAACTCTCCCGCGCCATCATTGCTGACGCCGGCGTCGGTGAGCGAGATGGAGATCGATGCGCTGGACTTGGAGATCGCGGGAGGCATTGCCCAACCAAAGGCCCGTTTTCTCTCGGTGGCCTTGGCGATGACCCTGTCGCGGTAGTCGGCATAGGCGTCAAAGGACTGCAGGTGCGCCTCGAGCACGTACCAAGTGAAGCGGTCATCTTGATCAACCGTGGCGATGGCCATGTCACCGACGGCGGCATGCACGTCATCGATCCAGCGGTTCTCGCGACTCAGAGTGGCCGGTGCCAATGCTGTTGGTTGGCCGATGCGCAAGACATGATCGACGCTGCCATCCGGGTGAATCGACAGCTGCTGTTCGACCTCGAAGCAGCCGGTGAACAGAACCAGGAGCAGCATCGCGCTGAACGCCTGCAGTAGGCCTCTCATGGGATGACCACCACGGTGTACGCGCGCTCGACAGGCCCATCGACGTCGAGAGTGACCCCCGCGACCTCGATTGTGCCGCGGGTCAGCGTCTGCGTGACCTCGCCGGCCCCGCTCGGAGCGCCTGTGGGCAGGTAGCTGGTGCCGTCCCCCTCGTGGAACTCTCCGCCGCCTGCGAACAAGTAGACGACCCGCGCACCGTCCACGTCCGACAGCGTGACGAGGTCGGGATTGCTGGCCTCGAAGAGCGTGTCAGGGATCTCGGCAAAGACCGGCACGGTGGTGCCCGCTGCCGCGAAGACGGAGATTTCATCGACGTCTGCGCCAAACTCCCCGCTCGTGACCACCTCATGGGTGAACCAGTCGTACCAGACCACGTCTGCAGGCAGGTCCACGTGGCGACTCGTCGCGCCGCGCTCCAGAATCGGCGCCACCAACAATGCGTCGCCAAGCAGCCAGGAATCGATCCGGTCCCAGTCCTCGCCGTACCGGAACGCCACCGGCATCAGCATGGGGGTGCCTCGGGCACTCGCCTTGGCAGCCAGTCCGTACCGATAGGGCCACAGCCGGGTGTGCTCGGTCGCCACCACAGCCCAGTGAGCGAGGGTGTCGGCATTGGTGTCGAACTGGTGGTTGTCGGTGTCGAAGGCACCGTGGTGGGTCCTCAACACTGGCGAGAAGGCGCCGAGCCAGGCCCAGCGGAACCACAGCTCTTGGTCAGAGGGGTCGTTGCCGACGCTGTTGTAGCCAGCCACATCGTGGGTAAACACCGGCACGCCGCTGGCTCCGAGCCCAGCCCCCATCGCAACCACCGTCGGCATGCCGTCGTCGGTGTCGAAGCTGGTGCGTTGGTCACCACCCCACACCACTGGGACCGTGCCGCCGGTGCGGGTCCACGCGCTGCGCACGAAGTAGCTCACGTCCTGATCCCCGATGAGCTCCTGATTGGTTCGCTGCCACTGCAGCGGGTAGTCATTGTGCGCCGTCCAGCCGCTCTCACCGCTGGCCAGGACCGCATCGGTGGGCAGCCACTCGGCAAAGTCGGCCATCCAACCGTCGAAACCGAGGTCGATGGCGGTCTGCATGTTGCCCTGGGCCCACTCGCGGCCCGCGGAGCTGCTCAGGTCGACCAAGCTGTCATCGTGCCCAAGCACGGCACCGGGGAAGAGATAGGGCTCGCCGTCCGGAGTCCTGATGAGCGCATCGGCCGCCAGGGCCGAGTCATAGGCATCATAGCCTTCGCGCACAAAGGGACTAAAGTAGGCGAAGAACTTGAAGCCATCGTCCTCGAGGTCCTGGGCGAGGGTCTCGACTTGCGGGTACAGGGTCTCGTCGACGGTCCACTCGCCGCCAAGGTGGTACCCGACGAAGCTCGCGTCCGCGCCCTTCCAGTCCTCGGTCCAGATGACCGAGCTGGGCGCACCCGCCGTGCGCAGCGCCGTGGCCACTTCGCGCACTCGGTCCGAGCCGCGGATGGCATCATTCCAGGGGGCAAAGACCCAGGGCTGTGGAAGCTCGGGCCGGCCCGTATGCCGCATCAACGCCTCGACGCTGGCCCCTGCATCGGACTCGGCAAAGACCACGAAGCTCGTGCCCGCCTCCCACGCCGTGGTGCTGAAGCGCCCGGGATCGGAAGCGCACAGGTCGACCTCGACGCGGGACCGGGTGTCGACCAACAAGCCCTGGCCGCGGTGGGCGCGCAGTAGAAACGGAATCGGTGTGCTGCTGGCGTGCTTGGTGCCGGTCGAGAACCAGTCCGCAGGCGGCTCGTCGGTGTCGGTCTTGCCGATGCCCGGCTCGCTGACCCACAGCGGAAAGGCCTCGCCCACGTGGTCCACGTCCATCGCATGGCCGCCCAGGCCCAGGAAGTGATCATCGTCATCACACGCCGCGGACAGGGTGATGCGGTTGTCTTCAAAGGACTGGGTGGTGACCGTGACGACCAGGGTGTTGTCGTCCAGAGGAACCACGGACGCAAAGCCCAGCGTACGGCCATCGGGCTGGTTCAGCTCGAGCAAGAAGGGCGCATTCGAGCCGTGAAATCGCCCGGTCGAGGCGGCACGACGCATCTGGCGCTGGTCATCTTCGAACTTGAAGCTGCCAAATGAGAACTGGACCAGGTCCTGGCCTTCGCCGATCTCGATCTTCATGTCTTGGAGAACAGGTCCATAGATGCCGTGCTCGACCTGCATCACACCGGTCTTGCGGTCGGCGTTGAACGTCCACAGACCGTCCGTCGCACTGGTCTGACCCGAACATCCAAGCAGCAGCAGCAACCACATCAGAGCACCCCGGGAATCAGACGGGCACGGTTCGCGAACGCCTCGCGCCATGCCGGAATCTGGGACAGCATGGCCTCTTCGGTGCGAATGCGCTGCATCAGCACCACTGCGTTGAGCAGGGTCAGGGCAATCGCCGACAGCCACGCGGTGTGAACCAACGGCAGGGCGACAATCTCGAGAATGACGACCAGGTAGTTCGGATGCCGGATGAAGGCATAGGGGCCGGACGTGACCACCAGATCTTCGTCGGGGGCCACCACACGCACGTTCCACGCAGCTCCGATCGTGCGCAGGGTCCACACCCGCAGCACGGTGGCCAACACAAGAACGGCGATGGCCGCAGCACCAACCGCGGGCAGGAACGGCCTCTCCCAGAACCAGACCTCGGCAATGGGCCCAAAGACCAAGCCAGTGTGCAGGGTGGCCATCAGTGGGAAGAGCCAGGGCTCGCTGACTACAGCTGCCGGCTTGTCCTTCATGCGGCGGACAGACACGACCAACTCGACCAGTCGCATGAGACCGGTACCCAGAAGCAGCGCTACAAAGACGGCGAACATGCCCGCCGGCTAACCCCGACAAGGAGCGGCGGCCTTGTTGCGGGCGGGGTACCCATGAGTGTGCTCATTCTTCCGCTGATGCTCAGCCTCGCGCAGGCAGAGCCAAATGTAGTGCTCATCAGCATGGACACCACACGAGCCGATGCCATCTCGTGCTACGGCCGTCTCGCCGGGCTCGATCCGCAAGTCTCGGGGCCGACAACTCCGGTACTCGATGCACTGGCCGCCGACGGCATGCGCTTCGAGCACTTCTATTCGAACGCGCCGACCACTCTGTCCAGCCACGCCACGATGCTGTCCGGGCGCGATCCGCACACCCATGCAGTTCCGCGAAATGGCTTTCCACTGCACCCAGCCGTGCCCACCCTGCCTAAACGGCTGGCCGACCTGGGCTATGACACCATCGGCGTGATCGGAGCGAAGGCGCTCGAAGCCGACATGGGGCTGAACCGCGGGTTCCGAGTCTATGACGACCACACGCCAGTGCGCCGCACGGCGATGTTCCAGGCGACCGCCGACAATGTGGTCCTGCGCACGCTCAAGGCCGTGGACGACAGGCCCGACCCCAACAAGCCGACCTTCCTCTTTGTGCACTTCTATGACCCGCATGCGCCCTATGAGGCGCCCCCTCCCTTCCGAAAGAAGTTCACGCCGCCCGGCTACGAGGGCCACTTTGCAGATGGAATGCAGTACAAGCTGCAGCCTCTGCGCCGCGCGTTGATCAAAGGGCAGCCACGGCCCAAAGATGTGGCGATGGTCAACGGCCTGTATCAAGGCGAGGTCGCCTTCACAGACCACCAAATCGGTGTATTGCTGGCCGGCTTGCGAGTTCGCGGGCTGCTCGATGACGCACTCGTCGTCGTCACCGCCGATCACGGCGAGGCCCTGCACGACTCCGAGCGCTTTAGCTATTCACACGGCTCCGACGTCGATGACACCACCATCCACGTTCCGCTCATCGTGCGAAGCTACGGCGACAGCGTGGTTGTCGATCGGCGCGTAGTGCAGCGACAGGCCGACATGAGTGGCCTTGCCCCCACCATCGAGCGCATGTTGGGCCTGCAGCCGCAGCTCGGCGACGACTTCTGGCAGCTGGTGCGCCCAGGTCCCGTTCTGGACGTCGACGGGTGGCCCGAACACCCCACCACACCGGCGTTCAGTGAAGCCACTCGCCCATTCAGCGACGACACCACCCAATGGAACAACGCCGCGCTGTACCAGAGCGTGCGGGTCGGCCCCCACGAGCTGCGCGCCGCCCCGGCACTGGGTGTGGCCCCGTTTGTCGTCGACGCTCCCAGCGGCTGGTTCAGCGACAACCCGATGCTCGAGTTGCTCACCGAAGTGATGGACAGCTGGAACGCCAAGGCCCCCCCATTTCGCCACGAGTCGATGGAAGAGGGCACCCGAGCAGCTCTGGAGGCATTGGGGTACCTCGAACCCGAGGAATAGGACAAAAGCGCTAGCGCATTCGGCAAGCCTCAGGCAAAGTCGACTCACTGGGTTCGTGGCACGGACCTGGAGAGTCCCCGATGACCCCGCGAATGTTGGCGCCCATGATGGCGCTCGCGCTGGCCGGCTGCCGTGCCGATGGTGGTTCAGATACCGACTTTGGCACCGATTTGGCGTCTGACACGTACTTTGCCGATGGCGATGCCGATACCGAGCCACCCGACCTGGGCGAGCCCGAGCAGGAAGACGACTTCCTGGCACTCACCCCCGCTCAGACGAGCCAGTACGTGTTCATTGCGAGCCCGACTCGCGACACCCTGACCCGTGTCGACGTCACCTCGAACGACGTGCGCACGGTGACCGTTGGCCGGGGGCCGGCTGCCGTGCTCGCTCCCAACGACGACGTGATTGTGGTGTTCAACAAGATCGACGACACGGTCAGCTTCGTCGACGCCCACACCCTTGCGCAGACCACGATTCCGGTTCGCGACAACATGAACCGCATGATCTTGTCGCCCGACGCGGCCTGGGTGGCGCTGTTCCACGATGAGGACGTCGACGAATTCGAGCCCAGCTCGGGCCTGCAGTCCTTCAACGAGGTCAGCTTTGTCGATGTCGCGGGCCAGCTTCACCACCCCATGGCGGTGGGCTTTCACCCCAAGAACATCGCGTTCAGCGCAGACGGGCTCACCGCCGCCGTGGTCAGCGACGACACCCTGGCCATGGTCGACCTGACTGCCGGCACGCTGATTCCCAACGTCGTGCGCCTGTCCGACGACCTGGTCTCGCCTCCCCCTGCCGAAGAGGTCATTCTGTCTCCAAACGGGCAGTGGGCCTTTGTCCGTCAGTTCGGCTCTGGTGAAATCGTGGTCATCGAACTGTCGACCGAGACCCGACACCGCATTCCCATCGGCAGCAACCCCACCGACATGGACTTGTCCCCCGATGGCACAACGGTGGCCGTCGTCGCCCGCATCAGCGAAGAGCTGGTGTTGCTGGACGCCGATGACCCGTTGACCGGCGTCGTCGAGAGCATCCCGCTTCCAACCGCCCAGCAGCTGGGCTCCTTGGCATTCACCCCCGACGGCACCAAGGCCATTGTGTACACCACCGCCGCCCGGGTCGACCGCTACGCATTGTTCGACATGAGCACCCGCCAGATGAGCCTGCGTGGCCTCGTCAAGCCGGTGAAGCAAGTCGCCATCACGCCAACCGGCGAGACCATGCTCGTCTTCCACACCAAGGAAGATGTGCCCGACCCCGACCTATCCTCCCCGTTCACCGGACGCTGGGCGCTGACGATGGTCGACCTGACCGACGAGCGCACCAACCCGCTGCTCCTGCCCGAGGAGCCCATCGGCTACGCAAACGCGGCCAGTGGCGACCTCGGCTACTTCATCATGGAAGGGCAGCCGCTGCTCGAGGTGCTGCACTACGACTCACTGCTCCACGAAGAGGTGCCGCTCAAGAGCGCGCCGGTCTATGTCGGCGTGATGAGCGACGACAGCTTGCTCGATGGCGATGAACCCAGCGCTTGGGCCAGCCAGATTCACACCCTAGGTCGCATCTCGTTCTTCGAGCCCGACGCCACCACCCTCGAGACCATCACCGGCTTCGAGCTCAACGCCGCGATCGAGGACTGAACCATGACCATCCCAAACACGATGAGAACGACCTCGATGCTGGCCGCCGCCGCCCTGTTGAACGGCTGCGGGTGGAACTACACCACCAGCGAACAACGAAACCTGCCCGACCGCCCGTGGGACCCAGCTGTGGTCGTGCCGGCCGACGATGGCCTGTACGTGCCACTGCCCTACGCTGGCGCACTCGCCCTGGTCAGGCCAGACGGCAGCTCCGAGCTCGTGGACATCGGTCCAGGACGGCTGGGCGAGGTGTCCACCGGCCCCGGCGGCGGCAGCGTTGCAGCGCTTGTGGACCGCTTCACCTGTGAGCCAGACGACCCACGGGACGCACGTGGCGTGGACTTTGCGGAGGACTGCGCGACCGGACTGACTGTGACCCGAGAAGTCGGGCTGCTGGCCGACGGCGTGCTTGGGGAGAGCTTGCCCATTCCCAGCCACCTGAACGCACTGGAGTGGGCTCCAGACGGTGGCGCTGCCATTGCCTGGCTCAATGCCGACGACGACGTGCGCTTGGACGGAGTCGTCGACCTGACCTCGGTCCAGGTGCTCGACCTGACGCAAGGCGCGGCTACCCCTGTCTCGGTGGGCTTTGCGGCCAACGGTCTGCTGTTCACCGAAGCCGGTGACCGGGCCATTGTTCTGTCCCGAAGCGAGGTCGCGGTGCTGGACCTGGCCTCGGAACCGCTGACGCTCGAGGTCGTGTTTCCGCTGACTCTGGACCCAGACGACCTCGTAGACCCAGTCGGGGTCGAGCTGACCCCAGACGGGCAGTTCGCCCTCATCAGCGTGCGCGGCAAGGACGACCTGTACATCCTGGACCTGGCCGAGCACTCGGTGAACTTGGTCTCGCTCTCGGGCAATCCCACTGCGATGTTCGTGGACAGCGACACCGATCAGACCGTGTTCGTCTACGACAACTCCGCAACGGTCGACGTGTTGGAGCACGAGTACTTCGAGCTGCAGACCCTGCAGCTGGACGAGCCGATGAATCAGATCATCGACGCCGGAGACCGCGTGGTTCTGTACAGTACGGGCAGCAGTCTTCACGACGCCTACCTGCTTGAGCTGGACACGATGGCGCTGCACGAGTTCAGACTCGAGAATCCCGCCACCGCGATGCAGCTGTCGCCTTCGAACGAGTTCGCAGTCGCGCTGACCCGGCCCGAGAACGGCTTTGGGTCGGGAGTCGAAGGCATCTACGACGGCAGCCCTGGCATGGAGATCTTAGACCTGCGGGCCGACATCGACGGCAAGATCGACACCGACTCGCATCCGTTCCTGCTCGAGACACAGGGCATTGGACTGGCCTTTGCACAGGACGACACCAACCTCGAGGTGTTGGTGCTGCAGACCGACCAGGACTACCTGTACGGGCTCGACCTGTACACCGGAACGCCGCGCGAAATCGAGCTGCCCGAGCCACCGGCCGCCATCGGCACCATGCCCGACGGCACCTTCTACATCACCCACAACGTGGGCTTGGGCCTGATCTCCTTCATGGAGCCGCTGGGCACTGAGCTCGTCGCCGCCAGCGGGTTTGCCGCAGCCGAGCTGTTCACCCTGACGCCACTCAACGAGGAGGCACCGTAATGCGCACCGCAATTGTGTTGAGTCTATTGTCCACCACGGCCATGGCGGCCGACAACGAGGTCGTGCTCACCGCCGGCTCCATCGTCACCAACGACGCCGGCTGGAATCAGTTCAGCCACTCCCAGCCGACCACACTCGGCATTCGCGGCGGGACCGCGCTGACCAAGCGAGTCTCGGCGGTCGCCGAGTACCGGTTTCAATACCAAGGGGTGACCCTGGCGGACAGCTTCAGCTTGGTTCGGACCAGCTACACCCGGCACCTAGGCGCCGCGGGCTTCAAGGTGAACGCTCCGCTGCATCCCCAGATGCCGCTGGTGCCCTACGGCATCGTCGAGGCGGCGTTCATCGGCAGCCAAATGAAGCTCGATGACAACCGCGGCAGCCGGGACAACCCGAACCAGCTGCGCCGAGGCGCCATCACTGCCGGCGGCTATGGTGCACTGGGAATCGATGCGATCCCCCCACAGGGCGAGTTCGCCATCGGCTTTGTCGGCCACATGGAGCTGGGTTGGCTGTCCCACGGTCCCCTCGACATGGGCGAGACGGGCGTGCTGAGGCCCCAGGGCTTTGCCTTCCGCATGGGCGGGGGCGTGCGCTTCTAGTCGACGTCGACCTGGCTGAGCACGCGGGAGAGGAACAGCCGGCGGTCGGTGCGAACCGTACCGTCGGTCCTCAAGGCGGGCACTTCCATGTACACGCCCATGTCCTGGAAGCCCATGCCCGCGTACATGGCCTTGCTGCGGTCTTCATCGCTGGCCGAGACACGCAACACCACGTGGGTACAGGTCGACGGGTTCATGTGCAGCATGCGCTCGCGAACCAACGCGCGGCCAATTCCATGACCACGGTGCGCTGCCACCACGCCCAGCTCGGCCAAGTAGTAGGTGTGCGGCACCGGAAGCAGCCCGGTGA
>Ga0114932_10004538_pt1 | contig 12928 bp, 12 predicted proteins | sample 2SBtaG_2_FD_87286 | JGI IMG/M metagenome (GOLD analysis project Ga0114932, IMG submission 87286) | Deep subsurface microbial communities from Kolumbo volcano to uncover new lineages of life (NeLLi) - 2SBTROV12_ACTIVE470 metaG | ecosystem: Environmental > Aquatic > Marine > Volcanic ...
TCGCAGTCGTTGTCGGCGCTATCACACAGCTCGTCGGCGCCCGGGTAGCTCGTCGGGTCGGTGTCATTGCAGTCGTCGCTGGTGCTCAAGTAGCCACCGGGAGCCGCGCATCCGATGAGCTCGAGTGGTCCGCCGTGGCCGTCTCCGTCAGCATCGGCGTACCAAGTCGACGCGTCCGTGGCCCCCTCATCAACCTGGCCGTCGCAGTCGTTGTCGAGGGAATCACAGGTCTCAGACGCACCGGGCCACACCGCATTGCTGGTGTCGTCGCAGTCGCCGGAGCTGGCCGCAAACAATGCGGGCGCCGTGCATGCCACCGCGGTCGCATCGCCGAGTCGGTGGTGCCATCATCGATGGTGCCATTGCAGTCGTTGTCGCGCCCGTCACACAGCTCGGTGCCCGCAGGGTGGCTGGTCGAGTCACCGTCGTTGCAGTCGCCGCCGTCGGCGCCGTAGCCCTCGGGAGGGTCGCACGCGGCGATGCTCACTCCATTGGATCCATACCCGTCACCGTCGCCGTCAAAGTACCAGGTCGTGCTGTCTCCCGCAGCGACGTCATCGATGGTGCCGCTGCAAGGTGCGCATGGGTGCTCCAGAAAGCGGCTGCGGTCCCATTTTACGCGTAAAACGACCAATCGCTCGGACGGAATGGCGATCGGTCTAGGACGTCAGCCGCTGCATGCTCGATGACGCTGAGATGCGCCACGTCTCGGCGACTGCGCGGTTCCAAGCGGCGACCTCCATCGGATCGGTCCGATCGACCCACACGGGAATGCTGTGTTGCAGGCGTGCCTGTTCGGTTCGGGTCTCGGCCTCAAAGCGCCGCAGTTCGAGCTCGTTCTGCAGATAGGCGAAGTAGCCCTTCACCATGCTGTTCATCAGGTAGACCGTGGAACCAAGGGTAAAGCTGACCGTGGCCGCGATGAGGGTGAATACGCCCAGCACGGCAATGGTATCGAAGAAAAACATGGGGACCTCCTGGCAGGGGCTACGGAGTGGCACGAAGCCTATTTCGCCGAATCTGTTAGCGACGAGGGCGACCCGGAGGCTCCCGCTCATGATGACCAAATCCCTCGGCGGCAACGTGTTCAACCTGCTGGGATGGCAGCAGAACCATGTCATCTTCTATGTGGGTACCGCCTCGGTGGCCTACGTCGCGGCCTGGCTCTTCGGATGGGCAGCCAATCCGATCGCATCGTTGCCTCTGGCTGTTGTCGGCGGCGCCATCGGCATCTTCGTCAGCTTCCGCACCAACAGTGCGTACGACCGCTGGTGGGAAGGCCGCAAGCTGTGGGGTCGGCTCATCAACAGCAGCCGTCACTTCGGCACGCAGTGCACGACCTACATTCCGTACGACGACGACGGCACGGTTCGCCGCATCCTGCGCCGCCACATCGCCTATGTGCACACGCTGCGCTGCCTGCTTCGCGAGCAGAACCCACTAGTGGACCGCGAAGTCCTCGAGTACCTCGATGAGCACGAGGTGATTGCCCTGGGCCGCGAGTCCAATCCCACCCATGCACTGCTCCAGATGCAGCATAGCGAGCTGGTCTCGCTGGCCGATACCGGCAAGCTCGACGCCTTCCGACTGCAGTCTTTCGACAGCACGATGATCGACCTGTTGAACATCCAGGGTGGGTGCGAGCGCATCAAAAAGACGCCCATCCCCCGCGGCTACGCCTTCATCGCCGAGATTCTCATTCGCTACTACAGCATCCTGTTGCCGTTCGCGATGGTGGTCGATCTGGGCCTGATGACGCTGCCCATGAACGTCCTGGTGTGCTTGTCCTTCAATCTAATCAATGAAGCCGGACGCGTGCTCGAAGACCCGTTCACCATGTTCTACAACGGCCTGCCGCTGTTCGCGATGAGCCGCACCACCGAGAACAACCTGCGCAACCTGCTGGGCGAGTACACCGACGATCTGCACCCCGTTCCCAAGCCGGTCAACGGGATCTTGATGTAGCTAGATGGCCGAAATGGGCGAGACGAAGCTCGCCCCTCCTTGGCAACGGGATCTTGATGTAGCTAGATGGCCGAAATGGGCGAGACGAAGCTCGCCCCTCCTTGGCTCACAGCAGGCCAGTTCGCTCACACAGGACCGCCAAGCCGATGCTGGCGGCCCAGGTCAGCGCGATGGCCACCACAACGCTTCCAGGACGGCCCTTGTGCCGGACCTCGAACCAGCAGAAGGCGACGGACAGGCTCAGCGAGAAAAGGACACCGACGACCGCAGTGAGGCTGCCAACTCGGTAGACCGCGAGCATGAGTGGCACAACAATCACGACGACGTGCCCCAGCAGCGCGATCAGCACCGGCCACAGCACCTCACGGTCGAAATAAGGAAGAACCCAGGTGTCTACCCAGTCGGTGACGGCGCTCCATTGGGGCTGATCAGACATGCTCGGGAGTTATACACCGCATCACCGAGGGATTGTCCAATGCGTCACTTCGCAATTCTATTCGCTGTTTCCGCTCTGGTGGCCGCACCGGCGTGCGCCAAGAAGAAGAAGAAGGGTGGCGAGCCGCCACCGGTTGGCTGGTACCAAGGCAAGGATTGGCCCGGCGAATGCTTCTTTCCCAAGAACTACGAAGAGCTTGGCTTCGGCGACCGCAAGTTGGCACGTGCAGACACGCTGATCGCCCTGATGGACGGATGGGCTGGCGGCCACGGCAACCCGACCTTCCCCAGCAAGCGCATGACCTACTTCGAGACCATTCTGTTGGGCGAGCCCAACGAGGTCGAGGCTGTCAGCGTCAAGAACGCCGCATTCTGCAAGGCGTACATGGAAGCCGAGGCAGAGACGCGCTCTGACGCCGATTGGGCCAAGTGGTTCGACACCGAGCCCGACCGCCTGACCGAGGGCGATTGCCCCCACGCACCGCTGGTCGACACCATCTTCCAGTACCTCGACATCGGCGAGGGCTGGCAGTTCAAGTTCGGCGTCTGCCAGGGCGACAAGGTCACCATCAAGGGCACCGCCGTCGACAAGTACCAGATCGTCGAGGGAGGTCCCTGGATCGACGTCGAAGGCAACGGCGAGAAAGCCACCACCGAAGACATGCCCTGCAACATCGAGGGCTGCTACCACGGTCAGTTGGTCATGCGCTACACGGGCATCGACCACACCGAACAGGTCATTCCCGTCGGGTCCCTCACCACGTGGACGGCACCCGGACACGGCCATATCGACGTGCGCATCAACGACACCAGCTTCTTCGACAACAAGTACCGCGAAGCGAACGGCCTCATCGACCACACCTCCATCACCTACGTAGGTGGAGGAGAATAGGTGGACCACCCCTCCGATTCCGATCGGACGATGGCACTGCTGGCACACCTTGGTTTCTTCGGGCGCACCGCCTGCCTCATTCTGGCGATGGCGCTGCCGTCGGCCGCGCTCGCTGCGTGCGAAGACACCGCCAGCAACGACTGCGACAGCGACGGCTTCTCGGTCACCTCAGGGGACTGCGACGACGACGATGACGGCGTCTTTCCCGGCGCCAGCGAGACCTGCAATGGGGTCGATGACGACTGCGACGGCAGCACCGACGAGGGCTGCGGCGACAACCCCCTCGAGGACGCGTCCATCGTCGGGGGTTCGACCTGCGACACCGGTGCCGGGAGCACCTGGCTGTTCTTGTTGCCCGCACTGTGGCTGTTCCGCCGGGACACACGCTCGTGCTAGGGCTGCTGCTGGTGTTGACGGCGGGGGCTCAAGAGCTGCCCGAGTCGCTGGACTACAGCTTCGACTCCGAGCGATTCAAGCCGATGGCCGACCACTACGGCTACGCGATGACCGAGAGCTCGGCGACGCTCAAGCACCTTCAGCTGGGGGTCGGCCTGTGGATCAACTACAGCGAAGACCCCATCAATTTTCAGATGGACGGCAGCCGTGTGCAGCTGTTCGAGGGCGAGCTCGACACCGGCGGACGCGCGACCGACGACGGTGACGGCATCATCGACAAGCGCGCCTATACCGATCTGCAGGTCGCTGGCGGCTTCGCAGACCGCTTCAGCTTTGCCATCAGCGTCCCAATCCTGCTCTGGCAAGAGGGCTTCGAGCCAGTTGCGGCCCACGACCCCACCCTATTCGACGACGACGAGCTGCTTGCCAGCGGACTCGGAGACATCCGGGTCATTCCCAAAGCAACCATCGTCTCGCTCAACGACGGACCGGTCGGCCTAGCCGTCCTGGCTCGGGCGACCATGCCCACTGGCGCTACCCGCTCATTCATCGGCGAGGGCGGACCCACCTTCATGCCCATGGCGGTGTTCGAGGTCGCCGATGCGCCTGTCCACAAGCGCGAGTACATCTTCCGCGCGGCGGTGAACGTCGGCTACAAGATCCGCCCGCCGGCCAACTTCGGCCCCGACCTGCCCATCGGCAACGAGATCATCGGACGAGCAGCGGTCGCCCTGCACCTGGGCGAGTTCGCCGAAATCGGCGCCGACCTGTCTGGCTCCGCTGGAGGCCTGGCTGTGCTCGAGCCCATCGAGGTCCACCCGTGGCTGCAGCTCGAGGCGCTCGATCTCTTCGTGGTGAACATCGGCGGCGGCATCGGACTTCGGCCCGGGCTCGGCACTCCGGACTACCGCATCCAGGGTGGAATGACCCTGGCCCCGTCCTTCAATCCCAAGGACCTCGATCGCGACGGCGATGGCATCCAGAACAACAAAGACCAGTGCCCCAACGTGCCCGAGGACATCGACGGCTTCGAGGACGCCGATGGCTGTCCCGATCCCGACAACGACCAGGACCGCATCGTCGACATCAAGGACAGCTGCCCGGACAATCCCGAGGACTACGACGGCTTCCAAGACACCGATGGCTGCCCCGACCTCGACAACGACGGCGATGGTATTGTCGACCGCGCAGACCGCTGTCCAGACGTGCCCGAGACCGTCAACGGCTTCCAAGATGACGACGGCTGCCCCGACAAGGTGCCCGAGCGCGACAGTGACGGCGACGGCCTGTTCGACAACGTCGACCGCTGCCCCTTCGACCCCGAGGACTTCGATCGCTTCCAGGACGATGATGGCTGTCCCGACCGCGACAACGACAACGACGGCATCTTCGATGTGGTCGATGAATGCCCGCTCGACGCCGAGGACCTCGATGGCTTCGAGGACGAAGACGGCTGCCCCGAGTACGACAACGACCGCGACGGCATTGTCGATCGCGATGACGAGTGCCCAGACATCCCCGAGAACTTCAACAACTTCGAAGACGGCGACGGCTGCCCAGACAGTGCTCCGCCCAGGCTCGTGGTGATCGAAAAGACGCACATCGTCATTCACGACAAGATCTACTTCGAGACCAACAAGGCCATCATCCAGCCCATCAGCTTCGCTCTTGTCGACGAGATCGCCAACGTGATGCTCGACAACCCCAACATCCTCAAGATCCAAGTCGAGGGACACACCGACAGCGTTGGCGACGACGCCTACAACCTCGACCTGTCGCAGCGCAGGGCCCAAGCTGTCGTCACCTACCTGATCAACAAGCAGGTCGAAGCCGATCGGCTGACCGCGATGGGCTTTGGCGAGCTGGCTCCCATCACCGAGAATGACACCGACGAGGGCAAGGCCGCCAACCGCCGCGTCGAGTTCCGCATCTTGGCCAGGGAGTAGGGTGCCCACCGATCAAGCCGCAGCAGTGCGCGACGAGCTCGCAGCGTCGATCGAATCGACCCTGGTCCGCGAAGCCCAGCACAACGAGCGCTTGATCGCAGCGGTCCGTGCATCGCTCATGCCCGCGCTGTGCATCGTCGAGGTGATCTTCGCCCTGTCGCCCGGAGGCATCGACTGGCCCTGGCGAGTGCCCACCTTCTTCATGTTGCTGTGGTCCGTCGGCCTGCTGCAGGCCCTGCGCACCGGCTGGTTTCATCGCTCCCTTCCGGTGATCGTGCCGGCAATCGATGCCACCTACGTCCTGATTCGCATTCAATCCACCTACAGCTTCCACAGCCTCGAAGTCCTTCAAGACAGCATGGAGCTCGCGTCCGCGGTGGTCGCCGCGTGCATCGTCGTGCTCACCGGGGCGTTCCGACTGCGCCGCACGAGCCTGATCGCGACAACTGCGCTGGGCCTGTTCCTGTACCTGTGGTTCGCGCTGCAGTCCGACCTGTTCTTTGGGCAGGTGATCACCCAGGCCGTGCTTCTGCTGGGCGTCGGTGGAATGGCCTATGGCCTCACTCAGCAGGTGCGGCGTGCGGTTCGCTCCGAGGTCGCTCGCCAGACCCTGACTCGGTTCCTGCCTGCCAGCATGATCGACGAGATGCACGAAGACCCCCTCGCACTGCTGACCAAAGCGCGCTCGGTCCGCGCGACCGTGCTCATCAGCGACATCCGCGGCTTTACGGCATGGGCCGAAGACAAAGAGCCCATGCAGGTGCTCGGATTCCTCAATGTCATTCAAGGGGCCCTCGCCGACATCGTTCGCGAACACCACGGCACGGTCGACAAGTTCATGGGCGACGGCATGCTCGCTGTGTTCGGAGCCCCCGAAGACCTGGACGATCACGCCAATCAGGCTGTGCTGGCCGCCAAGCAGATGCGCATCGCGGCACAGCGCATCAATGACAGCACCGAGGGGGCGGACGTCCGCATCGGCATTGGCATCCACTCCGGAGAGCTCGTCGTGGGCTGTCTGGGATCTGGAGTGCGCATGGAGTTTACGGTACTCGGCGACACCGTGAATACGGCATCACGCCTGGAATCGATGACAAAAAGCCAGGGCGTCGACGTGTTGATCAGTACTGACTCGATTGACGAGATCGGAGCCAATGAAGGGCTTTCCAAGGTCGGAGAGGTGGACATCCGCGGCCGCAAAGAGCCCATGGTCGTCTGGACGCTCACTGGCTAAACCACCGCGAATCGGTCACAATACTGGGCGTAGTTAGGGGGCTCGATGCTCGAAGAGCACGCCGAGACCAGGAAAGGTTCGCGTATCGCCACGTCGCCCGCGGTGCTGATTGTGCTCGAGGGCAACCACGTGGGCAAGCGCTACTTGCTGCGCGGCTCGGTGACCATTGGACGGGCTCTAGACTGCTCCATCTGCCTGCGCGAGGACGACGAGGTCTCCCGGAAACACGCTGTGATCAGCCGTGACTCTCGAGGCCGCTGGCACGTCCAGGACCTCAAGAGCCGAAATGGCATCCAGGTGAACGGCTATGTAGTGAAGCGGGAGCGGCTGGTGCAAGGGGACCGTATTCGTCTAGGAACGTCTACCACGCTGCTCTTTACACGGCTCGACGCTTACGAGATGCGCGCGTTGCGCAGCCAGAACCTCGAGGCGGTCGGCCGCATGGCTCGGGGGGTCGCCCACGACTTCAACAATATGCTAAGCGCGATCACGCTCGGCCTAGGCTACCTGCGAGCACACCCCGAGGTCGCGCAGGACGCGTTGCTGCTCGAGTGCGTTGAGGACCTCGACGCCGCCGCAAACCACGGCAAGGGCCTCGTCCAAATTCTGCGAAACATCTCTTCAGAGCGCGTGAATCACGCAGCCCTCATCGATATCGGCGAGCTGGCCGATGAGGCTCTGCGCGGCGTGCGTCCGATGGGATCTCGAATCCAGTTCATGAGCTCGGACATCTCCCGGCAGCTGTTCATCCGCGGAGATGCAACCCCCATCCGGCAGGTGTTCACCAACCTCATGGTGAACGCCATCCAGGCCATGCCAGAGGGCGGCATCTTGCGCGTCGAGACGGGTGTGGTCCCTCGCGATTCTGAACTTCGAGCGGGCCTGCCCCCGGGATCTTGGGTCTTTTTCACGGTGGGTGACACGGGACCCGGAATGGACTCAGACACACTTGAGCGTGTGTTCGAGCCCTTCTTCACGACACGCACCGCGACGGGCGGGACCGGTGTCGGATTGGCGATCGTGCATGGCATCGTCAAGGCGCATGGTGGAGTCATCGACGTCGAAACCGGCCCTGGTGAAGGGGCCACGTTCTCGGTGTACCTTCCGCTACCCGGCGGCACACCGGTTGATGGAGGCACCGACGACGGTGACACCGCACCTGAACAAAAGCTGAATCTGGACGGCTAGCAGCATCGGTGATGTAGAGGACGCGTTCTCTCCGACTCCGGCGGAGCGAAGCGACACCCGCGCCCCGGTTCCCGACGCCGCTCGCAATGATGATCTGACGCTCGCTGTCCACAACGGTGTGCGCGTTGTAGCCCTGGATGTAGGCTCCGTTGCTCTTCATGATCCGGCTGTCCGGGTCGGTGAAGTTGCGCTGTGCCTTGGGTTTGGGCGTGCCGTCGGTCTCATGGCGAACCTGGTGCTCGGGGAGGTCAGTTGGAGCCGCCGGCGGTGGCGGCTCATCATCGTCTCGACGGAGCTTGTCTGCCTGTTCTTGACGCTTCTTGGCGCGGGTCGCCGCGCGCTTCATCGCGACCGGCTTCCGAGCCAGCCGCGCGCGGACCGACCACGACCTACGACCTACGACCACGCCACCCGAGGAGTGCCGCGCGACCGGAACTGGCCATGCGAGCTCCTGCCTGGAGACAGCAACACGACCAAGTATCCGTTCCCTCACCACCGACTCGACGCCTGGCGACTCTCGGCACGACCTCGCAAGCTCGCGTACCCGTTCACCCTCAGCCTTCCCACCGGCTTCGGCGACGAAGCCAGGCAGATCAACAAGCCGCGAATCTCCTTGACGGGCCGATCCGTACTTTTAGGAGAAGATGCGTCGCCTGGTCTCAGGTCCAGCTTTGACGCGGGGAAGACTTCTGCACTTCGGGGTGCTGTTACCTTGCCGCGCCCACAATCTGGAGGCCCTCGTGCGCTCACTCGCCGCCCTCGTCCTGTCTGCTGCTCTCATCGCTCCCGCCTCAGCCCTCGCTGGCTTTCGGGTGTCGTCCTTCAAGAAGGACACACGGGACGCCACCTTCAAGGTCTCCTCGGCTCTCGACAGCGACCCCAAGAGCTGCTGGATGGTCAATCCAGAGAACGAGAATGAGAACGAGTGGATCGAGATCGACGTGCCCCGCAGCACCATCGAGAAGCTGTCCTTTATGAGCGGCTGGTCGCTGTCCGAAGAGACCCACGCCGACTACGCGCGCCTCAAGAAGGCCAAGGTTCAGATCTGGAAGGAAGACGACGGCGACGAGATCATCCTCGAGCAAGAGATCTCCCTCGAGGACAAGAACGGTTGGCAAGACGTCGAGCTGCCTCCGACCAAGGTCGGGGGCGACTTCAGCGGCGGCCGCGTGCGCATCACCGTGCTCGAGGTCTACGAGGGCAAAGACTACCCCGCACTCGGCATGTCCGAAGTGCTCGTCAAGCTCGCCGAAAAGGACGCGCCGCTCAAGATCGAGAGCGAGCCCACCACCAGTGCCGCTGGCCACGACGCCATGGAGTTCATCGACGACTCCACGCGCACCTACTGGCTGTCCGAGTCCAACGAGGGACAGAGCTTTGCCATCGGCGCCTCAGACTTCGGAATCAGCGCCCTGGGCGTGCAGAGCGGACCCGCCACCTACGCTCGTCCCAAGGTCATTTCGGTCCGCCAAGGCCTCAACACCACCAAGTTGACCCTCGAAAACACCGACAAGATGCAGTGGCTGCCCATCAATCCGACCATCGGCTTCACAGGCAGCGCCTGGGGCACCCTGAACATCGAGGTTCTCGAGGTCTACGAAGGCACCAAGCCCGGCATCGCCATCACCGAACTGAAGCTCAAGAGCACGAACTTCGACGGCTGAGCTGCCTAGCCCTTGCGAATCGAAAAACCCTGACCGCTGACCCAGACGTCGGCCCCGCCCACACCCTTGCTGGCCAGGGCCCGTTTCTGGATTCGTTTGCGATGGCCATCATCTCGGAACCGCACCGCGGTCTGTTGAAACCGGCCATCGATGCGCGCGAGCACACGCTTGTTGCTCTCGACCCGCACCTCCGACACCCGGCTGCTGGCCAACAGCGCCTCGAGCGGCCCAAGGCCGAAGGTCTCGTCCAACAGGTAGTGCAGGGCCTTGTCACGGCGCTCTCCCTGCCACTTTGGCGCCGCTTCGGTCAGCAGCACGTCGAGGGTCTCGCGCACGACTCGCTCGGTCTGAACAAAGGACTGGTCGGCAAGCTCATGGCTGGCCAAGCCGGTGAGCAAGGTGGCGTAGACCTCCCAAATCACCGCGTATTCGCTCTCACTGAACACTATTCAGTCAGCTCCAGAAACGTGTCGACATCTCTAAGCAATGGACCCGTTGCGTTGATCCAGAATTCCGGCTGCTCGAGGTCGGCCCCCAAAGAGGCATGGCCGATGTTCACGCAGCTGTCCCACCCCGTGCGCCTGAGCAGGTCGATGTAGTGCGGGGTAAACGCATCGCCCTCATCCAAGAAGCGCTGGTAGACGGCGCCGCTGAACAGGTAGCCAAAGGTGTAGGGCCAGTTGTAGAAGCCGAAATGGCTGATGTAGAAGTGCAGCTTGCTGGTCCAGAAGGTCGAGTCCCACGAAGCCAAAGAATCGCCATAGGTGCTCTTCTGCGCGCGAAGCATGCTCTCGGTCAGCTGGGCCGCTGTGAACGCGCCGGACGCGCGCATGGTGTACAGCTCGCGCTCGAAGATGTAGCGAGCGCGGATGTTCATGAGGAACGACACGCCAGCCTGCAGCTGCTGGTCGATCATCACAAGCCGCGTGGTGTCGCTGCTGGCGTTCTGGAGCGCATGGTCGCGAAATACCGCCTCGCCAAAGGTGGACGCGGTCTCGGCCAAGCAGCTGGTGAGGCTGCGTCGGAACGGATGGGCATCGAGAATGACGTCGTTGTGGAACGCATGACCGAGCTCGTGGGCCAGTGTCATGCTGGAGCGTAGGGTGTCTCCCCAGGTCATGAAGATGCGGCTGGAACGTTCGGCTACAAAACCGGCACAGAAGCCACCTTGCATCTTTCCTGCCCGTTTTTCGGCCTCGATCCATTGCTCGTCGAACGCCTTGATGGCGAAGGAGCGGAGCTGCGGGCTGAAGCCGCCAAAGGCGTCCAAAATGAGTTCACGGCTCTCGTCCCAGCTGATGCCCGCGTCGGTGGAGTCGGCGACCGGAGCCGACAGGTCCCACCAATCGAGCTTGTCCTTGCCGAGCAGCTTGGCCTTGCGGTCGAGATAGGCGATGAGCTTGGGTTGGGCGTGGTCGGCCGCGTGCCACATGGCCTCGACCAAGGGGGGCGTGACGCGGTTGTCGAAGAAGCTGTGGGCCACCTCGTCACAGCCGATGCGCTTGCAGCGGCTCTGTCGGGCGCCGGTCAGGTTGGACAAGGTCGCGGCGCACAGGTCCTCGACTCCGGTCCATGCCTCGGTCGCGGCCTCGAACGCAGCCTTTCGGACCGCCTCGTCGCCGTTGGACCGGTAGGTGTTGAGAACGCCCACCGACACGTCGACGGCATCTTGGCCAGGCAAGTGCAGGCGCGCTGAGATCTTGCCGGAGATCTGGTCATAGAGCTGGCCCCAAGCATGCACCGCCTCGCGGTCCATCTCGACAGCCAGCTCTTGCAGCTCGGGCTTGAGCTCGATCTTGGCGCGGTCGACAATCCTCCGCAGCTGCGGCTCGCACGGAACCATCGCTTCGCGGGCGACAAAACCATCGAACACCGCCGCGTCAGCTTGCAGCAGCCCGGCATTGAGCGGAATCCAGGCCATGGTCAGCTCGCTCCACAGCTCCCGTGCCGCCATTGCAGCCAGACGAATCGCCTCGGAGGTGGTGTCGGCAGCCTTGTGGCAGTGGGCAAAGGCGGAGACGCTGCGCATGCGGTCCTGGATGGCTGCAAGGTCCACCAGCATCGTCACCCACGCATCCTCGTTGCCCTCGAGCCCACCAAGGGAGCCCGCGCGCTCGCGCAGCACCTCGAGCTCTGCCTTGAGTTGCGTCAGCTCCGCCGAGAAGGCGGGTCCGGTCACGCCCCCCTCGAAGACCACTTCCAAATTCCAGTTTGGAGCACTTGTCATCATTCGCCTCGCTTGTTGGCCTGGCCCGCGGCTTCGACCGCGCCGGCAATTGCAAAACAGGTCGCTTCATCCCACGCATCGGCCATCACCTGCAGTCCAACCGGCAGGCCATCGACCATGCCGCAGGGAACAGAGATGGCCGGAATGCCCGCCAAGCTGGCGGGAATCGTGTAGCGATCGGTCAGGTACATCTGCACCGGATCGCTCTTTTCGCCGAAGCGAAAGGCCGTTGTCGGTGCTGTGGGCGACACGAGCGCATCGACGTCCTGCAGAACCGCGGAAAGCTCGGCGCCCAATTGAGCGCGCACCCGCTGGGCGCGGTTGTAGTAGGCATCGATGTAGCCGGCAGACAGCACATAGGTGCCGATCAGGATGCGCCGCTGAACTTCGGCTCCAAAGCCCTGCGAACGGGTCTGCCGATAGACCGAGTCGGGGTCAGCCGCGTCCACGCGATTGCCGTACCGAACGCCATCAAAGCGGGCCAAGTTTGCCGACGCCTCTGCGGGCGCGATGACGTAGTAGCAAGCCACCGCCACATCGGTCGACGGCAGCGACACGGGCACAATCTGCGCGCCGGCCGCACGCAGTCCATCGATGGCCGCCTCGACCACGGCGCGAACTGCATCGTCCAGAGAATCGTCAAAGTACTCGGCGGGAACGCCCAAGCGCAGGCCCGCCACTCCTCTGGATGCCGCAGCGACCCAGTCTGAGGAAGGTTGATCCGCCGAGGTGCTGTCACCGGGATCGTGCCCGGCAATGACCTGGGCCAGCAAGGCGCAGTCGGCCACGTTCTGGGCAAATGGGGACACCTGGTCCGTGGAGCTCGCATAGGCCACCAGGCCGCGTCGACTGACCCGCCCGTACGTGGGCTTGAGTCCGACCAGACCGGTATAGGCGGCGGGCAGGCGCACCGATCCTCCGGTCTCTGAGCCCAGCGCCAGCGGCACAACCCCACCGGCCACCGCGGCTGCCGAGCCTCCA
>Ga0114932_10004539_pt1 | contig 12928 bp, 12 predicted proteins | sample 2SBtaG_2_FD_87286 | JGI IMG/M metagenome (GOLD analysis project Ga0114932, IMG submission 87286) | Deep subsurface microbial communities from Kolumbo volcano to uncover new lineages of life (NeLLi) - 2SBTROV12_ACTIVE470 metaG | ecosystem: Environmental > Aquatic > Marine > Volcanic ...
ATTTATGAATAATTCGGGAATCCCCATTAGTAAAGTGATAAATTTTTATAAAATTGCTTTAAATGATATATTTGTTATTTTTGATGATTTAGATTTGGCAGTTGGTAAAATAAAAATAAAAACTGGAGGTAGAGATGCGGGTCATAACGGTTTGAAATCTATTGATTCACACATTGGTAAAAATTATAATAAAATAAAAATTGGTATTGGAAGACCACCTTTAGCTTCTATGGTTACGAACTATGTATTAAATAAATTTGATGCAAGTGAGTCTGATGAAATTGATATGATTTTTCATTTTTTAGCTGATAATTTTGATTTAATCTTGAGCAAGCGACATGATAAATTTTTGAATTTATATTATTCTAGTAATACATCCTCAAAAGAGAGTAAAACCATCCCAATAAAAAAATGAGAATTTGCTTTAGAGCGTGTTAAAACCCAGTATTAGCAGGTGCAATTTCTTTCATAGTTCCTTTTTCATATTCATATACAGAAAAGAGCCTATCGTTTACGCCGTTTGATTTTAATCTAAATGCTCCAGTGATGCCTTGATAACCATCGGTTCTTTCAAGTTCCTCAAATTTTATAATTATGCCATTATTAGCTTTGTTGATAATTGCTGAAATCAACATTATTGAATCATAAGCAACTGCAGCAATTCTCGGAGGAGTATATTTATAATTATCTTGGAAACGAGAATCAAATTCAGAAAGAGTTTTATGAGGTATATCAGCTATCCAAGCCTTTTTAGTAATGATGTTTTGTGTTAGTGAGTACCTGCTCCAATCTCCAATACCTAAAATTTTATATTGAGGGTCATTGCTACTGTGCAAAAATTGTAACTGATTAACTACATTAATTAAGTTATTATTTTGTTCCGGAAGAAGAATAGCAGGATGTCCAAATCCTGGAATTTTGTTAGAAATATCATATCTAACAGAGCTTTTGATACCTAATATAGCCTCACTCAATGTAAATCTTTTTACCACTGGTACATCTGAGGCAGTATAAAGGGAAACCTTTTTAACATTATAATGATCTGCTCCCATGTTTTCTAGTAGTGTTTTTTCAACAAAATCTCCATATTTATTTTTTGGTGCAACAGAGTAAATATTAGAGTACTGCTTGCCACTTGCATATTGAACCACTTTTTTAATTTGTTGGTTGGGAACTATGTCAAAGATATAAAGACCCTGCATGTTCATTAAATCTAAATCATTAGAGTATGTGATCATTAAAAGGTTGTTTTTCTTTGCTTGTTTGTATACGTGTTCTGCTTGATCTTTAAATACTGGTCCAAGAACAATATCTATATCGTCAAGGCTAACATTTTCCATTGCCTTTTGAGCGCTGATAGAGTCACTACCTATATCAATGGCTCTATATGTGATATTGTCGGCTCTTAGCTCATAAAGAGCTAATTGTATAGAATCTAAAATGCTTTGGCCTAAATATTGATATTTACCAGATAAAGGTAAGAAAACAGCAATCTTTATCTCCAAAGGGTTTTTTGAGGGTAAAGCAACAAGCTTTGGATTTTCACTTGGTTTCTTATCGAAAAAGTGCCCTATTTTATTTTCAATGGTATTGCACCCAACAAGCAATAATAACAGAATTACACTAAATAGTCTTTTCATTTTACACACATTTGCCTTTTCAATATAAGCTATTATATGATTCATCTTATGTAAAGATTGTTTTTTATTTTCAAATAAATTAATGCAAATATAAACCTTGAATATAAGGTGATATATTGTTAGATTACATTGCAATAAATATACATTAATTTTGAAAAAATGGATCCAAAAATAGCTTTCACTAATATGCTTTGTAATGGAGTTATAATGGATGTAATGAACGTTGAACAAGCAAAAATTGCAGAAGATGCAGGGGCAGTAGCAGTTATGGCTCTTGAAAGAGTTCCAGCTTTAATAATTAAAGAAGGTGGTATAGCAAGGGCAAGCGATCCTGTGATGATCAAAAAAATTCAAGAGGCTGTTTCAATTCCAGTTATGGCTAAGTGTCGTATAGGGCACATAAGTGAGGCAAAAATCCTGGAGGCTTTAGAGGTTGATTGTATTGATGAAAGTGAGGTGTTAACCATTGCTGATAAAGAATCTCATATTGATAAAATTAAATTTCACATTCCTTTTGTATGCGGTTGTCGTAATTTAGCAGAGGCACTTAGGAGAATTGAAGAGGGAGCTGCATTAATTAGGTGTAAAGGACAAGCAGGAACGGGAAATATTGCTGAAGCAGTATTTCATTTGAAAGCAGTCAAGAGAGAGATTTATAACTTAAAGGGTTTAGATGCTTCACAAATTAAGGTAAAAGCTCAAGAAATGAAAATTCAAGATTCTTTATTGGAGAAAGTTCGTAATGATCAAAAGTTACCGGTTCCTTTCTTTGCAGCAGGTGGAATAGTTACTCCAGCAGATGCCGCATTGTGTATGGAATTTGGTTCCGAATCCGTATTTGTAGGAAGCGGTATTTTCTTGAGTGAAGATCCAGTAAAAAGAGCAAGGGCAATTGTTGAAGCTGTTAATAATTGGAAAGATCCTAAAAAATTAGCTGAAATATCGGAGGATATTGGAGAATCTATGAGATGAAAATCATAGGAGTATTTGCTTATCAAGGTGCTGGTCATTTATTTATAGAAGCTTTAAATTTGCTTGGTTACAAAGCTGTAAAGCTCTTTGCAGAAACTGATTTTTCAAAACTAGATGGTATTATTCTCCCTGGGGGAGAAAGCTCTGTGCAATATGATTATTGTATTAATAGTAAATTAGATGAAAAAATTCGCACATTTTTTTTAACTGAAAAGCCTATGCTAGGTACTTGTGCAGGAGCAATACTACTTTCCAAATATATGTCTGAGAGGGTGAAGGGATTGGGACTTATAAATATAGATATAGAAAGAAATGCCTATGGAAGGCAAATTAATAGTAAGTTGATCAAAACTGATTCCAATCAGGAAGCTTTTATGATACGTGCTCCTGCTATAGTTGATTATGGCAGGGAAGTAAAAATTTTAGATACACTAGACGGTAACCCTATTTTTGTTAAGCAACAAAATGTGTATTGTACAACTTTTCATCCTGAATTAGGTAAATTAGATAATAATAACCCTATTATTAAAGTTTTTTAAAATATGGATCCAAATCAATAATAAATTAGTTATCTACCCCTACCTTTATCTTTGCCTTGAGAGATATCTTGAGCTTTTATTAAGTTTGTCCAAAAACCCTCACCCTTATTTTCACTTGTTGCTAATCTTGCAAGTATAAACCCTAATTTCTGTGACATTACAAATTTAGACCAAAAACCTTTTGGCTCAGCTATACCAACTATTTTACCCTCTTCTTTACCATGTTCCTTGTCATAAATTTTTTCAACTTTTTCCAATTCATTATCTTTATCAAGTTCAAGATCCTCTTTCTCTAAAAATAAAAAATCATTTTTAGGCTTAATATTATTTTGAGTTTTTCTATAAGGTGAATTTTCTTGTATGCTTTTTAAACGATTGTTAAATTTTTTTTTATTTGTTTTTTTGATAAATATAAATAGTATCAGCACCATAAAAGGTATGAAGCTCAACATAAATAAAACTGATACAACAGCAAACATAATCTATTTAAATAAAATGAAACATAAAGATAACCCGCCTATATTAATTGAAATTTACAGAAAAAGCATTCATCTAATCGGCTTAATATTTCCAATAATTTATCATTATTATGACAAAGAAACAATGATAATAATTCTCTCAGTGCTTTTAGTTATTTCTTTTGTCATAGATAAACTTAGAATCAAATTCAATTTGCTAGAGCATAAATTTATAAAAAAAATAGGGTTTGCTCAAATATATAGAGAGCATGAGAAGGAGAATTATTCAGCTCTAACTTTTGCTTTTATTAGTATGCTTATATGTTTATTTATATCCTCAAAGCCGGTTTTCAATCTTGCAGTATCCATTTTAATATTGTCAGATAGTATGGCTGCTATAATAGGTACACTATTTGGCAAAACAAAAATAAATGGTAAAAGTCTTGAAGGTAGCGCAGCTTTTTTTGGTACATCTTGTGTTTTAAGTTTGGCAATTACAATAATTTATAATTTGGATATTAAATTTTTAATAGCTGCATTTTTTGCGTCACTTATTGCTACTATTGTTGAATTATATTCAAAAAATTCTAAACTTAATGATAATATGACGATACCTGTAGCAGTAAGTATTGCTATGAATATTTTAGGAAATTATTAACCTTAAGTGGTTAAAGTTGTTTTTTTAGTATAAAAAGTTTAGCATAGTGAAAATACCAAATGTCATAACAAATAATGATAACGTATAAGAGTAAGATTATCACGTATTTAGCGTGGATGCTAATTGCTTATTTGATTTTGCAGAAATATATGGAGTATAAAGACAAGCCAAAATATATGAAACAAGAAGAAATGCCCAAAATTAGATCTGATGATGGTAAAACTAAATACACAATCAAAATTGATGAAGACAAAAAATATGATGATTTTAGTTTAGTAGAAAAATTTGCGTATAAAATAATAAAAAAGGATCTTCCGAATTCAGTAAGAAAAAAGATTGAATCTTCGAAATAGCAAGTATAGATAACAAAATTTAAAATCTCATTATGGAAAATATAATTAAATCATTTACCTTGAGAAAAAGAGCAACAATCTTGTTGTTGGCTGTACTGGTTATTTGTGGTTATTTTTCATATAATTCTATACCTAAAGAAGATAGCCCAGATGTTAAAATACCTATGATTTATATGGTTATAACTCATCAAGGTATTTCTCCTACTGATTCTCAAAAATTACTTCTAAAGCCTATGGAAATGGCTTTAAGAAATATTTCAGGTATTAAAGAATTAAAATCATATGCTTATGAGGGAAGTGGAGTAATTTTGATAAAATTTCATGCAGGGTTTAATAGTGATAAAGCATTGAGAGATGTTAGAGCAAAGGTAAATGATACAGAGCATGAATTACCTAAAAATACTGATAAGCCTATAATAAAAGAAGTTAATCTAAGCTTAATGCCTGTTTTAAATATAATTTTAACAGGAGAAATACCAGAAGAAAGCTTAATTACAATGGCGAGAAAATTAAGAGATAAGGTTGAAAATGTTCAAGATGTACTAAGTGTTAATATCAGTGGTGATAGAAAAGATATAGTAGAAATAATAATTGAACCTGAAACACTTGAATTTTATGGAATCAATTTGTCGCAGATTAGTCAAATGATTGCAGAAAATAATTCATTGGTTGCTGTAGGGAAGGTTAAAAATGAAGGAGGAACTTTTTCTGTTAAGATTCCTAGTACAATTGAGTCTGTATATGAACTATATAATTTTCCAATATTTTCTGATGGCAGTAAGGTAATTAAATTAAAAGATATAGCTAAAATTAAAAAAACTTATAAAGATCCAGAATATATAGCTAGAGTTAATGGGAAACCAGCAATTGTTTTAGAGGTGTCAAAAAGAACTGGAGCTAATATTATTTCCACGGTTACAGAGGTGAAAAAAACAATTGCTAATCAAAAGGCTTATTTACCAAGTAATCTGGATATTATTTATTCTCAAGATCAGTCTGAAAATATAATTGAGATGGTGGATGATCTAGAAAATGGAATATTACTTGCAGTTATATTAGTAACCATTGTTGTTGTTTTTGCAGTTGGTGGAAGGTCTGCATTGTTGATAGCACTTTCTATTCCCTCTTCTTTTTTGGTTGGCATATTGGTCATGGAAGTTTCTGGATATACTCTTAATATCGTTGTGTTGTTTAGTTTAATACTGACAGTAGGAATGATAGTGGATGATGCAATCGTTGTTAGTGAATATGCAGACAGAAAAATTATTGAAGGTATGGACACAAAAGTTGCTTTTGTTCATTCTGCCACTAGAATGTTTTGGCCCATACTTACATCTACACTTGTAAAAATTGTGGTATTTATGCCCTTATTATTCTGGCCTGGTGTAATAGGTCAATTTATGAGATTTATGCCTATTACAGTGATAATTATACTTACAAACTCTCTTCTTTTTGCATTGTTTTTTCAACCTTCTATGGGTCCACTATTTGGAAAGCCTAAGAAATTTGATATTAAAACTATCAATTCTATGAAAGCAGCTGAGGAAGGTGATATTGATAATCTTAAAGGTTTATCAAAAAGATATCATGACTTATTAGAAATGGTGTTGAATTGGCCCAAAGCATTTATTATTTCAGGATTTGTTATGTTGATTTCTGTGTATGTATTTTTTGGCATGCTAGGTACTGGAGTAGAATTTTTTCCAAAAATTGAACCAGAAAATGCAGTAGTTGCTATTAAGACGGGAGGAGATTTATCATTAGAAGAAAGAGATAAGATAGCTAAATCGGTTGAAAAAAAGATAATAGATATGACATCTGATATCAAAGTATTTTATACAAAGAGTGGAAATTTTGATAAAGATGATTCTCTCCCACAAAATACAATAGGAACAATACAATTGGAGTTGGCTAATTGGAAAACTAGAAGAAAAGCAGATGCTATTTTTAAAGATATTAGAAAAAGAACAGCTGGAATTGAAGGTATAGATGTGGAAATTTTAGCACAAAACAATGGACCTTCACAAGTTAAACCAATTTCCGTTAATTTTAGCTCAAGAGACTTTGAACAAGTGCCGAAATTTGTAAATAAGGTCAAATTAGCTATGGATAAAATGGGTGGATTCAAAGATGTAGAGGATACAAGCTCTGCTCCTGGAATTGATTGGAAAATAGATATAGATAGAGAATTAGCAGCAATTTTTAAACTTAATACTAAGGAAGTTGGAAATAGTTTACTGCTATTTACTGACGGGTTAAAAGTATCTAGTTTTAGACCTGATTATTCAGATGATGAGGTAGATATAGTTTTAAGATTTAATTCAGAAAATAGGAGTATTAATGAAATTGATAAACTTAAAGTTATCAATAGAGAAAACAAGGGAATTCCGATAACAAATTTTGCAACTAGAAAAGCGACAGATAAAATTAATAGAATAAATAGAGTTGATAGGCACAATGTAATCACAATCAAGGCAGATGTGCAAAAAGGTGTTTTGGCTAATGATAAAATAAAAGAGCTTGAAGGATGGTTGAGTGAAAACTTAGAAGAAGGTATAGATTACCAATTTAAAGGGGAGAGTGAGGATCAAAAAGAAGCCTCGGATTTTTTAGGAAAGGCATTTTCATTAGCTTTAATCATGATGTTTATGATAATGCTAGTTCAGTTTAACTCATTTTATCACACTATAGTTGTGATGAGTGCTGTGTTTTTATCAACAGTGGGTGTGTTGCTTGGCTTGATAATAACATGGCAACCTTTTGGGATAGTTATGTGCGGGATTGGAGTTATTGCTTTGTCTGGTATAGTATTAAACAATAATATATTATTTATTGATACTTATCAGCATCTTAGAAAAAGTGGACATGATGTTAGAGATTCAATAATTAGAGCAGGCATTCAGAGAGTTAGACCTATATTATTAACAGCTACAACTGCAATTCTTGGATTGTTGCCAATGATTTTTGGTCTAACGATTAATTTTTTTACTCGTGAAGTCATGTATGACGCTCCATCAAGTCAATGGTGGCGTCAACTTTCAACTTCAATAGCAGGGGGGTTAGCATTTGCAACAATTTTAACACTGTTTTTCACACCATGCTTATTACTCATAGGAAAAAGATTTGACCCATTTAATAAAAATGAAAAAGATTGAATTTGACGTTATTATCAGTGGGGCAGGGTATGTAGGGATGTCTCTTGCATGCTTGCTGGCAAAACAGAATTTGAAAATTGCAGTTATAGACAATAATTGTAGTTATAAGAATGATAATGCTAAATCAAAATTTCCAAGCAGAATATTTGCTATTGCCTCGGCATCTATGGAGATTTTTAAAAATATTGGTATTGCAGATCAAATAAGGAGCCATGCTCAACCTATTAATCAAATTTTAATTGAGGATTGTGAAAATAATGAAGAGCTTATTTTTAATCCAAAAGATTTAAGCTTACAAAATTTTGGCTTTATGGTTGATGAGGTGTATATACTGAATTCATTAAATGAAGGGGTAAAAAAATGCAAAAACATTGCAATTTATGCAAAGCATGAAATTACACAAGTTGTAAATCATCCATATAATACTGAGATAAAATTTTCAAACAACAAAACTTTAGTATCTAAATTATTAATAGTTGCTGAAGGGAAAAATTCAAAAACAAGGGATTTGGTAGGAATAAAAACAAAGAAAACTGACTATAAACAGGAGGCAATCGTCTTTGACTTAAAGCATGAATTTAATCATCAAGGTATAGCGGTGGAGAAGTTTTTGAAAGCAGGGCCTTTTGCTGTATTGCCTAAAAAAGGTGGGTATGAATCTTGCATTGTATGGACGGATAAAAATGGAGTTGGTAAAATATTGGCTTCTATGTCAAAGGATGATGTGGCATACATGATAAAAAGCAAACTTGAGAATTACTTAGGAAATATTGAAATTATATCAGATATAATATATTTCCCTCTTAGTTTAGTATATGCAAAATCCTATATAAAGGATAAGACAATTCTTTGTGGAGATGCAATGCATAGCATCCATCCGATCGCTGGACAAGGGTTGAATTTAGGTTTAAGAGATGTACAGTTATTAGCGGAGTTAATTAAAGAGAATATAGGGTTAGGATTGAATATTTGTTCAAATAATTTATTAAATCAATATAACAAGAAAAGAGAATTTGATGTTAATTTAATGATTAATAGTACTCATAATATTAATCAAATCTTTTCCTCCAATATGATTTCTGCTAAAATTCTACGCAAAGCTGGGTTGAAAGTTATTAATAACTTAACTCCACTAAAAAAATATATAATGAGTTATGCGTCAGGATATAAAAATTGAGATAAAAGATCAGATTGAAAAAAAGCTAAGAGATAATCTTGATGTTACTTTCCTCAATTTAAAAGATGAATCTCACTTGCATGCTAATCATAATGAAGAAGCAAAAGCAGGAGGTACACATTTTTCATTAACGATTGTAGCAAGGAATTTTGATGAGGTTAATTTATTAAGTAGACATAAGATTATAAATCAAATACTAAAGGATGAGTTTAAAATAATTCATGCCTTAAAGATAAAGGCATACAATGGGAAGGAGTATATAGATAAGAATGCTATGCAAAAAGCATGTCTTCAAAACAAAAATAATTAAGGAATATGATATTAGGGGGGAGTTTAAAAAGGATTTAACAGAAAGGGATGCGTATTTTTTAGGCTGTAGTTTAGGGACGTATATAAAAGATAGAAACATCAAATCTAAAATATGTGTTGGTTATGATGGAAGAAAGAGCTCTCCAAAATTAAAATCAAGCTTAGTTGAAGGGGTGTTAGATGTGGGGGTAGATGTGTTGGATCTAGGGTTAATTACAACTCCACTTCTTAATTATGCATGCCATGTAATCAATGATGCTTGTTGTGGTGTAATGGTGACTGCCTCTCACAATCCACCAAAATTTAATGGGTTTAAGGTTACAGTTGATAAAAAACCGTTCTTTGGAAAAAACTTAATTGAAATTTGTAATATTGCAAAAAATGGAAATATTTTATTTCCAAAAATACGAGGATCATTTAAAGAAATTAATATTAAGCAAGAATATATAGATAATATTACAAATTCGATAACGCATTTTGCTAAAAGTGAATGTGATAGCAGTTTAAAAATTGCATGGGATATTTGCAATTCGTCTTTAGCCAAAATTTTAAATATGTTGTTCAAAAAATTACCTGGAGAGCATATTGTAGTCAATGGCAATATGAAATATCGTTATGTTGATCCTACTAATGAACGAAATCTAATAAAATTAAAAACTGCCATCCAAAAATACAGATGTGATTTTGGGATAGCATTAGATGGTGATGCGGATAGATTAGTTATGATAAGTAGTAGTTGTAGGGTTATTTTAGGAGATGAATTGCTAGCTTTTTTCTCCAAAGATTTATTAAAAAGGCATTTAAAGCCAAAAATTATTGCTGATATTAAAACAAGTAAAACTCTTATAGATAAAATTAACAATGAAGGAGCCGAAATTATATTATATAAAACAGGGCATGCAAACATAAAAGATAAAATGGTAAAGGAGAGTGCTTTATTAGCGGGTGAAGTAAGTGGCCATATGTTTTTTAAAGAAAATTATTTTGGGTTTGATGATGCATTATTTGCCGCATGTAAGCTCATATATTTACTGTTAAATAACAAAGATAGAGAGTATTTCAATAATTTGCCTAAAATTTTTGTTTCACCTGAAATAAGAATTTCGTGCGAAGATAATCATAAAATTTTGACTATTAATAAGATAAAAAATTTATTAAATACTAAAAAAATTCAATACAATGATATGGATGGAATAAGAGTAGAGTGTGAGAGGGGGTGGTGGTTGATTAGGTGTTCTAATACTGAAGATTCGTTAATAATAAGATTTGAAGGTTATTCTCTAGACAATTTTCACTTTATATTAACACATTTATCAAATATACTCCGTTCAATTGGAATTAACAATTTTTTTAATTAATTTAAAATATAATGCAAAGTATTTCATATATTATTCAGGGTGGTATTCCTATTCATGGAAAAATTTCTTGTATGGGGGCAAAAAATCTTGCAACTAAAGCCATGGTTGCGGCTTTATTATGTTCAGATCAAACAGTACTTAGAGGAATGCCAAATATTGGTGATGTAGAAATTACAAAAGAGCTGTTAATGTCTGCTGGTGTAAAGGTAGATTGGAAACAAGATATTAATACTATGTACATCGATGCAACTAAAATAACTGAATATGAAGCATCGTTGCCTGATACAAAAACTAATAGAGTACCTATTTTACTTTTAAGCATATTACTTCATAGATTTGGAAAGGCTACTGTACCTACTGTTGGAGGAGATCATATTGGACAAAGGAATGTTGATTATCATATTGAGGCAATAAAAAGATTTGGAGCTGAGGTTCATAAAAAGGGTAATAAATACTTTGCAGAATCTAAGAAGCGACTTCAAGCTGCTCATATAGATTTGCCATACCCATCCGTTGGAGCAACAGAAACATGCTTGTTTTTAAGTGTGCTTGCAGAAGGTACAAGTATTATAAAAAATATAGCCTTAGAGCCAGAAATTATTGAGTTAATTACAATGTTGCGCTCTATGGGAGCTATAATATTTCTCTCAGGTAATAGAGAATTAATTATTCAAGGAGTTGAAAAATTAAATGGCACAAATTTTTTTCTTGCAGGAGATAGAATTGAGGCTGCTTCATGGGCATCATTAGCATGTGCGTCAAATGGAGAGATTGAAGTTTCTGGTATTAGACCGGATTTACTTGGAAATTTTTTACCTCACTTCAGTAAAATTGGCGGTGGGTTTAGATTTTTAAAAGATGACAGTATAGTATTTTTTAGAAAAGAAGATTTAAAATCTACTGAAATAGAAACAGATGTTCATCCAGGTTTTTCTACCGATTGGCAACAACCATTTGCAACAATTCTTACGCAAGCTAAAGGTACATCTGTTATTCATGAAACAGTCCATGAAAAAAGGTTTGGCTATTTGGATATTCTAAATAAACTTGGTGCTAAAACTGAAACCGTTAGCTCATGTTTGGGTTCGGTCGAATGTAGATACAGGGGGCAGGATCACCTTCATAGTGCACTAATTCATGGTCCAACAAAGCTAAGATCTATATCATCCCCACTGGTCACTCCAGATTTAAGAGCTGGCCTGGCATATTTAATTGCTGCAGTTTTAGCTGAAGGGGAAAGTAGGCTTGATGTGGCTGAACAAATTGAAAGGGGTTATGGTAATTTATTAGAAAAACTTAAAAACACCAATATAAAATTAGAAAGAATAATAAATTAACATTTTAGCAATTTCTGTGTAAGTTCAGAGAGATATGAAATTAATAGAAAAAGCTATTATATTTGCTAAAAAGTGGCATGCTGGACAGATGAGGAAAACAGGAGATCATCCATTCTATTGGCATCCTCTTAAGGTAGCTGAGATGGTAGCAGAAAAGTATACTAAAACAGATGTAGTAATTGGAGCAATATTGCATGATACAGTTGAAGATTCAAAGTGTACTGTAGAACTTATAGAGGAAAAGTTTAATGCCAGAATAGCTCAACTGGTGGATAGATTGACAAAAAAGAGATTTGAAAATGGAAAGTACATAAAGCTTAGTTTTGAAGAAAACATAAATAGATTGCAAAAACTAGGTGATAACGAAGCACTGTTTATAAAGCAGATGGATAGACAGCATAATTTAGAAACAATAGAAGGATTAAACCCTCACAAACAACAAAAGATGGCGCATGAAACTAATAATTGTTTTATAAAGCTAATAGCAATAATTGGAGATAAACTTAACATCCATGGCAAAATGCGTCTTGAAAATAAAATGTTCAAATCCTGTAATGATATTCTGAAGAAGAAAAGGTGATTTTTTATTTAAGAATTTAAATATGACTTGATAATAAAAATATAAACAATTTTTTAAGTGCATGTTAGTAAATAATTATAGCGTTTTATATTTATTTATTTTGCTCCTAAACCATCCCAAAATTATTGACATAATGCAAAACTAAATGTAAGACTTTCATATAAAACTAGGTTATAGCTTTTTAGCGGATGTAGCTCAATGGTAGAGCCCCAGCCTTCCAAGCTGGTTATGTGGGTTCGATTCCCGTCATCCGCTCCAATATAAGTGTGTGCCCAAGAAAAATAAAAAAGGAGAAATAAAAATGGCAGAAGGAAAATTTGAAAGAAACAAACCGCATGTTAACACAGGGACGATCGGGCATGTAGATCATGGTAAAACAACGTTAACAGCAG
>Ga0114932_10004546_pt1 | contig 12916 bp, 4 predicted proteins | sample 2SBtaG_2_FD_87286 | JGI IMG/M metagenome (GOLD analysis project Ga0114932, IMG submission 87286) | Deep subsurface microbial communities from Kolumbo volcano to uncover new lineages of life (NeLLi) - 2SBTROV12_ACTIVE470 metaG | ecosystem: Environmental > Aquatic > Marine > Volcanic ...
GCCAATTTTTTTCATTGATTCTTTAATTTGTGAAATACCATCTTTTGCCACATCTTCTGTATCATCCTTTTCTACTGCAACAAAACAAACAACAACCTCATCTATCGATACAGGTTTTGGGTCAATCTCTTCAGCTGACTGAATCTCTTTTTTTGTTGGCTCATACGAGATATTATCACAGTGTAATTGTAAGATTCTCATTAATTCATGGCTCTTTAATTTTGATTAAAGTGTTCTGATGAGATTGAATGATCAGGGGATATCATCAAACCCCATTGTTTAGGAGATGGGATTTTTTGAGGATATTTACCAGAATGCTCATTTGGATAAGTCATAACATCATCTCCATCAAAGACCTGCATGAAAAATCCATACTCATCTTCGAATCCAATTTGCTCTATGGGAATCTTAAACTCATATGCTGCATGGGGAGTTTTGACATATCGGTCATTATCCCCCGATGTTCCTCCAATTGCTATAAAATCAGGATGATTTTTTTCTATGTTAAAATGAGAGGTTTGATGTATTGGAGAACCACCATTTAGCGTATGGCCGTTTTTAGACCCTCTTGTGGCCACATAACACCAATCAGATTCATCTGCCATCTCAGATGTCTCATTTCCATCAAGACACACAATTGCCCTATCAGCCATACGATCATTTGTCATATCCCCTAAAACGTCAATTAATACGTACATGTAGTCATCCTGATGTGCAGTTCGTAAAACTAGGTCATCATCATTAAATCTAAACTCATCCAAAGATGATGCCTTCCATTCGTGCCCAAATGACCACGCCCCATCAAATATTACACCATCAAGAGTATCAGAAATGGTAATTTTGATAGGATCATCAGCAAATGCAGTACCAGATAATAGAGAAATCATGCAAAGTGTACATATTCCCAAAATTATTTTCAATGTACTTTTTTTGTGTTTTCAGTAAATAAGTTAGTCCAACCAATGTTTAATAATTTTCAAGTAAAACAATAATGAATTGAATAAAGCCGTATCGGCTGGGATAGGAGTCGGAATTGGACTCATAGCACTGGCTTTCATAGTATTGTCCCCAGGGGAGGGCGATGTCATACAAGACGAGTCTTCAATGCAAGTTCAATTATCAGATGATATCGAGATTGAAGTTGAAGAATCCAAATCATTCGAAGTGAGTATATCTGAAGGTGTAAAAGTCGGAGATGTACCTCCGTAGTTCTTTTGAATAATTTTCGAAATAGTATAATTTTTTAGGAATTTAGTGGTTTTATACAATAATTTATTAAATAAATAAAAACATAAGGAATTAATATTAGATATTATTTTATGCGGTATGAGCCATATTACAGAGGAATTGGTCAAAATAACATCAGGAGGAACCATCTCAATTCCTAAGCAATATAGACAATACCTGGAGATGCAAAAGGGCGATCATCTTAAGATAGACCTAGAAGGGGACCATTTAGTACTCCGAAAGGCGCATATTTCTTAATTTTAGGATAATTAGGCAATATTACCAAATTTTATGTCGATATAGCCACATTTACGGCCTTTTTTCTTATCACACCCTGCTTTTTGAGGAAAAATCTGGCAAATATCTCAAAATAGCACAAAGTCAGCAGAGGATTGGCAAAATATGATATATTATTTGACCATGATTTTGATTATTTTAGACACCGATCTTTAGTAATAATTTTACCGATCAATTAGTAATAATCACAGTAGAGAATAAAATCATGGGTAAATAACTACAAAGTTAGTTAGTAAGTTAGTAAAATCCTCATGATTCTTAAAGATTTTCGGATCCACATATAAAGATGATATAACGCTTACGATCAATGAAAACGAATTCCACAATGATTGCTTTGGTAGCAGCTTTGGCTGTTACAGCTGGTGGATTAGGCTTATCTTTAACAGGAGTATTTGATGATGACGGCGTTATTGCCCAATCAAACACTGCAACCGGATTAATGATGGGCCATCTGACAATAGAGGCACATGACGAGGGTGGAGATTTGATTGCATACAGACAGACAGACAACGAAGTAGTTGATGATGGGGAACAATGTATCCTCAAGATGCTATTTGCCACAACAGATGCTACAGCTGGACGTGGAGGTTATACCAGTACAACAGCATGTACAGGCGCACTGACTGGTGCCTGGGACGTAATTGCTATCGGAACTGATAACGATAACGGCGTATGGGCAGCAGGTCAATCAGTAGCTGTACAAGATAAAATAGTAGTATTAGGAAATGAGACATCCACATCTCATGGATTAGAAAGAGGTACAGCAACTACTAAAACATGGACAAATGGAACAGGTGCTACGACCACCAAATTGGTGTTGTCAAAGACCTTTACCAGTGATAGTCCTAGAGCACATGCAATTGGAGAATCAGGTCTATTCAACAGTACCACTGCTGATAGAAATGGAATGCTTGCAAGACAAACATTCACAGATGTTTCACTCTCAAATGGCGACTCTATAACCATCACTTGGACATTCACAGTTGGCAACTAGCCACTTGAATTCCAAACTTTTTTCTTTATTTCTAGTCACAATTTTAGGGTTTTCTGCATTTTCAGTATCAGGAAATGGATGGAATACGTATCAAAGTACAGAATTTTCAATAAATCTATCTGAAGACTTGACAATATCAAATGGATTTGGACAAAAAATTGGAAACATGCACAAAGTCATCCTAGATGAGCAATTAGTGGTATCAAATCACGATAAATATCAAAAATTAGTTACAGCCACAAAACAGATGACTGAGAAATATGCAATAATGGACAGAGTCACTCCAAACACAAGATTACGCTTTGTGCAAGATGGCGATTTACTTGATAATTCAAATCAAGTAACAATGACAGAATTTATTGACATTATTACAGATACATTCTATGATGGAGGGGCCAAAACACCTTCAGCACCATCAATACCTCTGGCATTTGCTGCAAATGTGAACTCAGATGCACTACAACTGCTTCAAGTAAATGAAATGTATGGAGAAGAACTCGAGTCGGTCTATTCAGATACAGGACCTCCAAATATAGAGTCAAATAATCATAACAGTTTTTCACAAATTTTCCCAGGGCATACTCCAAATTATTCCCAATTAGATAGCACCTACCACCATACTACTCAATTAGATGAATTTCCATCAAACATTACTCTACCAGAATTAGATTTTACTGAAACAATAATCGTCATCATATCTCCAGGCGTAATCTACATCATTTTAGTTGCAGAAGGCGTTGTACCTGCAATAAGACCTCCTCAAATTCCTAGATCCTTAGCATTTTATTTTGTCTTTGGCTTTTTTGTATTTACATCATTTTCAACTCCATTTGCCATTGGAAACAATATTTGGGGAACCGCATATGGCGACATGGATAACTCTACGAGTACAAACAGCACACAAGTAGACAATCCAGAGGATATTCCAGCAACTAACATGACACAGATTGTACAAACAGCACTATTAGCACAAAACAGTACAGTTACCGAGACAGACAATGTAGCAGATGGGCCAAAACACTACACCGTATCAATCGCAGAGGGATTGAAAGTTGGAGATGGCTCACCAGCAACCACTCAGGCACCAAATGAGCCAATAAACGAAGAATTATCATCAAATGTACAAATTTCAGAATCAGTATCATTTTCAGATGGTTTTGAAAAACAAAAGGTGCTACCAGGAATGGTACAAATTTCAGAATCCATATCATTTTCAGACCAATTAGAGATGCAAACAGACATTGTACCAGAGGGTACAATTCGCCTAAATGAGTGGATTTCCATCAATGATGAGATTGAAGGTACATTTGGTGTAGGATTAGTCACGATTTCAGAATCAATATCATTTGAAATGGAGATTGGAACTGAGATATACCGTCCACTAAATGAAATGATATACATTTCAGAATCCATAGAATTATTATCTCAAATATCAATTGACGACGTTGTAGAACTTCAGATTAATGAGTTTTTGAGAGTGTCTGAAGAGATTACAATTTACACTCCAACCATAAGAATTGACGAGCATTTACAGATGTATGATCAAGCAGGTACACAATTTGTCGAAATTACACTAAACGAAATACCAGTTACAAATCTAATACCAGAAAACATCACGTTATCACTAAACGGAACATCATATCTAGAAACTAATCAAGACATTGCAGAATCTATCAATCAGTTTACAATTTCAGCATGGATAAAACCTGAATTTAATGCAGGACCCCCACAAATGGTCGCAATATCCAAGGATTTGACATTCCAGATTGCAATAAACAACATTGCAGAACCACAGCATACACCAGTGTTTACAATCTATGATGGCATAAGATGGCACGAGGTTGTAGGAGTAGACCAATTAGAGGAGGGCAAGTGGCACCATATTGCAGGCGTTTTAGATGGTTCTGAAATTACAATGTTTGTTGACGGAATACAGCAACAAATAGTATCAATTCCTCCGATAACTGCACCAGGATGGCTCGCAGATATGGAAATGGGCATTTCTATATCAGAAAGCGATATTGTGATTGGAGCAGATTATGATGAAGGAACTGAGCTAGCAACATCAAGATTTTCAGGGCAGATTTCAGGCGTGTCAGTTCACAACAATGCACTGAATATAGAATTCATCAATGAGGTGATACAAAATACAACTCCATATTCAACTACAGAGATTATTCTAACTGAAACTGTAGAAATTTCAGACATTCAGGGATTGTCAGGAAAAGGTGCAGTTACCGTAAATGAGAACATATCATTTGCAGATATGATGGATACGGGCATAATCATCTTGCCAAGAATTCTCACAGAAAGAATAGACCTAATCTCATTGAATGGAACATACACAAACTCTACCCTTGCAATGAATGGAACTGAATATGTCACCATTCAAGATGTAATATCTTCTGAGACGAATACAATGAGTATTTCATCATGGATTAAACCTGAATTCAACTCTGGAACTCCTCAATATACAATAACATCAAAAGAAAATTCTTTCAATCTTTATGTAACAAATATCAATCAGCCACCTCATACGGCTGGATTTTCAGTCTTTGATGGAATACAATGGAATAGTGTTTCAGGCCATACCGCCCTAGATGACAAATGGCACCACATAATGGCATCAGTGAATGGCACAAATATTGCATTATACATGGATGGAAATCTAGAAGATGAGCAAACCTTACAAAATGAGTTCTCAATTTGGGATAATGGTCAGTACACCATAACAGATTCACAAATCTCAGTTTCAGACTCAGAGATAGTGATTGGAGCATATGTCAACACATTACGTGAAGAGATAAAGACGTCTGACAAATTTGTAGGAAAAATTGCTACAGTGGATGTGTTTACAGAGGTATTAACTGCCGAGCAGATTTATCACAAATATGAGACAGATTTGTCACAATTTTACAAATTTGTGTCACTTTATGAGACTATACAAGTTGATGACGAATTATTAGATGATACATTACTTGTCTACGAGTTTGCCATAAATGGTGAATCATACGAGATAGACCTTCATGAAAATTTAGTCGTGAATGATTTGATTTCAATCGTAGGACTAGATAACACAGTCTATCTAGAGGAACTGCTCAATATACACGAAACCATTTCTGTAACTACCTCCGCAGTTAACACATTCAGTGTTAATCTAGAAGAAATTCTCTCATTTGATGATAATGTAATAGGAATCAATCCATTTGTTCCATCTGTCAACCCAGAAATTCAGATGGTAAAATCAGGATTTCTAATTACTGAGAATCCAAAGTTTGAGCTTGAATATTACTCAGAAAATGATGCTGTAAAAATTGATCAGCAACAGATTGTAAATGCCACATCGATTGCAAATCAATTACAAGAAGACCTAGCCTCAACACCAGGTGAACTGTTAAGCAAACTAGGCACCAACGAAATTACCACAGCTATACAAGTTATTGAAACCAGGAATACAATCTATCAGTTAGAAGACCAAGTAGAACAAATCCCAGAAGACGTCAATGCTGAAGATATCAAACAGTTACAGGAAAAAGTTGAAGAGGTTACAGAGTCAATTGATGAAACTGCAAAAAAACTTGAAGAGACTCACCTAGTGGACAAGGCACCAGAGATTGAGAAATCAGCTGAGATAATCAGAGAGGCTGCAGGCATTACACAGAATGTAAACCAGACAGGAACATGGAAGACCACCGATGAGAACATTACAACGAGAATCATCGCACCAGACGGAAGCATCTTTGCAGATGAAGCATTCTTTGAAAAAGAACGTGAGGGCAAGTTTGACGTAGAGGTCTTGTCAGAAGTAGTTGCAAAACCTGGCATCTATACAGTTGAGAGTACCATTACAGTTGATGAGAATGAATATACCATAAATGAAGAGTTTGCATGGGGACTGGTATCTCTTAACACAAAGAAGAGTACCTACTATCCTGGCGATGCAGTAGAATTTGAGATTGTTGTCTTAGATTCGGTAGGAAGTCCAGTGTGTGATGCCAATCTGGTAATGTCAATCAACGGAACAACACTATCGTCTGGTGCAGGAATTTCACCAAACGTAGAATGTGGAATTTATGATGCAGTGTATGAAACAGGCATGGAAGGAACGTATTACGTCAATATTTCAGCAATTGCAGAAGGAATTCAGACTGGATTTGAGACAACATTTGATGTTGCCAATTTTGTAGAGTTTGATATTATTCGAACAGCCCAATCAAAAATTGATCCTGTTAACAATCCAAACGAGTTTGAAGTTATAATTGATGTAACATCACATACAGATGCTAATGATATTCAGATTGTAGAGTCTGTTCCATCCGTATTCGGTATTGTGTCAGATGGAATTATCACAGAAGCTGTAGATGGAAAAACAATCACATGGGATAAGACTCTCCAAAACCAAACTGCACAGATAAAATACACATATTCTGTGCCAATGATATTCCCTGAACTATACCCACTTGGAGAGGCAGTAATCAGTTATGATAACAAAACATTCACTGAAGCCAGACCATGGTTTGTTGCAAACGACCCAGACATAGGCTCTGGCTGGTCTACAAAAGTATTAAGAATAAACCCATCATTAGTTTCAGGTTCAGGTGCAGATCTAACAAATGTACCAATTTTGGTTAAACTAACAGATGACCCAGACCTATCAACCACAAGTGTTGGCTCATCAGGGCAAGGAATTAGATTTACAACGGATGGTTCAACTTTGATAGATTTTGAGATTGAGAGTTATTCCGGAAACAGTGATTTAGGTTCAATAGAAGCGTGGGTTGAGGTCCCAACCCTTTCTGCAAGTGCTCATACTAACTTGTGGATACACTATGGAAAAACTACAGCATTGTCAGATGCAGCTCAAACTGCTGATGACTTGTGGGAAGGGAATAGCTACATAGTTGTAAACCATCTTAATAATGAAATTGAAAATACCGGTAGTAACGACAGTGCAACACTAGATCAGGTTGGAAGTATCGTGGGAAATAGCGATAGAGATGATTATAATTCACAGAATATGGATACGGCAACAAACAGAGTTGACGGAATAGTTGGAAAAGCTATTGACCTGAATGATGGCAGTACCGCAAATGAACTTGTCTGTTTAGAAAATAGTGGTGACCGAGATTGTAATGGAGCTAATCCAATATTTGATAGTGCAGTAACATCTAGAACTAGCTCTATTTGGTACAAAGCTGATACAGTTGGAACTTCAACAGATCGACAAATGATATTTGAGGAAGGTGGAAGTACCAACGGACAGAACATCTACATCTATGATGGAAAAATTTACGGTTGTACACTTAGAAGTAATTCTGCAGAGTGTGGTTCAACAACAACAACTGCAGGCGCATGGCATCATGTTGTATTAGTATGGAATTCAAACGCTCAATCATATCTATATCATGATGGTGCACTAGTAGCCACATTTACAGGTAAAACAAACGCTAATCACGGCAACCCATCTGCTCTTGGTAACATCGCAAGTAGTACCAGAACATTAACCACAAACGAATCAAGTGATGAGCAGTTGAGTTATTCTAGTGGTCGATATGATTTCGAAGGCATAATTGATGAATTTAGAGTTACAGACACAGCACTATCTGCAAACATGATTTCAAACATGTACAACTCTGTAAATGATTCTACCAACTTTATCTGTGATGGAGTTTGTTTGTCAGAAAGTTTGCTGTTGACTGACACGGGAAGTGCAGTTTTTGGTTTAACTACAAATGTCTTTATTGATGAGGCGATAAGTCTTACAGACTCTATATCGAATCTTGACAATTCTGACTTTCCAACCATATGGAACAAAAAAGTTCTAGAGATAGATGCATCACAGGTTTCAGCTGATTTGAATCACGTACCAGTTTTAGTCAAAATAACAGATGACCCTGATTTGTCAACTACAAGTGTTGGCTCATCAGGAGAGGGAATTAGATTTACATCAAATGGTTCAACTTTGATAGATTTCGAGATTGAAAGCTATTCTGGTGATTCTAGTTCAGGATCAGTAACAGCATGGGTTAATGTCCCATCACTTGATGGTGATGATGATACATACATCTACATACATTACGGAGAAATACTAGCAACCGCAAGTACTGGACTTGACTTGTGGGAAAGGAAAAACTATCTCGTAGTAAACCACATGTCATCAACTCCAGATGCTGATAATGTTTCAAGAGAAATAATTGGAAGTTCTCAAGGAGTTGATGCCACATATGATTCAGACAATTACAGTACAGTTGGAATGGATTCCAGTAATCAGATATCTGGAGGAAAGATTAATGGTGCGTTGCAATTTGATGGCTCAAGTGAATACGTGTGTATAGACCATCTATCACCAAATGGTAATTTCAACTGTACTGGGGGCAGTAGTAATAACGATGAAGACAGTCCTAATCTTTTTGATGCTGATTTCAATAATCGTTCAACCTCACTATGGTACAAAGCAGATACTTTGGGTGACGACATTCAAATGTTATTTGAAGAAGGTGGTACAGGTAATGGATTAAACATCTATCTAAAAGGAACTAACTTGTATGCAGGAACATGGCATGGAAGCACCAACAAAGGTTGGATGAATACTGCAACTACTGCAGGTGTATGGCATAGTGTTGTATTAGTATTTGTAGACAGCGGCACATCAGAATTATGGCATGATGGAGTAAAAGTCGATACACAATCTGATGCGACCATGACTGGTTCTGGCAATACAATGTCTGGTCATAGTAATGATGATTGTCTTGGTGCAAATTGTTCTAGCACTGAAGTACTTGAGGCCCATGGCGGTGATGCAACCGGTGTAGGAAACGGTAGTCCAGAAGCTACTGGATACTTTGACGGAGCAATAGATGAATTTAGAGTAGTAAACACTGAATTGTCAGATGACTTTCTCCAAACCACATACAAGGCTGAAAATGATCCTGCCAGTTTTATCTGTGATGGAGTTTGTTTGTCAGAGACTCTATCACTTACTGATAGTACTACAGGAACTAAAGGAATCAATCTATCAGAGACATTATCACTTACTGATAGTACTACAGGAACTAAAGGAATCAATCTATCAGAGACATTATCATTGACAGATGCGACAGATGAAGAAGAAGAAGGCGGAGGAGGAGAAGGAGGAGGAGAGGAACGTGAGCCTCAAGAAGTGGCAGAATCAATTTCACTGACAGATAGCATTACCAAAGAAATTAACAAACAGTTATCAGAGTCCATATCATTTACAGATAATCTATCTAAAGGTAGTGCAACTACCACATCATTATCTGAATCAGTTTCACTGACAGATAGTCTATCTTCAGGTAGTGCAACTACCACATCACTTTCAGAGTCTCTAGTACTAAGTGACACAACCCCATCTATACCTATAAACATCATCGCAATGGATGCAGTGAACTTAGACAACCCAGAATATGTTGAATTATTTACAATCGATGGAAAAACGTATGCGATAGTTACACAACCATATGAAGACATAGTTACAATTTATGATATTAGTGACCCTGCAAACATTGTAGTAAAGGACACGGAAACTGATGGAGCCAATGGATTTGATGCACTTGATGCAGCAACTGGAGTAGACACATTTGTTATTGGTGCCAAAACGTATGCAATTGTTGCAGCAGGTGAGGATTCTGGTGTTCAGATTATCGATGTTAGTGATCCTACAGACATTGTAGCAAAAGATAAAGAATGGGATGATGATAATGGATTTACTAGACTTGATTCACCTCTAAGTGGTGTAGAAACCTTCACTATTGGTTCAAGTACGTATGCAATAGTTACGGACCAAAATCCCACCAACGGTGGTGTTCAGATTATTGATGTAAGTGATCCTACAGACATTGTTGCAAAGGACGCAGAAACTGATGGAGCCAATGGATTTACTGAACTTCAGGGTGCATATGCATCTGACATATTCACTATTGGTTCAAGTACGTATGCAATAGTTACGGCAATTGGGAACTGGAATAGTAATGGTGTTCAGATAATTGATGTAAGTGATCCTACAAACATAGTAGCAAAGGATGAATTTACTAATGCAAACTTGGTATATCCAGGAGGAGTAGAGACATTTACAATTGGCACAAGTACGTATGCGATAGTTACAGGATATAATGCTGGAACTGTGCAGATTCTTGATATTAGTGATCCTACAAATATTGTAGCAAAAGATTCACTAGCAAATAGCGGTTCATTAGAACTCAATGGTGCATTTGAAGTAGATGTTTTCACAATTGGTTTTAGTACATATGCAATAATTACAGGATATGTTGATGACGGAGTTCAGATAATTGATGTTAGTGATCCTACAGATATCAGCGCAGTAGATTCACTAACAAATAGCGGTTCATTAGAACTCGATGGCGCAACTGATGTTGAAACATTTGTTATGGGTACCAAAACATATGCGATAATAGTATCAGTGAATACATATCAGGGAGACGATGGCGGTGTTCAAATACTTCAACTAGCCAGTGATGACGAATTTGCAACGAAAAGTATCAATCAATCATTAACAGAATCAATTTCACTTACAGATAGTACTTCAGTAGGTAGTGCAACTACCACATCATTATCTGAATCAATTTCGCTGACAGATAGTACTTCAGTAGGTAGTGCAACTACCACATCATTATCTGAATCAATTTCGCTGACAGATAGTACTTCAGTAGGTAGTGAAGCTAGTCTATCAGAATCAATCTCGTTTACAGACAGTATCTTAAAGGCAGTTGATAAGAAATTATTAGAATCTGTATCATTAACTGACAGCATTTCCAAGGCAGCTGACATCTCAATCTCAGAAACTCTATCCATGACGGATACTATAACTGGAGTCGAGGATGCAAAGGAGGTCTCACTCTCAGAGACCCTGTCATTCAGAGTCGCCGGAGGTGTAACATCTGATGGCTCTGTGGATAAGTTTACTGTACCAGGAACTGTAGAGATTAACGATTCCACTACAAATGGTCCAGTGTTAGTCGATGAAGATCGTTTTGGAAAATCCATTGCAAATATTGGAGACCTTGATGGTGATGGAGTTGATGACTTGGCAGTAGGTGCGCCTTACGACGATAATCTCGGATCAAATCAAGGTGTGATACATATCATGTTCATGAATGCAAATGGTTCTGTAAAATCAACTGAAGAGATTCACGGTACAACTTCAAACGGTCCAACATTAGCTAATGGATGGTGGTTTGGATGGTCAGTTGAAAATGTTGGAGACATTGATGGTGATGGTAAAAATGAAATTGCCGGAGGTGCAATTCTTGATCATAGTGGAGGTAATCAAAAAGGAGCAGTGAATATCATGTTCATGAATGATGATGGCTCGGGTTCTGTTGATTCAACTGTAGAGATTAATGACTTGACTACAAATGGTCCAACATTAAACAATGGAGATCGTTTTGGATATTCCATTGCAAATATTGGAGACCTGGATGGTGATGGATTTGGTGATTTGGCAGTAGGTGCAGCATATGATGATGGTGATGGTGGTGTCAATCGTGGTGCAGTACATATCATGTTCATGGGTTCATCTGGTTCGGTAAAATCAACTGTAGAGATTAATGATTCAACTACAAATGGTCCAACATTAGCTGATGGGGATTATTTCGGACGTTCGATTGAAAACATTGGTGATCTTGATGGTGATGGAATTAATGACTTGGCAGTAGGTGCAGGAAATCCAGTTCATAGTTCAACCAAGGGTTCAATACACATCATATTCATGAATGCAAATGGTTCTGTCAAGTCTACTGTAGAGATTGATGATTCCACTACAAATGGTCCAACATTAGCCGCTGGAGATCGTTTTGGATATTCCATTGACAATCTTGGTGACTTGAATGCGGATGGAGTTAATGACTTGGCAGTAGGTGCGCCTTACGACGATAATTCAAACACAGACCGTGGCGCGATACACATCATGTTCATGAATGTGGATGCTTCTGTAAAATCAACTGTAGAGATTAACGATTCAACTGTAAACGGTCCAACATTAAACAATGGAGATCAATTTGGAACGAGTATTGATCAGGTTGGTGACCTTGACGGTAATGGAATTAATGACTTGGCAGTTGGTGCACATTTGGATGACGATGGTGGTGTCAATCGTGGTGCAGTACATATCATATACATGCATTCTAGTATTTCCAGAACTGCAGAAGTATCACTCTCAGAGACCCTCTCACTAGATGACAGCCTTTCCAAGGCAGCTGACATCTCAATCTCAGAAACCCTGTCATTTACTGATGCTGCAACTCCAGACAAGGAGATACGTGTTGTTTCATTGACAGAGACAATTGATTTGGTAGATGCAATTTCCAAGAAAGAGACTACTATCAATTTAGATGAAACAGCTAGTTTGACAGATGCGATAAC